>Ga0210057_1003586_pt1 | contig 21307 bp, 21 predicted proteins | sample CryGeyCG2114_010_2_FD_183968 | JGI IMG/M metagenome (GOLD analysis project Ga0210057, IMG submission 183968) | Groundwater microbial communities from aquifer - Crystal Geyser CG10_big_fil_rev_8/21/14_0.10 (SPAdes) (version 2) | ecosystem: Environmental > Aquatic > Deep subsurface > Groundwater ...
ATCTTATGGCTTACGAGCTTAAATTGGAACAATTCTCCGGCCCCGTAGAAAAACTTCTGGAATTGATTGAAGAAAAAAAACTGGAAATCACCCAGTTGAGCTTGGCTCAGGTGACGGCCGATTTTTTGACTTATCTGACAACTATCGAGAAACAGGCGCCGGGCATCCTGGCTGATTTTTTAGTGGTGGCTTCGCGGCTGCTTTTGATAAAATCCAAAGCCCTTTTGCCGAATCTGGTTTTAGACAAGGAAGAGGAGGAGGAAATCAAAAATCTGGAAGACCGGCTGAAGTTTTATCAGGAATTTAAAGCCGCCAGAAATAATCTTAAAAATCTTTGGCACGAAGAGCCCCTGGTTTTTACTCGGGAATTTCTGGCATCTTCTCAAATGTCTTTTTATCCGCCCAAAAAAATAAATCCGGCCGATTTGGAAGCCGCGCTGGACCGCCTGCTCAAGGAGCTCCAGAAGTTCATTTATGAAACCAAGGATTTTAAGATCGAAGCCATCAATCTTGAGGAAAAAATGCGGGAATTTTTGAGAAAACTGGAAACTTCCACCAAAACTTTCAATTTCAAAAAATTGGTTCATTCCCAGCCTAAAGCGGAAATCATCACTTGTTTTCTGGTAATTCTTCATTTAATCAAAGACCATCTGATAAACGTAAAACAGGACAATAGATTTTCCGAAATATTGATAAAAAAAATTGACTGAAATTTTTTGACAAAACCGTCGGACTTTTGCTAATGTGGAAGCAGTAAGGTCTGTTTTAATGGAGAATTGGCGAAGTTCCTTAATAATCAAAAAAGGAGGAGAAAATGAAGCTTTTGATAGATTATGGTTCCATTATAGCTTTTTTTATTCTGTCGGTAGGGATTATCTTGCAGATAAAAAAAGTGGTTTCAACAAGGGATGTCAAAGGCATATCCATCTGGGAAGTCGGCCTGCGGCTTTTGGCGAGCATTCTGCTTTTAATAAAGTTTTTTTACACCAATGATTATTACATTTTCATTGGGCAGAGTATTTTTACCCTGATTTATTTTTGTTATTTCGTAGTTTTATATGAATATAAGCGTTATTATGAGGGGTGTTAACCATTAGGTCTGGCAGGGAAAGGAATTTTTCAACCCGCTCAATTTAAATTGAGCGGGTTTTGTTTTTTTAGGGGGTTGAAAAATTTTGTTTTAAAACTTATCATTAAAAAATGGACGAGCAGAAGAAAAACAATTTGACCGCGGCGTTGGAAAGCTTGTTGTTTATTTACGGCGAGCCGATGGATTTAGAAAGAGCCGCCGGACTTTTGGAAGTTAAAAAAGAGGAACTGGAAGAAACAACAAATAGCCTGGAAAATCAGCTTAAAGCCGATACCGGCCGGGGGTTGATGCTGAATAAAATAGGCGGCCAAATTCAATTGGCAACCAAGCCGGATTTTCAAAAATTAGGCGAAAAAATCATCAAGGAAGAAATCAAGGAAAATCTGACGCCAGCCGCCTTGGAAACGCTGTCTTTGGTCGCTTATAACGGCCCGGTGGCGCGGTCAATGATTGATTATTTAAGAGGCGTCAATTCCGGCTATATTTTAAGAAATCTCCTGGTCAGGGGTTTGGTTGAGCGCCATCCCGACCCGGAGCGGTCTTACGTTTTTCTTTATAATGTCAGTTTTGATTTTCTAAAACATTTGGGTTTGAGCAAGCAGGAAGAATTGCCGGAATATAAAGAGTTTGGTCTAAAATTTCAAGCTCTTAAGGCGATGAAATTTTAGCAATCAAACCTTTACCCAGCCCTTTCTCAAGACTTGCTAATAATGGGAAGAAAATTTGAATTTAAGTAAAATTAAATATCAAAGACAATTATCAATTTTTTAGAAAGGGCTGGGTGCTCATAATTATAGATAAATTTTTTGCGTTTTCACTTAAAAATTTATATAATTATGGCAATGCGCAGTAATTATCAATCTTTGCTTTTAGTTTTTTTGATTCTTGTTTCGTTGGCGATAACCAAGGAAACAAGAATCAAAACGTCTGCTGTTAAAGAGCCGGTTTCTTTTGCGGAATCGATGGCGGCCACCAGTTTGGCTTCGGAAGGGCAAAGCAGCGCCAGCGTTCAGGAAGAAATCCTGCCTCAAATCCTGCCTAAGTTAAATTACGGCAGCAGCTCTGATTTTTTGGGAAATCTAGTCGTGAACATTCCCCGGGGATTTTTGCCGAAAACTTCCAGCTCGCCCCAATTGCCCGTTTCCGGTCAAACGGCGTTGGACAATAACCGGCAGTCGCCGGACATCGTTCTTAAAACCAGAATTGCTTTGGTTTCCGATTTTGACAATGACAGAGATTTTATAAGTTATAACGGCAATCTGCGCTGGCCCTTGGCTTCCCTTACTAAGCTGATGACGGCGGTTCTGGCTATTGAAGAATTCGGCAAAGAAAAAGAAATAGTGTCCAGCGGAAACGCTCTCTCTCTTGGGGGGATTTTGGGAAGGTTGGAAGAAGGAAAATTATATAAAATTGAAGACCTGATAAAAATAATGATGCTGACGTCCAGTAATCAGGCGGCAACGGCTCTTGCGGATTTCTATCTTTTCGGCCAGGGCGATTTTGTTAAATCAATGAACAGGAAAGCGGCAGAATTAGGCATGAACCAGACGGTTTTTTTCGATTCCACCGGCCTTTCGCCGCTTAACCAGTCAACGGCTGATGACATCAGCAAATTAATAAAGTATATTGTTAATAATCATCAGGAAATATTGGATTGGAGCCGCGAAAAAAATTTCGGCGATTTTCCGAATATCAATTTCTTCGCCGGCCGGCCTGATTTTTTGGGCGGCAAAACGGGATATATCGACGAATCAAAACAGAATTTAGTTTCTTTGTTTTCGGTCGGCAATCGCCGGATTTTAATTATTGTTTTAGGGGCGGAAGACCGCTTCAGCCAGACCCAGCAACTTTTGGATTATTTGCAAAATGCCCAGTAACTCAACTCCGATGGTTCGCTTGAATTTTTTAAAATTCAAGCGAACAGAGTAATGCGGGCAACAATAAGATTAATCAAGTATAATAAAATTATTAGCTATCAACTTCGATATTTCTCATAAAATGTCGGAGTTGAGTTAACTGGGAATGCCCGATAATACTCAAATTATTTTTCAAGGGGTGAGAATGCTGGTTCTTTTGGCGGTATCTTTCGGCGTGGCGTTTGCGCTGGCGCCGCTTGTTATCCGCCTTCTTCATAAATTCGATTTGACCAAAAAAAATATCCGCGACGCGTCCGCCACTCCGATTTTTTCGCGGCTCCACCAGGGCAAATCCCAGACGCCGACTATGGGAGGGGTTATTATTTGGGGGACGGTTATTATTTTGGCGCTTTTGTTTCTGATACTGAATAAAGTTTCCGACGGCTTCTGGGGTTATTTTAATTTCGTTAACCGCGCCCAGACCTATCTGCCTTTGGCAACAATGCTTATCGCCGGCCTCATCGGATTGTTTGACGATATTCTGGGAATATTAAAAATCGGCCCCAAAGGCGGGGGATTGCAGATGAAGCTAAAAATTGTTCTTTATACCTCGGTGGCCGTTGTCGGCGCTTGGTGGTTTTATTTTATTCTTCATTGGAGCACTTTTTACGTTCCTTTTCTGGGATATTTTCAAATTGGCTGGTGGTATATTCCCATTTTTATATTCGTTATCGTGGCGACCGCTTTTTCCACAAACGAAACCGATGGACTTGACGGTTTGGCCGGCGGCGCGCTTCTGTTTGCTTTCGGTTCGCTGATTGTGGTTTCTTTTGTTCTGGGTCGTTATGATTTGGCGGCGATGGAAACGGTTATTTTGGGCGCTCTCTTGGCTTTTCTCTGGTTTAATATCTATCCGGCCCGGTTTTTTATGGGCGACACCGGCGCAATGTCTTTGGGTATAACACTGGGAGTTATCGCCATGCTTACCAACACCGCTGTTTTTCTGCCGTTTTTCGCCTTGATTCTGGTAATTGAATCTCTTTCGGTTATCGTTCAGGTAATAAGCAAAAAATTTTTCCACCGGAAAATTTTTCTTTCCACGCCGATTCACCATCATTTTGAAGCCATCGGGTGGCCCGAAACCCAGGTGACGATGCGCTTTTGGATTATCTCGGCTTTAGCCAGCGTCATCGGCTTGGTCCTTTTCTTCCTGGCGAGGTTTCTATAAAACGGCTGACTAAAACGGCTTAATCCGCGGTTTAGGCATTTACGCTAAAAACTTAAACAATAAAATATAAAAAATAAATAAAGTATAACAAATTCTATGCGGCCGTCTTAAAATTGTTATACTTTATTTTGCTATAGTTTGACAAATCAAACAAATTTGATGATTATATTAATCACTGATTAAATAGCCGTTCTTTTAAAAAGGAGGTTAAAATGGTGGAAAAATGTCCAAAGCGCAATAGTATATTTATAGAATGGTCTGCTTATCATCAGCGTTTTGAATGTCTTCAAAAAGATTGTATGCGCACATGGACTTTAGAATCTGTTGAGGAGTGGAAGTTAGAAAATCCAGTAGAGAATGTTTATCTTCGGACAACATTACCTTTAGACTTATTACAACGGAAATAATTATAGTATAGCCCGCAGGAATAAAAACCTTGCGGGCTTTTTTATTTCTAACCCCAATCATCAAAATAATCCCAAAATCTTTCCCAAGCCAGCGTGTTGGAGCAATAGTCAGAAATTATCCCTCACCCTTATAATAAGGGTGAGGGACGAGGAGGAAAGAAATAGGAAAATGGCGCTGTCTGAATCCCAATTTTTACGAAGTTGAACTTCGTAAAAATTGGTTGAGTTCGCCGTTTTCCGTTAATTTTTGACGAGGAGCGAGCCTGCCTGCCGGCAGGCAGGGATAATTTATCCGAGCGGAAATTTGCTGGCGGGGAAAGATTTGGGAGAAGAAATACCTAATCTGTTTTTAATCCGTGTTATAATTACTTTAAATGACCGTTCTGATTAAAAACGCCTTAGTTTTTGACGGGTCGGGAAAGCCGCCGTTTAAAAGCGATATTTTTGTAAACCACGGGCGGATAAACCGCTTAGGCGATTTTCCCCATCAAAGCGCCGATAAAGTAATTGACGCCCGGGGAACGATGGCCGCGCCCGGTTTTATTGATATTAACGGCGGTGCCGACCATCATCTGAATTTATTTTCCGAGCCCAATCAAAGCAATCTTTTAAAACAGGGAATAACCACTGTCATCGGCGGTAATGCCGGTTCTTCTTTGGCGCCTTTAATTGACGGTTCTTTGATATCAGTTAGAAAATGGGCCGATTTTTTGCCGGTAAACGTCAACTGGCGTTCGGTTTTTGAATTTTTGAAAGTTATGAAGCGCCAGAAATTGGGAGTGAATTTTGGGACTTTAATCGGCCATTCCACCATCCGCCGGGCGATTGTCGGGGAAGACCTCCGCGACCTGACCGAAAAAGAACTTAAAGTTTTTAAATATGTTTTGGAGGCGGGGTTGAAAGAAGGGGCTTTCGGTTTTTCAACCGGCTTGGGTTATGTTCATTCTCACAATGTTTCCAAATGGGAGATAGAAGAACTGGTAAAGATAACCGCTGAATTTAAAGGCGTTTACGCCACCCAGCTCCGCAATTATTCCGAAGGGCTGGCTTGGGCGATGAACGAAACCCTTAACCTCGCGAGAAATACCAAGGCGAACGTGGAAATAAATAATTTTCAGCCGCTTGAAGGATTTGAAAAAGATTATCTGGAAGTCGTTTCTTTGATAGAAAAAGAAAAAATGCGGGCTCATATTCATTTTGATATTTGTCCGGTTGAAGCGAGCTTAATGGATATTTATATGTTTTTGCCGGAATGGGCCAGAAACGGGGGGCTGGAAGTGATGCTTGGGAATATTAAAACCCCCAACACCAGAGAACGGATTCTTAATTTTTTGGAAAAGCTTAAATTTGAAAATTTAACTATCGCCAAAGTTCCGCCGTTTTTGAAATTTTTAGCCGGGAAGCCGTTAACGCGGTTTGGCGAAGACCAGAATCTCTCGCCGGCGCAGGCCTTGCTGAAACTTATGGAATTGACGCATTTAAAAGCCGAGCTTTGGTTTAAAAATATCGATTTTCAGACTCTTTCCCGGATTTCGGTTTCGGAAAACGCCATCGTCGCTTCCGAAGGAGCGGTGAAGTTTTTAAATCTGGTTCAGGAAAAAAATCTGATGCCCTTGGAAAAAGCCGTCGTCAAAGCCACTTCTTTGCCGGCGCGCAAATTCGGCATCAGAGAAAGGGGATTGCTCGCCGAAGGATATTTCGCCGACATCGTGATTATGAGGGGCGGCAAGCCGAGCGAGGTTTTGGTTAACGGTTCGGTTGTTTTGGAAAACGGAAAGATTAACGGCGTTCTCGCGGGCAGAGTTTTAAAGCACGGTTTATAACTTTTTGAAATGAGATCTAAAGCAAGGCCAAAACGGATTGATTATTTTTTTATTTTGCTGGTTTTTTTGCTGGTGGCTTTTGGCTTGGTAATGCTAACCAGCGCTTCTTCGGATTTAGGCAAGCTTAAATTTGACGACTCTTATTTTTACGTAAAGCACCAGATGCTTTACGGCTTGCTTCCCGGCCTTTTGGGATTTTTTATCGCGGCTAATGTTTATTATCGGCGCTGGGAAAAATTAAGTTTAATTTTATTGATTAGCACCCTTGTGCTTCTGCTTTTGGTTTTCACTTCTATGGGGGTTTCATTCGGCGGCGCCAAACGCTGGCTTGCTTTCGGGAGTTTCAGTTTTCAGCCGTCGGAAATATTAAAATTCGCTTTGCTTTTTTATCTGGCAGCCTGGCTAAGCAGGAACAAAGACCGCACCCAAAAATTTTTAAGCGGTTTTCTGCCTCTTCTTCTTTTGCTGATTTTTATCTGCGGCATTTTATTGGTTCAGCATTCAACCAGCGCGGCCATGATTATCGGTTTTTCCGCGGTCGCGGTTTATTTCATCGGCGGCGCCAGGTTCAGGTATATTCTGGCTATTGCCCTTTTGGGCGTTTTGGTTTTGCTTCTGGTTGTACAATTTACTCCTTACCGTTTTGAACGGATAAAGGCCTTTTTGAATCCTCAAGCCGACCTTTTGGGGAAAAATTACCAGCAGGATCAGACGCTTCAGGCCATAGGTTCGGGCCGGCTGTTGGGCCGGGGCTACGGGCAATCAACGACAAAAATTTATGTTTTGCCGGAGCCCATCGGCGATTCTATTTTTGCCATTATTGCCGAAGAACTTGGGTTTGTGGGCGCAGCCGGTTTGATTGTCGCTTTCTTCCTTTTAATCTGGAGAAGTTTCACTATTGCCGGGAGAAATCCCGATAATTTCGCGAAAATTGTGGCGATCGGTTTCGGTTTAATTGTAGGTTTGCAGGTTTTTACCCATGTCGCGGCGCTCACGGGTTTGATTCCTTTAACCGGCGTGCCTTTGCCTTTTATAAGTTACGGCGGCACGGCTTTGGCGATTTTTCTGACGATGGCGGGAGTTGTCGCCAATATCTCAAAATACAATTCTTAGGTTTCGGGGGTTTATTTAGAGCCGTCTATAGGTTAAACTAATTATAAGAAAAAAATGTTTGACGTAATCACAATTGGAACAGCCACCCGGGACGCTTTTTTTGAAGGGATAAATTTTTTAAAAATAAAAGATTCCCGTTTCCGGGTAGGCGAGGGTATCGGTTTGGCTTCCGGTTCGAAAATAGAAGTTCCCAAAATAACCTTTACCACTGGCGGCGTGGCGACCAACACCGCCGCCACTTTCAGCCGCCAGGAATTAAAAACCGCGATTATTTGCCGGGTCGGCTCCGATGTTTCCGGCGAAGAAATAATCCGCGCTCTTAAAAAAGACAAGATAAACACGGAATTTATCCAGAAAGACAAAGACACCCCCACCGCCTATTCGGTGATATTCCTGACCGAAAGCGGGGAGCGGACCATACTTTCCTATAAGGGCGCCGGCGAAGATTTGAACGAAAAAGAGATTCCCTGGAAAAAACTGAAAACAAAATGGTTTTATGTCGGTTCGCTTGGCGGGAACGAAAAGCTTTTGCGGGACATTTTTGCTTTTGCCAAAAAGAACAGAATCAAAGTTGCCGGTAATCCCGGCGGCCGGGAATTAAAAATCCTGAAAGCCCACCCGGAACTCCTGAATAATTACGATGTTTTTATCGCCAATCAGGAAGAAGCGTCTTATTTGACCGGCATTTCTTACCAGCGGGAAAAAGAAGTTTTCAAAAAATTGGACTGGTGGATTAATGGCGTCGTGGTAATGACAAAAGGCCCGAAAGGCCTGATGGTTTCCGACGGGGCAACTATCTGGCAGGCCGGAATTTTCAAAGAAAAGAGAATAGTTGACCGCACCGGCGCCGGCGATGCTTTCGGCAGCGGGTTTGTTTCCGGCTTGATTGACAGGAATAATGTCGAATACGCCATTTACCTGGGAAGCGCCAACGCCACTTCGGAAGTTGAAATTATCGGCGCTAAGACGGGCATTATCAACAAAAAAGATTTTCTAAAGTCGCCCCGCTGGGGAAAATTGGAAATAAAGCGTTTTGTCCAAAAATCATAGCCGAAAAGCAATTGAAAGAACACAAAATAGATAAACCCGATTGGAAATTGGTCTATTATGAAGTTTATTCTTCTGAAAAAGATGATAGAATAAGAGAAAGGCAGCTTAAACATCATGGTTCTTCAATCGGACATTTGAGAAAAAGAATTATTAACAGTATTAAAGAAGATTAGAAAGGGCGGGGTGCTCAATTCTGTTATCAAATTTTCTGCGATTAACGGCTTGAAAATTTTAACAGAATTGGCAAAAGATTTAAGGTTTAACATTAAAGATATGGGCAATTCTTCTTATCAGGAAAAAATCGCAAGAATTTTAAGAGTGGAAAAACAGGCCATAATGGATCTGGAAAGAGATTTAAACCGGATTACCGGCAAGTCAAATTTTCTTTATTCTTTGGCGGAGGAAAACGAACGGTTAATTGACGATTCGCTGGATGGTTTGGGTTTGGGCCGGAATTCAATGGCTTTGGATGTTTATGACGCTTTGATTTCCAAAGTGGAAAGCGACGATTTAAGGATTTTTCAGATGCTGAAAAATCCGCAGCTATCCGAGCCTAAGGATTGCCAGCGGGTGGTTGATTTGGCGAAAGACATCTGCCCCAAGCGGAAAGGATTTTTCCTTAAAAAAGAACTCGCCGAAGGATTTCTCAAAGCCGAACCGCCCCAAAAAACCATGAAAGCCCTGGGCTATTCGTCGGTTGAGGCGTTGCTGGCTAAAGAAGATTTGCTGGAAGTTTACAGCAGCTTGAGGTTTTTGGAAGATTCCGAATGGCTTAACAACCGTTTCTTCAAACAATATCAGAATTTGAAGGCCTCTGATTTCGAAGAGCGGGAAATAGAAGTGAAAGTCCTCGGCCCGAAGTGGAAAGAAGCGGCCGAAAAATTCGTCCAGAAAAAATATCACAATATAAGCCATCTTAAGGAATTGGGGGTGATTTTCGTCATTCCCATAACCTTGAAAGTTTCCGGCGAGATTTTGCGCACCTTGTCCCTTATCGCGCATTATTTCAATGAAGTTTATTTTTACTCCGATCTTATCAAAAAATTTTCCGAAAATAATTCCAAGGAATTTCCCAAAAATTTTCTTTCGCTTCTGCGGGGAGATGTTTTGAATAAATTGCCGGCTCCATCTTCAGACGAGCGCCGTTCTTTTTTGAATATCCAGCGCTATCTTGCCAAAGACGACGAGAACGACCGCCGGCTTTTTCTCCCCCATATCAATCCCGAAGCTTTTCATTGGGACAGGGCCGAAGATAACCTGGCTAAAATTGAAGGCCTGGAATTCTGGAAAAACCTCGACTGGATAGGCGACTTTTTCAAAATAGAAACCGGAGGGGAAATTCTTGTCAGTTTCAATTTGGTGGATACCGTAATGAGCCTGGTCAAGGAAAAGGAAATGGTTAAATATTTATACCATCATCAGGAAGCGCTTTGGAATAAAATTTTCGTCAGTTATTTCGGGCAGGAAAAATTCGAGGAACTGATTAAAGACAGCTTGGTTAAGGGCTGGTTTGAGATGTGATTTTTATGGAATCTCTAAGAGAAATAATTAAAAAAGCGGAGAAAAATAAAATAGCCATCGGCCATTTTAATATTTCCGGCTTGGAACAATTAAGGGCGATTTTTGAAGCCGGGCAGGAATTATCTTTACCCTTAATCATCGGCACTTCCGAGGGCGAAGGGGATTTTGTCGGCTTTAAACAAGCCGCCGCCTTGGTCAAAATCTTGCGGGAAGAGTTTGATTATCCGATTTTTATAAACGGCGACCATCTTCATACTTTGGAAAAAGCCAAAGAAGCGGTTTTGGCCGGCTATGACGCCGTTATCTTTGACGCTTCCAAATTGCCTTTTGAAGAAAATATCAAAAAGACAAAGGAAGCCGTGAATTTTATCAAGTCAATCAATCCGGAAGTTTTAGTTGAAGGGGAAATCGGCTTTATCGGCGCTTCTTCCAAAATTTTGAAAGAAATTCCCAAAGAGGCGGCTATCAATCCCGAGGATTTGACTAAGCCCGAAGAAGCCAAAAGATTCGTTAATGAAACAAAAATCGATTTATTGTCTGCGGCCGTCGGCAATATCCACGGAATGTTTAAAAACGCGTCCAACCCGAATCTAGACATTAAAAGGATAGAAAATATAAGAAAAGTCGCCGGTGCTCCGCTGGTTTTGCACGGCGGTTCGGGAATCACGAAAGAGAATTTTGTTGCCGCCATCGATGCCGGCATTTCCATTGTTCATATCAACACCGAAATCCGCCTAGCCTGGCGCGAGGCCTTGGACAAAAGCTTGAAAGACAATCCCGAAGAAATTACGCCTTATAAAATAATGGCGCCGGTGATTGCGGAAATGAAAAAAGTGGTTGAAAAAAATTTGAGGATATTCAATAAATTATAAAATAAGTGGATAAAATCATTTTGGAAATACGAGCCGGCGCCGGCGGCGATGAAGCCGCTATTTTTGCCGCGGATTTAGCCCGCGCTTATCAAAGATTCGCGGCGAAGCAGAGTTGGCGTTTTATTATTCTTGACTACAGCCGGTCCTCTTTAAAGGGCTATAAAAGTTTTGCCGCCGAAATCAGCGGCAAAGGGGCCTATAACGTTTTAAAATTTGAATCCGGCGTTCACCGGGTTCAGCGGGTCCCCGAAACCGAAAAAGCCGGCCGGGTCCACACTTCAACGATTTCGGTGGCGGTTTTGCCGGAAGTGGAGCCGACGCAGGTTCAGATAAACCCGCAGGATTTGGAAATTTCTTTTTTCCGGTCATCGGGCGCCGGAGGACAGAATGTCAACAAAGTGGAAACCGCGGTCAGAATTTTGCATAAGCCGAGCGGGGTGGTGGTGGCTTGCCAGGTTGAGCGTTCACAAGCGGCCAACCGGGAACGGGCCTTAAATATTTTGAGAGCGAAACTTTTTGAATTTAAACGGGAAGAAGAGCAGAAAAAAATGGGGGCTTTGCGCAATGAGCAGATTGGTTCCGCGGACCGGTCTGAAAAAATAAGAACTTATAATTTCCCTCAAGACAGAATCACCGACCACCGCATCGGGAAAAAGTGGCATAATATCGAAAGCATTATGGAAGGAAATCTGGAACCGATAGTAAAGGCTTTTGTCCAAAAATCAGAGCCTAAGGGCGAATGATTTTTGGTAACAAAACCTTTACCCCGTTAGATAATAATATCCTTGCTTGTCGGGATTGCTAAATTTTTTAAAATATTTTATAAATATGTTTCATAATATCTTTTATCTAACGGGGTGCTCAAATATTATGATAAAATTTAACTTCGCTTCGCTCGTAAAATTTTAATAAATTTGGCATGTCCATTTTTCTAAAACGCCTTGAATTAAGCGGTTTTAAGTCCTTTGCCTCAAAGACGGTTTTGGAATTTCCGGCCGGAGTGGTCGGCGTTGTCGGGCCCAACGGCAGCGGCAAATCAAACATAGTTGACGCTCTCCGCTGGATGCTGGGCGAGCGGGAAGCCAAGCAGCTCCGCGGCGAAAAAATTGAAAACTTGATTTTTTCCGGCACGCCTAAAAAAGCGGCTATGGGGATGGCCCAGGCCTCTCTTTGTTTTGATAACAGTTCCCGCTGGCTGCCGATTGACGCGGAAGAAGTGGTTTTGACCAGGAAAGTGGATCGTTCCGGCGTTTCCGAATTTTTCTTAAACCAGGAATCCGTCCGCTTGAAAGACGTTATTGAATTATTGGCGAAGTCCCGGTTAGGCACTAAAGGCTTCACTATCGTCAATCAGGGCGAAAGCGACATTTTTGTCAAAAGTTCGCCCTTGGAACGCCAGCAGATGATAGAAGAAATAATCGGGTTGAAGGAATTTCAGCTTAAAAAAAACCAATCCGAACACCAGCTTGAAAACACGGTTATCAATTTGGAAAAAATCAAGGCGATGGTTGAGGAGCTTCAGCCGCACTTGAGAATGCTTAGGCGTCAGACCGGAAAATGGGAAAAGAGGAGCGAAGTCGAGGAAGAGCTTAATAATCTGGAAAATAATTATTTCTCGTTTAAATTGGCGGAAATAAAAAACAGCTTAGCCGTTCTTAACGCGCCTTTGGGGACCCTCGAGAAAGAAATCAGAAACAAGCAGAAAGAGCTGGAAAGTTTTCAGGGAGAATTGGCGAAAATCGACGAGTTAAGGGCGCAGTCCGCCGATTTGTCTTCCAAGCGCTCGGACTGGCAGCGGGAATTGGGGCGACTTGAAGCTAAATTGGAAATTTCAATTTCTTCCGCTCCGGAGGAAATTGAATATCACGCCAAAGACCTTCTTGACCTTATTAAGGAAATAAAAACTTTGCTGGAATCAAGCTTGTCTTTGAATCAATTGGAAAAATTAAAAACAGGCCTGACGCGGGGACTCGAAAAAATCAACCAATTCTTTTCCGTTCAGGATAAGTCCCTCGAAAAAAAAGAAGAGTTTTTAAAAATCAAGGAGGAAAAAGAAAAAATCATCAAAAATCTTGAATCTTTGAATGCCGAAATATCAGAGCTGGCCCAAACCGAAAAGCATCTGATTGAAAATTTCAAAACTATTGAAGAAAAAAGAGGGGAAATCAACCGGCTGGAAAACGAAAGGAATAAAATTGTTTTTGAAAAGGAAAAAGCCAATCTGAAGCTTCAGGATTTGGAAATTCAGCTGAATCAAATCGGCCGGTCGTCAAAGGAATTCGGCGATTCCGCCGGCATAAAACCGATACCGCTTTCGGAATTGTCCGAGATAGAAAAGAGAATGTTTAAATTAAGGACTAATCTGGCGAGCATCGGCGACATTGACCAGGCGGTGGTGAAGGAAGCGCAGGAAACAGAGGAACGCTATCAATTTTTAACGCATCAGTCGGCGGATTTGGAAAAGGCCTCGGCCGACCTTAGGGTCTTGATTAAAGATTTGGGCGTGAAAATCCGTTCTGATTTCCACGAAGCCCTTAAATCAATCAATAAAGAATTTGAAAATTATTTCAAACTGATGTTTGGCGGAGGAAAAGCGAAATTAAAAATCAAAATTCAGGAACCGCCGTTGCCGAAAGAAGAAGGCGAAAGCGGAATGGCCGAAGAAGAAGCCGAAATCCCCGCTGAAGCCGAACCGAAACCGACCGAAGAGGCAGGGATAGAAATCGAGCTGAATTTACCGAGAAGGAGAATCTCAAGTTTAGAGATGCTTTCCGGAGGCGAGCGGAGCTTGGTTTCTATGGCGGCTCTTTTTGCCCTGATTTCGGTTAATCCGCCTCCGTTTTTGGTGCTCGACGAGATTGATTCGGCTTTGGACGACCGCAACGCTCAGCGATTTTCCAATTTCATCAAGAAATTTTCCGAAAAAACACAGTTTATTATAATCACTCACAACCGTTCAACTATGGACGTGGCCGATGTTTTATATGGGATTACAATGGGGGAAGACGGCGTTTCTAAAGTTTTGTCATTAAAATTAAATAATTAATGATGAATTTGACTTCCGAATTGGAGCTTGTTATATTTTATTCATTATTCTTTATTCATAATTCAAGTACATGCTTGCCATTAAATTCAAAAGAATAGGAAAAAAACACCAGGCCTCGTTCCGGATAATTGTGGCCGAAAAGCGTTCAAAAGTTAACGGCCGTTTTCTTGAAGATCTCGGCTGGTTTAATCCTCATACCGACAAATTCAAGCTCAATGTTGAGCGGATTAGTTATTGGGTAAAAAATGGCGCTCAACCCACTTCAAGCGTAAAAAATCTTTTAAAGAAACAGCGGACTTAAACTTGACTTTAACCTAAAAGTGTGTTAATATTAAAGTTGTTAACTTAATTTAGAAATTCGGATGTTTAGAAAAAAGGTCGAAATTATTGATTATTGAAAAACATAGAAATTCTGTATGACAGGTGATTATCAGGCTTTCCTTGAATTTCTTATCAAAGCCATTGTGGATAATCCTGACGACGTCAAGATTGAACGCAAGGTAGATGAGATGGGTGTGTTGCTTTCTTTGAAAGTTAACCCCCAGGACATGGGCCAAGTTATTGGCCGGCAAGGGTCAACAGCCAAATCCATTCGTTCTCTGTTGCGGATTGTAGGCGTGAAAAATAATGCCCGGGTTAATCTTAAAATCGAAGAGCCCGAAGGCAGCACTCGCTTCAGTCAGCCCAGCGAAGGAGTTAAAAAAGTGGTTGATGATTTGAAATTCTAATAAAAAGAATTCAAATTAAGCAAAACCGTGCTATTATTTATTAATAGTGCGGTTTTTGTATTAAAGAGTTTTGTCTAAAATTTAGAGGCAAAGCCGAACAAATTTTAGCTACAAAACCTTTACCCAGCACATAACTTTATGTATTACGTTTATTTGATTAAAAACAAAATCACTAAAGAAATATATATTGGTTATACCAATGATTTAAAAAGGCGTTTTAAAGAACATAAAAACAAGAGACCAGAATTGGTATATTATGAAGCTTATAGGTCGGAAAAAGATGCTCGAAGTCGCGAGACAAAGCTGAAACAGCATGGACAAACAAAACGAAGATTGAAAGAACGGCTTCAGTATAGTTTTACATAAAGTTATGTGCTGGGTGCTCAATGTTGTAGATAAATTTATTTCGTTCAGCACTGAGCTTCGCTTATAAATTTAAACAACATTGGCATGCTATTCGACATTATAACAATTTTCCCGGAGGCGTTTTCTTATCTTAACGAATCAATTTTGAAACGGGCCCGGAAAAAGGGCTTGGTTAAAATAAGAATTCATAATCTCCGGAATTTCGCCAAAAATAAGCGCCGAAAAGTAGACGATAAGCCCTATGGCGGCGGCCCGGGAATGGTGCTTAAAATAGAACCCCTTATAAAAGCAATCGAGTTTTTAACGAAAAAACTTAAACATTCGAAAACCAAAAACCTGATTGTTTTATTTACGCCGGCAGGGAAGCAATTTGACGGCAAAATGGCGGCTGGTTTCGCTAAAAAATACGAGCATCTGATTTTTGTCTGCGGTCATTATGAAGGAATTGATGAACGGCTAAAAAAAGTGTTTCATGCTTCAAGCTTCAAGCTTCAAGAATTATCAGTCGGTCCTTATGTTTTGGGCGGCGGCGAATTGCCGGCGATGGTCTTAATTGACGCCGTTTCCCGGCATTTGCCCGGAGTTCTGGGAAAATCGGAATCGCTTGAAGAAAAGCGTTTAGGTGTCGGCGTGCCGAGCTATACTCGGCCGGAAATATTTATCCATAAAGGCAAAAAATATCAGGCGCCGAAAGTTTTATTGTCCGGCAACCACGCGGCGATAACCAAGTGGAGAATCAACCACCAACAAAAAAAAGACTGACCTTTTTTTCCCAAAAACTTTCCCTTGCCAGTGCGCTTCCGCTTTGAGAAATCAGATTCGCTCCTGACGCTGCTCGACACCCAACTCGTCGCTTCGCTCCTCGGGGGCCTGTCTCGCCACGCTACTCGCTCATTGATTTCTGGTAAAGCTCCAGCGATACTGGCTCGGAAAAGTTTTTGGGAGCAGTGTTTTATATAGAGCTTCCGCCGTTGTCTTGAAGAATATCCCGCAGGCGTCCAAAGATTGGTCTCCGCTTTGCGGAGTTTGGACGCCGAGGGAAAAGAAAATTTTGCCGCTGGAGCAAAATTATTCTGGTTCTGAAAGGCAATGGCGGAAGCCCTGCTTCTGGTTTTCGAGGGCAAGCCCCGTTACTCAACTAGTTGAGTAACGGGGCAAGTTTGGTTTGCTGGAACTCAAAGGGGGTTGACCCTACGGAACAATTTTGTTATTCTTTTCTTTTATGCCCGGTACGGAATTAGACATAAATCAAAACAGCAATTTCAAGGATATGCTTGAGGCGGGCGTGATTTACGGCCATAAAAAATCCAGGACTAATCCCAAAATGAGGCCGAATATTTTTTCCACCCGCAACGGCATTGAATTATTTGACCTTAACGCCGTTATTTTGGCGCTGGACAAAGCCAAAGAGTTTCTCAAGCAGAAAACCGAAAAAGGAGCGACGGTTTTTATGGTTGCCACCCAGCCGGCCGCCCAGAAGCTAATTGGGGATTTCGCCAAAAAACATAATTTACCCTATATGACCGAGCGCTGGTTAGGCGGAATTCTGACTAACTTCAAAATCATCAACCAGCGGGTTAATTATTATCTCGGCTTAAAAGCCAAAAAAGAGAAAAACGAATTGGATAAATATACAAAAAAAGAACGGGTGAAAATAGACAAAGAAATAGTCAAAATGGAAAAGGCTTTCAGCGGCTTGGTTCATCTCAATAAGCTGCCGGATATTTTGTTCGTAATTGACACCATAGAGCATAAAATCGCGGTCCATGAAGCCAAACTTTTGAATATTCCGGTAATCGCCGTTATGTCTACCGACTGCGACCCATCGGAAGTCGATTATCCGATTCCCGCCAATGATCACGGTAAAAACAGCATTGAATGGATTATTAAATATTTGGAGCCGGCTTTGGTAAAGCCCGCAGACAAAGTTGCTAATGTTTTATAATTATTAGGATGCCCAGTAACTCAACTCCGATGGTATTCTAAAAATACATCGGGACAAAAATCATTAAACCAAGATATATGAAAAACAAAAAACAAAACAAGTCAGTCGAATTAATATCAATCAACTCCAAGATGAGGGATTTTTGTCTTTCGGAGTTGAGTTAACTGGGGATGGCTAAAGTCAGCATTGAAATTATTCAGAAGTTGAGAGACGCGACCGGCGCCGGCGTGATGGCTTGCAAAAAGGCCTTCGCCGAAACCAAAGGCGATTTTGATAAAGCCGTCGCTCTCATTAAAGAGCGGGGTTTGGTTAAAGTGGAGCAAAAAGCCGACCGTTCCACGGGTTCCGGGCTTTTGGAAACTTATCTTCACAATGGCCGGGTGGGAGTAATGCTTGAATTGCGCTGTGAAACCGATTTTGTGGCGCGTTCGGATGTTTTCAAAAAATTGTCGCATGAATTGATTATGCAGATTGCCGCGATGGAGCCCGCCGATGTTGACGCTCTTTTTTCCCAGCCCTATATCAAAGACGAAAAAATAATTGTCGGCGACTTGGTCAAAGACGCCATCGCCCGGGTGGGGGAGAATATCCAGGTGAAAAGGTTTTGCCGGTACGAACTCTAAAGGGCTTGGTCTGAAATTTGGAGGCGAAGCCGAACAAATTTCAGCAACCAAACCTTTACCCCGTTAGATAAAAGATATTATGAAACATATTTATAAAACATTTTTGAAAAATTTAGCAATCCCGACAAGCAAAGATATTATTATCTAATGGGGTGCTCAAATTTATGATAAAATTAATTTCACGAAAAGTTTATAAATTTTAATAAATTTGGCATGTATAATTTTATTCTCCAAATTTTCATAATGGTCAGCTTGGGAACGGTGGTTTTCCTGGTGGCGCGGATTTTGCCCCGCATCAGCGAAACCGAAGCCGCTATCGCCCCCAGGGCAAAAGTTAGCTGGCTAAGCTCCATTCCTTTTGAAAAGATTGACGCGGCAGTAAATGCTTTTTCCGAAAAAATGCTTCGGAAAATAAAGCTGATTCTGATGAAAATGGATAATACGGTAAGCAAGCAGCTTAAAAATTTTAAGAAAGACGGCGACAGCGGAAACGGCGAAAACGGGTTAACAAAATAATAATGCGTAGGTAGTCCCGTAGGGGTCGGGAACGGTCTGTAAAACCGGTGTCCATTGGGCCACGTGAGTTCGACTCTCACCCTACGCACAGGAACAACGCAATTGTTCGCGAAAATGAATTTAAAATTTCTTAAAATTTTGTTAAAATTGAATTAAGCCAGGGTAGCTCAATTGGTAGAGCAGCGCTTTTGTAAAGCGAAGGTTTATGGGTTCAAATCCCTTCCCTGGCTCTTATAAAAAATCTTTTAATGGGTTACGAATTTTATCAATCTAAAGAATACAGAGAAAAGCAAAGCATAATAACAAAAGAAAACTGGAGAAAAGCCCTTTTTAATTTTCTCTATAAAAGAGAAAAAAGGATATGTGCTAGAAATGGATGCGGAAAAACCTTTGAAGCCACTCCTAGTAACCCGAAGATTTATTGCAGTCGAAATTGTGCCACTAAGATAAATAATCAAAAGAGAGGACGTTGGTCTGAAGAAACTAAATTAAAGATAGCAAAATCACTTAAAGGAACTAAAAGTCCATTTAAGGGGATTATAAAAGTGCCGCGAGTGGAAGTGAAATGTTATAATCCTGCTTGCGGAAAAATATTTTTATCCGAAAAATATAGATTAAGAAAATTTTGTAGCAATAAATGTGCGATGAAGGTTATAGGAGGAAAACCAACATCACCCAAAGCAGCAAGAGGTAAAGCAGGTATTCGAAAGGATATTAATAAAACAATTTATTTTTACAGTCGTTGGGAAGCAAATATTGCGCGTTTATTTAATTATTTGCGTATCAAATGGACATTCCAGCCAAAAACATTTGATTTGGGTTCACAAACTTATACCCCAGATTTTTATTTACCAGATTATAATATCTATATCGAAGTCAAAAATTTTCTCTGGGAATATTCGAAGATAAGGGACAAAAAATTTAGAAAACTTTATCCAGATATAGAATTAATTTTACTTTTGAAGAAAAATTATTTAGAATTAGAAAGAGGATATGCACATTTAATAAAAAATTGGGAATATAAAAATAGTCCATTTTCAAATGAGAATAAACAATAGGGTCGTGGGTTCAAATCCCTCCGTCGGCTCCATTGCCAGAGTAGTTCAGTGGTAGAACGCTTTCTTGGTAAGAAAGAGGTCGGGAGTTCAATTCTCCCCTCTGGCTCAGATTAGACAATAAAATTAAGATAATAGATAATTATTCATATGGCCAAATCAAAATTTTCGGAAAATTTAATAAGGATGAGATGTTCCGTTTGCAAGCGGATAAATTATTACACGCGCAAAAACAGGAAAACCGTTGAAAGAAAATTAGAATACAAAAAATATTGCAAGTGGTGCAAAAAACACACCATTCACAAAGAAACTAAAAAATAATTGGATATTTTGAAATTAGAAATTCTATTGGAAATTGGTAATTGGTAATTAGAAATTTTAAATAATGGGGGCGTGGTTCAGTGGTAGAATGCTTCTCTCCAAAAGAAGAGACCAGGGTTCGATTCCTTGCGCCCCCGCCCCCACACCAATTGAGTTTTTGAATTATGTTCTTTTTGTATATCTTAAAAAGTCTCAAAGACAATAATTTATATATCGGTTATACCAACAATCTAAGGAAAAGAATTGAAGAACATAATTCAGGTAAATCCCAAGCTACCAATCCCAGAAAACCATTCAAGCTTATTTATTACGAGGCCTATTTTTCAGAAAAAGACGCAAAACACCGAGAACACAATTTAAAGCTTAGAGCCAGAGCTTTGGCTCAACTTAAGAAAAGGCTTGAAGATACTCTTCGTTTTGCTTAAACTCAATTGGTGTGGGGGTCCCGCCCCTATAATTAAATGCCCACCAAAGAATCTTTAATTAAAGATTTAGTCAAAGAAGGTTATCTTAAAACCCCCGTTTTAATAGAGGCCTTTGGAAAAATCGACCGGGCTGATTTCGTCCCGGAAAAATTAAAAAACGAGGCCTATCTTAACCAGCCCTTGCCGATTGGATTTAACCAGACAATTTCCCAACCCTTAACGGTGGCTTTTATGCTGGAGCTTTTGGAGCCGAAGCCCGATGAGAAAATCCTGGATGTCGGCGCCGGCAGCGGGTGGGTGAGCGCTCTTTTGGCCCAAATTGTCGGAGAAAAGGGGAAAGTTATCGCTTTTGAAAGAATTCCGGAGCTTTGTGAATTTGGGAGGAAAAATATCGCCAAATATAACTTTATAGAAAAAGGCATAGTGGAGTTTTTTTGCGGCGATGCTTCAAAAGGGTATTCCAAAGAAGCGCCGTATGATAGAATAATAGCTGGAGCCGCCGCGGAAGAAGTTCCTCCGGCTTGGAAAGAAGAGCTCAAAATCGGCGGCCGTTTGGTAATGCCGGTCGGGCATAATATAGTAGTTTTGGATAAAATCGGCCCGGCGGAATTTGATAAAAAAGAATTTTTCGGCTTCAGTTTCGTTCCGTTAATTAATGATTAAACATTTAAAAATTAAATCATTAAAAATTTTCCGATTTTATCGAGAATCCTCGACAAAGTCGGGACATTAGAAATTAGAAATTGGGAATTAGAAATTTAAAATTGTTTTTGTATGAAGAAATCTAATGCGGGCTACACTCTTATAGAATTATTAATCTACACCGCCATTTTCGCCGTTGCTGTCGGGGTCTTTTCCGGAGTGCTCATCACTTTCACCCGGGTAAACACCCAGACCTCGGCTGATTCCGAGCTCACCCAGCAGCTGTCTTTTCTCCAGTCAACCATCCAGAGATTGGTCAGGGAAAGCGTCAATATAGAGAATCCGGCCGGGGTCGCTTCCACCACTTTGATTTTGAGGATGAGTTCTTCTTCGGAAACCCTTGACCCCACCGTTATTTCCTCTGACGCCAATGGCATTTATCTGAAGCAGGGAACTGGAGCTATTACTCCTTTGACCAACAGCCAGGTCAAGGTTTCCCAGTTTGAGGTGACCAAATACGAGAACCCCGGGGCCCACGCCATTGTCCGGGTCAATATCTCTCTCACTTACAATTCCCAAAGCCCTTATCAGCAGCTGACCAGAAGTTTGAAAATCGCCATCGGCAGAGTGACCGCGGCCACCTTTGACGATAGCCTGGTGCCCAATACCGATGATTCTTT
>Ga0210057_1003587_pt1 | contig 21305 bp, 29 predicted proteins | sample CryGeyCG2114_010_2_FD_183968 | JGI IMG/M metagenome (GOLD analysis project Ga0210057, IMG submission 183968) | Groundwater microbial communities from aquifer - Crystal Geyser CG10_big_fil_rev_8/21/14_0.10 (SPAdes) (version 2) | ecosystem: Environmental > Aquatic > Deep subsurface > Groundwater ...
TTTCATCCAGTCCTTCAAACATGGCATCTATGTCATTTTGAATTCTGAGGAAATTGGTAGATTCGGTACCAAATATCCAAACAGGGTTTTTGGAAATAACTTTTCCACTTGCGTCAGTTGTGTCCGGGATATTTTTCATTACTAGATTCAGATCATTCTGAATCGATACCAGATGATTACGAATCACAGTAGGATCAGAAGAAGATACAATGCCATCAAGATTTCCTCGAATTCGATCTAGCGGGTAAATGTCAGTATTGTAACCAGAAATTGCCATGTATCCGCCAAAAACAATTATCGCAAGAATTCCAACCATTGCAAGTTTGTAAAGATTTGAAGACATTGTTGTTTTATCATTAGTGTTCATGTGTACATTATTTGAAGTTAGTCTTGATTTTGCAGTTACAACTATGATACCTATTATCGCAACAGCCAAAACCACGACGGTAATTGTACCAAATTCAGGCATAGTTAGATTATCTATCAGATACATAAAAATTCAATGGAATTTTTAGAGGCAGAACTAATTTGTCTTTAAATGAACATTATCAATAATATCAATTTTCTTTAGTTGTTCTTTCTTTCTTTTCAGCATTGCAAAGATTCCGATAATTGCTGCAATCCAAATAGCACTAAACATCATATTTTCGAGGCTGACATACATGTAAGGAGTCACATCCATGATATTGATTTGTAATAACAGTGCCCTTTTATGAACATCAATCATTCCTGTATGATATGCAGCATTATCTTTAGAAACAGATGCAATTTCATCCAGTCCTTCAAACATGGCATCTATGTCATTTTGAATTCTGAGGAAATTGGTAGATTCGGTACCAAATATCCAAACAGGGTTTTTGGAAATAACTTTTCCACTTGCGTCAGTTGTGTCCGGAATATTTTTCATTACTAGATTCAGGTCATTCTGAATCGATACCAGATGATTACGAATCACGATAGGATCAGAAGAAGACATAACTCCATCAAGATTCCCTCGAATTCGATCTAGCGGGTAAATGTCAGTATTGTAACCAGAAATTGCCATGTATCCGCCAAAAACAATTATCGCAAGAATTCCAACCATTGCAAGTTTGTAAACACGATTAGCAGTTTTTTCTTTCTTTGTTAGAGGTTTATCATTATAAGAATTATTTTTCTTAAATCTAGTATGCGACAAACTCATGTAAGCAATATAGAAAAAGCCAAGAGTTTGGAGGAGGATAATAGGAATAAAAACAGGATTATTTGAAAATATGGAGATAAAAATACCCATAATTCCATAAACTCCAAAAAATATTTCTAAAAGAGTTGTTTGTGTGAAGGGTAAATTATATGCCTTGTTTCGCCAATCATCGTCTTTTGTAATAATTCCATATTTTGGAGTTCGCAGAAATTCATTTTTCTTACCAATAATTGCATCAAAGACTGCAACAGTGTTGTTAACAGACATTCCTGCATTATAGACTAACAATGCTGGAAGTAATTTTGCTTTTGATTTCCATGATTTATCATACATTCCATGTATAATGACAAGATAGGCACCTGGACCCATTGCAAGATACGTTGCTATAGTTAATGCAGGAAGAAAACTCACCACATACAGATTGATTTGACCAGCCAATAGAACAGGTAATGCTAAGAATTGTATCAGCATTAGTGGATAAACAATGTGACGAGTAAGTTGAATGAACGCTTGAATTTTTGCTTCGATGGATACTTTACGTTGTAACATAACATCAGAAAGTAATTTTACTGCACATTGAATAGAACCTTTTGCCCAACGAAATTGTTGTCTTTTAGCAGCATTCATTTGTGCAGGTAGTTCTGCATCAACTACAATGTCAGGTAAAAATACACATTTCCATCCTTTCATTTGTGCCCTATAACTCAAATCAAGATCTTCAACAAGAGTAGCAGTATGCCACCCTCCAGCATCCTCAATACAACTGCGTCTCCAAATTCCAGCGGTACCATTAAAATTCATAAACAAATGAGAGTTGCTTTTTGCTTTTTGCTCTACAAGAAAATGAAAGTCAAGACTAAGAGCCTGAACTTGAGTAATGGTGGAATAGTTTTCATTCACATGACCCCATCTACATTGTACTAAACCAATCCCGGGTTTTGAAAAGTGCGGAATGGCTCGCTTAAGAAACCATGTTGGTGGTATGAAATCTGCGTCAAAGATAGCAACAAGATCAGTATCAGTTGTTTGCATTGCATGTTTTAGAGCCCCTGCCTTGTACCCTTTTCTTGTTCCACGTCTTATGTGTTCAATTTGAAATCCTTGTTTTTGATAATCATTAACTACATTTTCTAACAATTCAACAGTATCATCATCAGAATCATCGCAAACCATTATTCGCATTTTATTTTTTGGGTAATCTAAAGTACATACAGCATCTACAAGTCTCTTTGCAACATATTTTTCGTTGTATATAGGTAATTGAATTGTCACAGATGGAGTTCCCCAATCAAGAGTAGATAGAATACCTTTTCTTTTTCGAGAAAGAAAAGCAAGATAATAGAAATTAACAGTGTATGCTGTGATTATGATTGCCGAGAAAATAAAAAGATCAAATACAAATGTAGTGAAGGGGTTTAATACCATGTCCCAAATTCACAGAATCACTATTCGCTATTTATACTTGTAAAAGATTCAAATTATTTTTGCTCAAAAATTTTGATTGCCTGAGGAGGACAAACACCTTCGCATGCAAGACAGAATATGCAATCAGGTTCTTTTGACATTAATGGTTTCTTTTCAGATGCAGGATTTCCAGGAGTGTCAAACCATTCATAGACACCTACAGGGCATGCTTCAATACATCCGCCATCAGCTACACAAATATCATAATCTACTGAAACAAATTCTCCCCAAACACCCAAGATTCCATTATTGGTGCCTTTCCTTCCCCAAGTTTTGATTGTGTGTTCAGGAGCTTCATACACGCTAGATGGTTTCATCTTTGATTTGTAATCAACATCAATTGGACCGGGTTTAGCACCATCTGGGATTTCAATTGATTCGTCATCTTCTACAGCATCCTCATCTTTGGCTTCAACAGGTTTTGGTTTTGCACCAAGAACAATTTTAGCTAAAGGAGTGATCTCTTCAAGTTTTTGTATAGCTGCTACTTCAGATATTTTTTCTGTTTTTACAAGATGAGAAATCATCTTGTCAGCTAAAATTGTATTTCGTAAGATTGTATCAATTACCATTTTTGCAAAATGATCAGCCTTCTTTCTATAATCTTTAACCCAATTTGGATCACCAAATTTCTCTATTGGAAAGATTTGATAAATAATGTCTACGACTTCGCCAGTGACAATTTCTACTGTAACTGATAAGTCAACTTCTTGGTATCCTTTTGCATCAGGATCATCCATGCTTTGCTCTTTCCACCTATATGTTGCAAAAATTCTGTCTGCATACATGTCCATTTCAAATGCCTTTTTGAGACCATCATGAACTGATTTTAGTTCTAAAGGATTTTCAAGTGTTATTGGTAATCTGTAAAGCCCTAGTTTGAATCCATGTAATGGATACACACCACGTTTAGCTGTAGGTGCTTCCATTGACCAAACTCGATCTTTTAGAAGTAATGACATATGATGTATCTAACTTGATTTTAGATAAAAAGGTTATCAGTCATCATCAGGGCACGTAAGTTCTCGGAGTTCGGTGTATTTTTTTTCCATTGCCTCCGCATGAGTAATTACTTGATCTAGATCATATTCATCTTTTGGAAAAAACCATCGTATAGAAACCCAATGCCCAATCCCATCCATATCGTGGATCATTCCTTTGTCAGCTTTGACATTTAGTTTTTCATCAATGGACATTTCTTTAATTTCAAGACCACGCTTTGTTTTATCTTCCATTATGATATCAGATTCTCCATCTTTAATAAAATAGAAAGTGCCTTTCTCAAGAATAGGAAGGTCTAAGAGCAAGTTATTTTTCCACAGGATTACCTATCATATTACCCCATTCAGTCCAAGAACCATCATAGTTTCGAACCTGAGGATATCCAAGTAAATATTTTAGAACAAACCAACTGTGCGAGGATCTTTCACCAATTCTGCAATAACAAATTACATCCTTGTCAGGAGTAACGCCTTTTGGTTCATAGTTTTGGCGTAACTCTTCTACAGATTTGAACGTGCCATCAGCATCATTAACTGCAGTTGCCCATGGAATGTTATTTGCATTAGGTATGTGGCCACCTCTTTGTGCATGCTCCATGGGGTATTCCGGAGGAGCGGTGATTTGTCCAGAGAATTCTGCAGGAGATCGTACATCAACCATTACAGTGTCTTCTTTTCCCAATGCTCTACTGACATCAAATAGATATGCACGTAATCCTTCATCTGGAGGTTGTGCAATGTAATTTGTCGATGCTATTTGAGGTTCATCCGTAGTGTAACTTTTATTTTCTAATTCCCATTTTTTTCGTCCACCATTCATGATCTTTAGATTTTCATGACCATAGATTTTGAAAACCCAGAAAACGAATGCTGCAAACCAATTATTAAAATCACCATAAAGAATTACTTCGGTATCTGCAGTAATTCCATTTTTTGACATTAGTGCTTCAAATGCTTTTTTACCAATAATGTCCCTAGTAACAGGATCATTGATATCACGTTTCCACCAGATTAAGCTGGCACCATCAATGTGGCCTTTTTGATATCCATTTACAGGATCGTAATCGACTTCAACTAATTTCCTTTTTTCACTAGGAGAATTTTTTGATACCCATTCAGTGTCAACTAATACTTCAGGATGTGCATAAGCCATATTTTGTACGGATTTGTTTTCATACTTAATTGTTTTTCCAAGAAAAAATATCATTTTTAAGTAAATACGGTTCAGAAGAACTGCTTGAAACTACAAAAAGTGGCAGTTGTGAGTAAGGTTGGATCTAAAGATTCAGAACAGGCAGCAAAAAATGTTACAAAAAAACTTTTGGCAAAAAAAGCAACAGTGTTTACAATTGCACCAATTCAGGTAGAAGGGGCACAGCAAATAGAAACATTAGAAGAACTAAAAAAAGAAAAACTGGATTTAGTAATCACTCTAGGAGGAGATGGAACTACCCTTCGAGTTTTTAGAAATTTAGATAATGAAACACCTATTCTAACAATTAACGTGGGTGGAAATAGAGGCATTTTAGCAGAAATTACAATTGAAGAAATTGATAATGCCATAGATCAGATTTTAAAAGATAATTTCTTTTTAGACAAGAGAACAAGAGTTGTTGCATCTTGTGGAGGAAAAGAATTTCCACCCGCATTGAATGAGATTTACATTACAAGAACAAATTTGACTAAAACTGCAGAAATTAAAATAAAATTTCAAGACGACGTTGTAAAACAGAAAATGGACGGAGTGATAATTGCAACTCCAAGTGGATCAACTGGACATTCTTTTTCATTAGGAGGTCCAATATTACATGAAAGCTTAGATGTCTTAATCATTACTCCTGTTGCACCAGTATACAGATTAGCATCATTAGTTGTTCCAGATGAGAAAATTGAAATAACAAGTTCTCATGATTGCAGTATAGCGATGGATGCGCAGGTAGTAAGAGCAGCAGGATATGAAGAACCAATTACAATCAAGAAATACAAGAAACCAGCAGTCTTTGTAAGATTAAAAAAACGAGGGCTGAGACAGATGAGCAAGCTTGGGTTTTAGAATTTTAGATGCTAGTCCATTTTATGCAGGAGTGCCATTTAGTTCATCTGAAGATTGTTACACCACATCTTTAGTATATGAGGAAATAAAACACATTAAAAAAAATCATGATGCATTGGGGACTCTACTTGAGACAAACAGATTAAAAATTAGAGAGCCAGATCCAGAGTCAACAAAAAATGCTATAAAAGCTTCAAAAAACACTGGAGATTTTCCACAGTTATCAAAACAAGACATTTCGATTATTGCATTATGCATAGAATTGAATGGTGAAATAATTAGCGATGATTATGCAATCTCAAATGTTTCTAAGAATTTAGGCTTGAAAATATCATCAATTATGACCAAAGGGATAGAAGATGTAGGGATGTGGATTCATTATTGTCCAGGATGTAGAATTAACCAAACTTCAGGAAAAGAATGTTCTATGTGTGGAACCCCGTTGAAAAGGAAATTACTCAAGAGTAAATTAGCGTAAAACACTGGATTTGTTAATTTATGTAATTATATCATACATCATGTAGAGTTTTTTGATTTGAAGATTTGAGAAATTTGCTTTGAGTGTCCAGAGTCTTTTTGATTTTTTTTGCTCTGGCTTCACCTAAACCTTCGATCTTTGATAATTCAGTCAGAGTCGCACTAAAAACATTCAAAGGAGTTCCAAATTTTGTAAGCATTCGTACTGCGAATTTTTCTCCAATTCCAGGTAAGCTACAGAGAATAGATAGTTGTTGTTTTTCCAGATCATTTGATTTTTTAATTTTTTTCAAAAATGGTCCTTTGTGAGAATCTTGTCTTGAACACATTGATACTAGTAATTTAGCAGTATGAGATGCACTGGGAGTTGGAATAACTGGAATTTTAAAATCAAGAACGACAGTAGAAATGGCACCATAAAAGATCAATGGGTTTTCAGTGATTTCCTCAATTTCATCAACATTTCCTTCCATGAGAACAATTGGATTTTCAAAATGTTCCTTTAATCGCGAGCATTGATCAAATAGTCGTCCATCAAAAACAGAGGCCATAAGATCACGAATGCTCTTTCTTTCAACAACAGTTTCGGGAGCTACAATGTAATCTCCAATAGGCAATGTCTTCATCTCTAGATTTAGACCAACAGATTTGAGAAGATCAGGAATGCCACTTTTACGTTCTCTCTCATCTACAATAATTCGAAGTTGGTCTAATTTCATACATATTGTTTGAAGTGAATTGTTAATATCTTATATGAAATTTGTGGAAAAATTATTTTCTAGGATTATCTTCTACGGGTGAAGGGGTTTGAGAGCCACTTTTCATCATTTCAGTAATTTTACTTTCTTGTTCCTTGAGCGATTCTTTAAGACGTGTTTCTTGTTTTTCAAGAACCGTTGCACGTGTTTTAGTTAATTCAATTCTTTCTTCTAATTCATCAATTAATTCTTGTTTTTTTGATTTAATCAAAACGGTTCCAGATTGTTTGTATACTGCTTCACCATCTGCAACCTTTTTTAGTTCTTCAAGAGCTTTTTCTGTTTCAGCTTTTTCAATTTGAAGATGTTGTTTTTGAGTCATTATTGATTGCAAATTTTGTTGTGATTGTTGTAGTTTCACAAGTTGCTCTTGAAGCCATGGTGGCATTTGTCCTGTTGACATATTTAATCAAAAAATCTGTTTCATTATATCTTTACCGATTCAATTGAATCATAGCTGGCCTGAATTAATCGAAGTGTGGAATTCAAGTTAGCTCTCAAATGTGTTAGATGATCAGACTCTACAGAAATAACAATTTGTTTGTCAAGACGAATCTTAGTTTTCACTGGATTTTCAGGATAAAATTCATTGTCAGTGTTTATAGAATCATAAATTGCGTTTGATTTTTCTTTAGCATTTACAGTGATTTTTGCACTAAAGTTTGACGTCATATGCAGTTCCGGCTACTTTATAGCTGCATTTTTTACAAGACCAGATACCCACGGCATCTCGTCCAAAAGATACAGAGCCACATTCAGGACAAGACCTTTTTTCTTTTAATTGAAAGTGGATTTTTGTATATTGTTTTCTAAGTTTAATTCCGTATCTAGCGCCTAATCCTTTAAGAGATTTCTTTGCTTTTGCCATTTTATTGACTACCTTTTTGAACCTCTTTTAATTTTTCTCTTATTTTTGCGCCTACTCTAATTGATACATCTCCACATTGATTAATTTCATCTTGTGTAAATCCGCCACTGCCGCCTTTTTGGAGTGCGCAAATATTGCCATTAGAATCAGTGGTAATTGTAATACGTGCATCCATGCTTTCCCACTCGTCTCCGTTTGGATCAACAATAATGTGATTTCCAATCTTTCCCATGGTTACAGATACAGGAATTGTTGAGATAGGCAAGTCAACAGATTCCCCTTCAACAAGCGAAGGTTGATCATCAACCCAATTCCACTTTGGAGTTTTTGAAGATAGTAAAGCAGCAGTTGTAGCATAAGAGCATGCGTCAAACAAGTTTCCATCATAATCAACAACAACGTTATCAGCAAACACACCAATTACAGACTTGTCTTTCTCTATAACCAATTGTGAAACATCAACCATGTGACTCTCTCGAATTCCTCTATCAACAACTCTTGCTAATTCAATAACAGGAGGTTGTGGTGGTCCGGTTTCTACCGTTGGATGAGATAGAGGTAAAAGTTCAGCAGTACAAATGAAAAGTCCTTTATCACCAGTGTCAGGAAATGGTCTATCTGGTTGTATTTTTACTCCACAAACAACTTCAGTATCACCAAGACGAATTCTTGCAGAGCCGTTTGCTTTAGGAATTGCATTAGTTTCAATTATAATTTTACGTGGTTCATCAAGTGCACGTCCATCAACTCGTTTTCCTTGTTCTAATAGTTCTAGGATTTGTGATTTCTTTAGTTCATCAATAACAGAAGTGGATGTCAATTTTTAATCCCCTCCATTTCCAAAGTATTTGTCATTAAGTGCTTTCTTTTGTAATTCATAAACAAGTTTACAGCCATTAACTCCAACTTCAACACATTTCTTGTATTCTTCAGGAGTTAGAATACCATCTAATTGCAATAATGTAATTTGTTCAAGATTTGGCATATATCCAATTGGCATATCGGCTTGACCTGCTTGATCTTCTTCGTTGTTAACATCAAGAATTACAGTGTCAGCAACTTTACCTGCAGCTATTGCAGATACCATATCCCTCATAGGAATACCAGCATCAGCTAATGCAACAGAAGCTGCAGTAAGCGCAGCGCATCTAGTTCCACCATCTGCTTGCAATACTTCAATAAATACATCAACAGCAGTTCTTGGGAATTTATCCAACATGACAGCAGGTTCTAATGCTTCTTTGATCACTTTGGAAATTTCAATTTCTCTTCTTGAGGGTGCTGGGTTTTTTCTCTCACCAACTGAAAATGGTTCCATGTGATATCTAACTCTTAAAATTCCAGTATCAGTATCTGACATGTGTTTTGGATGAACATCTCTTGGACCAAATACACCAACAAGGATTTTGTTATCACCAAATTCAATATATGCAGAACCATCAGCGTTCTTTAGTCCACCAGCTTTGATCATTATTCGTCTTGGTTCGTCAACTTTGCGTCCATCACAACGAATACCATTCTCATCCAATAGGACCATTGTTGCGTCTCTTCCGCCCATTATGATTCATCATCCTTTATTTCTAACATTTCTTTCACTTGATCAGTCAAATTAGCAACATGTGCTTTTTCATTAACCATTTCAATTGCCTTTTTAGCCTTTAATAATCCCTCGGGAGTTTCACACGAGACGACTACCCATCCATTCTGTCCAATTGTAACTGCTGCGTTAGTAGCCATTTCGATCATCTGAATCATGCTACCACGTTTTCCTATCAAGCGTGGGACTTTGCTTGGAGATATTTTTATCAAATCGCCAGAATCGATTTTGCCTAAATCCCTATCAGCAATTGTAACTAGAGGATCTCTAGTTCTATCAAAATTAGCTATTCTTGCAGCAACTAGATCACCTGATTTCAGTTTAGATGTGAGTTCATCGGCATGAGCAGAAAAATCTCGTCCAAACACATCTTGTGCAGGCAGAAATCCAACATAACAGGAGTTGATATCTAATTCCCAAGATAATGAAGTATGGGAAACAACTTTGCCAATTACAAGATCATTGATTTTAGGAATGTATTTTCCAGTTAACGGAATCACTTTAACAGAATCGTCATAGATTTCAGAAATTCCAATAGTAGTAGAGATTATTTTATTTCCTTGAAGGAATACGTTTTGTTCAGGTCTAAAAGGTCCAGTTGTTACTACATCGCCAGGAATAACGTATTTTCTTTTGTTATCCATTACTGCATTACCTCAACTGAAGCAGAACCCTTGGTTATAGAACCTAATCTGTCTATCACATTGGGCCTTGCTGCAGCGGGTATTTCAAGTATTGCTTTTAAAGATCCATTATTTTGCCATTGTTCAGATTTTAGAGAACCTACCGATTTCAGAACAGCATATGATTGGGATGCGAACTGTGCTGGAATTACAATTTCTAATTGCAGATTCTCAGACTTCAGAGCAATTATAGAACGTAGTTGTTCGACAATATCTTTTACCTGCTCATCTACACTTTTTTGAGGATCAATTGAAACGCGACCATCTTTCATAGCTTGTTCAATTCTCAATGGAGGGTGAGGCAAGTGAGTTTTAGGATCAACGTATGTCTTTGCGATAAAGTGTACAATCTGTTTTTTCTTATCTTCTATCATTTTTCGTCTTTGATCAGTAGTGAGATTTAGATCACCTTTTTGCATTATAATTTCTGCAATCTCAGTTGGATCTTCAGTTTTGAAGGCCTTGAGCAGTTTTTCTGACGAAGGTCTTGTACCTTTTCCAGAATCTGTGTAAATCTCATCGGATACCAATACTGCAGAGATATCTTTTTTCTTTCCAAGCTTGTAATCAAGGGCTGGATCTGGCTTTACCATAATCTCAAATTTTTCCCCTTCAAAGGAATATCGTACCAATGTGACATCAGTCATTTTCAAAATAATTAGGAAGATTTGGTATTTATCTATACGTAAACCCAGCTAGATTTTTATGTGGACTTTGAGGATTTTGTTCAAGATTTGTCATCCTTAGAGGTAATTAGTAAAGATAATCAAAAAATAGCTGTAAAGCTGAGTGGGGTGCCATTGCAATACGCAAATGCACTGAGACGAGTATGTCTTAATGGTGTTCCAGTATTTGCAATTGACACAGTAGACATCATAGAAAATTCTTCGGTACTTCCAGATGAAGGCTTGGCACATAGATTAGGATTAATTCCAATAACAACAGATTTGGGTCGATTTAATGAACCATCCAAATGTCAATGTCAAAGTGAAGCTGGATGTTCAAATTGTAAAGTAATGCTAGTTTTAGATTCAGGGGACTCAGACGTAACAAGAACAATTCTTTCAAATGAGTTATCCTCAGAGGATGATTCAATAAAACCAGTATCAGATAAAATTCCAATTGTTCAATTAGCACCAGGTCAAAGAATCAAGATTGAGTGTTATGCAAGACTAGGACGCGGAACAGAACATGCCAAATGGAATTCTGCAACCATATCAACACTTACAGATACCGATAAAGAAGATGTCAAAGTATTAACAGTAGAATCTACGGGTTCACTTAACCCTGAGCAAATCATTATTTCAGGAGTAGATGAAGTTAGTAGCAGACTAGGTCAGTTTAAAGATATGATTGACCATATTGAAGAATAAAATAAGCATAGACATTATATTTGGGTTTCAAACCGGATTATTCACATGACTAATCAAGTAGTTATACGCATGGCCAAAGATCTAAAAAAAGCATCTACTAAAAATGACGCTCCAATTTGGGCAAAATTAGCAGAATACGCATTAAAACCATCTGTAGCAAGAAGAGATCTAAACTTGAATCGAATTGGTCAACTAACAAAAGAAAACGACATCGTAGTATTTCCAGGCAAAGTTCTTGGCACAGGAAGTATTTCTCACAAAATAACATTATTTTCATTTTCAATTTCAGTTTCTGCAGCTAACAAAATCTTAGAAAAAGGTGGAAAATTAATCACACATTTAGATTTGATTGAACAGAACCCAACTGGGAAAGGAGTCGTATTACTTGGCTAAACAAGAAACAGTGATAAGAACTGACGTGCCAATAGTTGTAGATGCAACAAATCACATTGCCGGACGATTAGCATCAAATGTTGCAAAATTACTAACACAGGGAAATAGAGTATCAGTAGTGAATTGTGAAAAAATTATGCTGAGTGGAACAAGAGCCAATCACATTAAAGAGTCTAGAGATTTTTTGAAGATTAACAGTGTAATCCATCCAAGACATGGACCAGTTCACTACAGAAGACCAGACACAATCATGGCAAAAATGATTCGTGGAATGCTACCATATGGTAAAAAACCATCAGGAATAGAATCACACAAAAGACTCAGAACATATATTGGATCCCCAAAGGAAATCAAGTCACTTACAAAAATTCAATTTGAAAAAGCAATAATTAAAAAAACTGCATCAAACTATACATCAATAGGGGAATTATGCAGAATAATAGGGTGGACTGAATGACAACTCCAAAAACTGAAATTTATTTTGCAACAAGAAAAACTGCCAGTGCTCACGTTTACATTACTAAAGGTAAAGGTAAAATTAGAATCAACAATGTTCCAGTTGAAATGATTCCACAAGAAACTGCTCGTGAAGTTATTTTGGCACCTCTAGAAATATCAGGAGATTTGAGAGACAAAATAGACATATCTGTAAGAGTTAGAGGTGGAGGATACATGGGTCAAGCCAGTGCCATTGCAACAGGAATTTCAAGAGCACTTACCGGATGGACAAAATCTAAAAAAGAACCAAAAGACCATCCATTTCCAAAATCAACTAGAGAAGATCTTAGAAAGAGAATTACTGATTTTGACAAATACCTAGTAAGCGGAGACGCCAGACAGAAAGAACCAAAGAAATTTGGCGGACCTGGTGCAAGAAGAAGAAAACAAAAATCATACCGTTAGGCTGTGAAGGCTGTAATTCTTGCAGGCGGCAAAGGAACCAGAGGTAAACCATACACAGAATATTTTCCCAAAGCAATGATTCCAATCAATGGAAAACCACTGATCGATTATATTGTAAAATACTTAAAGTCATTTAGTTTCATAAAAGAAATTATCATAATATCAGATTTCAATGGGTTAGGCGGTCAGATAAAAAACTATTATGGAAATCAAAAAAACATTACTTTTGTTCAAGACTCACAAAGTGGAACAGGAGGAGACTTGTTATATATCGAAAGAGAAGTCAAAGATGAATCAGAATTTGTACTATGGTTTGTAGATAATTTGTGTGCAATAGATCTAAAAAAGATGAAAGAGTTTTTCAAAGAAAAAAATAGTTCTGCATGCATTGCAATACGAACAAAAAGAAAAGAAGAGACAGGTTTTGCAACAGTTGAAAATGGAATCATAAAGGAATTCAGAGAGAAACCGGTAATGAAATTACAATTGTCAGAATGTCTTGGCATTTACATACTTGGAAAAAATATCATAAAACGAATAAAAACAAAACGAAAACAAAAAGAAATCAATCTCTCATATGATATTTTGCAGGAATTGTCAAAGGAGGGAAAGATAAGCGCATTTGACATAGAGGACACAGAGTGGATCGATGTAGAATCTCCGACTATTTTAGAAAGAAACGAAAAAACAGTAAAGACAATCATAAAACAGATGGGATTTTAGACCTTTGTTCAAATTCAGAAATTTTATCCTCATATTGAAAAGTTTGAGCAATGTCATCTAAACCCTCTAAGAGAATTTTTTTCTGATAAGGATCTATTTCAAAAAATATTTCTTCAGAAGAGGTTTTGACGGTTTGTTTTTCCAAATCTATTTCAACTGGATCTGATTCTTGTTGCAATTTTTCAACCATCTTTTGATCTAATGAAATTGGCAAAATCCCATTTTTGAAACAATTACTAAAGAAAATATCTGCAAATGAAGGAGCGATTATTACAGAAAAACCATAATCGAGCAATGCCCATACGGCATGTTCTCGACTAGAACCACAACCAAAATTATCTCCAGTCACAAGAATATGAGAATCATCATATTTGGAGTCATTTAAGATAAATTCAGATTTTTTGTTCTCATTTTCATCATATCTCCAATTAAAAAATAAAAATTTTCCAAAACCAGATTTTTGAACTAATTTTAAGAATTGTTTAGGGATAATTTGATCAGTATCCACATTAACTTTGTCTAACGGTGTGACAATACTTGTTACTTTATGGAAAGATTGCATTTTAATTCAAATCCATTTTTCGAACATCCACAAAATGACCTGCAATTGCTGCAGCAGCTGCCATTACAGGACTTACCAAATGAGTTCGTCCGCCTGTTCCTTGTCTTCCCTCAAAGTTTCTGTTAGATGTACTTGCACAGCGTTCACCAGGAGACAATATATCAGGATTCATTCCTAAACACATACTGCATCCAGATTCTCTCCATTCAAAGTTAGCATCAGTGAAAATTTTATCAAGACCCATTTCTTCTGCTTGTTTTTTTACCATTTGAGAACCAGGAACTACCATGGCTCTAACAGTTGATGAAATTTTTTGTCCCTTTACAACTTTTGATGCTTCTATGAGATCTTCCAATCTAGCATTAGTACATGATCCAATAAACACTCTATCAATTTTGATTTCTTCAATTGGAGTTCCGGGTTTAAGATCCATGTAATCAAGTGCTTTTTGTGCGCCTTTCTTTTGATTAAGATCACCTTTTGAAAAATCATCAGGAGATGGAATTGATTCAGTTACATCACAGGTCATTCCGGGATTTGTTCCCCAGCTAACCTGAGGAGCAATATCATCAATGTGCAAAGTAAATTCTTTCTCAAAGGTTGCATCATCGTCAGTCTTTAGATGATCTTTCCAAGTATCAACTAGAGATTCATAATTTTTGGGAGTATATTTTCTGCCTCTAAGATATTCAAATGTTTTTTCATCAGGTGCAATCAAGCCAGCTCTGGCTCCGGCTTCAATGGACATATTGCAAATGGTCATTCTCTGCTCCATAGAAAGATCTTCTATTCCCTCCCCCCTATACTCAATTACAGTACCAGTACCACCACCAGTTCCAATATTTTTGATAATTGATAGAATGATATCTTTTGCAGTAACTGCATGAGGATTTTTTCGTTTTCCTTCTACTCTGATTTCAAATGGTATTGGTTTTTCTAACCACATAGTTTGAGATGCCAAGACATGTTCTACATCGCTTGTTCCAATTCCTAGGGCCAATGCGCCAAATGCACCATGTGTAGAGGTGTGACTATCCCCACAAACAATTGTGGAACCAGGCAAAGTAATTCCCAACTGAGGACCAATTACATGAACTATGCCCTGATTAGGGCTGCTGATATCAAATAATGTGATTCCAAAATCTTTACAATTTTTTTCCAATGCTTGAATTTGGATTGCAGATGTTTGGTCCAATATTGGAAGAGATCTGTCATTTGTAGGAACGTTGTGATCCATTGTAGCTATGGTAAGATCGGGCCTTCGAACCTTACGGTTATTCATCCTTAGTCCATCAAAAGCTTGTGGAGAAGTTACCTCATGCACCAAATGTCGGTCAATGTAAATAAGAGAAGGGCTGTTTGACTTTTCAACTACAACATGAGATTCCCAGATTTTTTCAAAAAGTGTTTTTCCCATTTCAATCTTGGTCTGGCTTGTATTTGAATAGACCACCTGCAGAGATAATTTTTCCAATAATTTCTGAGAACGGTTTCATTTTATAGGTCTGGTTTTTTGTGATATTTTTAATTTCATTTACAGATAGTTTAATTTCAATTTCATCTCCTTCAGAGATTCCATCATATGCATCTTGTTCAATTTCAATGGGTAGCAAAAATGCGCCGTCAACAGCATTTCTGTAAAAAATTCTTGCAAAAGATAATGCAAGTACTGCCTTTATTCCAGAATGAGACAAGGCAATTGGTGCATGTTCTCGACTTGAACCACATCCAAAATTCTTCCCAGATAAAATAAAATCACCTTCCTTTACTTTGGAATGGAAATCAGGATCCAATCCCTCCATTGCATGTGTTGCAAGTTCTGCATAATCATGTACTTTTAGATATTGACCTGGAATGATCACGTCAGTGTCGATATTATCTTGTGCGTATTTTACGACATTCCCTTTCATATCAAATCCCTCGGATCAGTGATTTTACCTGTAACTGCAGAAGCTGCTGCAACTTGAGGAGAAGCAAGATATGTTTGTGATTCAACATGTCCCATCCTTCCTGGAAAATTCCTATTAGTAGTACTAATACAGATTTCATCTTTTGCCAAGACGCCCATGTGTGCACCACAACATGCTCCACATGTAGGTGGTCCAACTGTTACGCCGGCATCTAAGAATATTTTCAACAAACCATTTTCCATGGCCCGTTTGTAAATTGATATTGCGGCAGGTAAAATTTCGGTTCTGATTTTTACAGTTCTTCCTTTGAGAATTCTTGCGACAGCTTCCAAGTCTTCATATTTTGCACCAGTACAAGAGCCAATGTATGATTTATCTAATTCAACATTTGGAGCTTCTCTTACAATGCAAATATTTTCAGGAGAAAATGGTTTTGCAATAATTGGTTCCATCTCAGATGCTTCATATTCAAAGATTTGAGAATATTCTGCATCATCATCACCTTTTACTAAATTAACATTTGTAGCACCCCTGCTTGTAAGATAATCAACCACCTTTTGATCAGATTCCACTATTCCGTTTTTTGCACCAGCCTCAGTGGTCATATTACACATGGTCAATCTGCTCTCAACAGACATCTCATCGATTCCACTTCCTCCAAACTGCATTGTTCTGTATGCACCACCATCGGTTCCAATATCACCAATAATTTTGAGAATCAAATCTTTTGCCATCACATGATCAGGTAACTTTCCATTAATCTTAAAGTACATAGTTTCAGGAATCTTAAACCAAATCTTTCCATTCAATAAGACATACGCAACATCAGTATGACCCAATCCACATGCAAATGCACCTAATGCACCGGTAGTGTTTGTATGAGAGTCTCCACCTACATATACATCGCCTGGCATGACCATTGCTTCTTCATGAGACAAAGTATGACAAATCCCATACTGGCCCATTCCATACTTGAAGTGTTTTTCAATTCCGTATTGTTTAGTAAAATTAGATAGTTTTACAATATTCTCAGCTGAAACTTTTTCAGCTGAAGGTACAAAGTGATCCTCAGCAACCCAGACCTTTGTAGGATCCCATAACTTGTCAACTGAGATTCCCTGTTTCTTTAGTTTATCAAATACCTTGATTACTCCAGGTCCTGACACATCATGAATCATTACTTTATCAACATTAGCAAAAATTACATCATCAGGGGATACTGAAGACTTTCCAGAGGCACGTGCAAGGATCTTCTCAACAATGTTCATAATCGGAAAAGCTTGTCCTACAGATTAAAAGCTTTTCAGAATCTGTTTGAATGTCAGATATGGAAATTGCATATCTATGGATTTTTTACAAAAAAGGCCAAAAAAATTCAGTATGACCTTCTTTTTATTATATTTTGGATTTGAGTATGCTAATTAACATTTAAAATTATTTTTTGCTTTCTTTTTGTCTTATTATATCACAGAGTTTGTGATTTTTACCGATTTCTCCGAGCTTATCTGGTGAAACCTGAAGTATTATTCTTCGTCAAGTATTGTCCAAGATAAACCATAGAGTTGTTCCCAAGATTCAGACTCATTATTCTTTGACATGATAGTATATGGTGAAATTTACTTAAAACCATAATGAATGATTTGTCCATAAAATCACATTTCAAACGATATTGAATTATTTCATAATCTAGACCAAAGTTAGATTTTTAATTTTCTGGTATCCAAACCATGTTTTACGATAGAAATTAATTCTTCGACAGTGCAAGATCTCAAAGACTCGGGCAGAGATTCAACCTCAAAAGATTGAAAATTTGATATCTTTTTTCTAACAATCATTTTTACAAGACTAGGCACATCTTCAGCAACTTTGCTATTGATGTAATCTAAAATTTCATCTATTTCATTTTGTTGCATGTGCCATACCTACAGCAATTCTAATTATTCACAACAATAAAAAAGAAAAGAAATATCAAAACATTGTGCAATTAACGGTTTTTCCACTTGTAGCAGAGAAAATGGAGACAAAATTTGATATTTTTGAAACATTGCTGAAAACATTAGGAAAAAACGACATAGTTTTGGAAGAAGGAGATGTTTTAGTAATTTCTACGAAATACGTTTCAAACTCACAAGGAAGAATTGTGGATTTAGACAAAATCATACCATCTGAAGAAGGTAGGAAAGTTTCAAAGATATATCAACTAAAAGCTGAAATTGCAGAGATTATCATCAGAGAATCAGATAAAATTTTTGGGGGAATCGGAGGATTTGTCATTACATCTGCAGACAACATTATGGCACCAAATGCAGGAATTGATAAATCAAACGCAAAAAAAGGGAAAGCCATACTATATCCAGTCAACCCATATCTCGTAGCAGAAGAAATTCGTAGAAAAATTTTCTTAAAATTCTTCATCCATGTCGGAGTTATCCTTGTAGATAGTAGATTAATGCCAGCAAGAATCGGCACATCAGGAGTTGCAATATCTTGTGCAGGGATTGAACCTGTCTTAGATATGAGAGCAAAAAAAGATCTAGATGGCAATCCATTAAAAGTTACATTTCAAGCAGTTGTAGACAATCTTGCAACCATAGCAAACCACAAAATGGGCGAAGGTGCAGAATCAAAACCATTTGCAATAATAAGAAACTCAGACGCGAAACTCACTGACAGAAAAATCAATCCATCAGAAATGGCAATATCGCCAGATCAGTGTGTTTACGTAAGAGGACTGTCAAATCCTCCAAAAAATTAGCCTGAAATATTATTCTGCTTTAAATAGAGGAATTTACTGAAAAAAAATAATGGAATATCTCACCACATATCCTAAAACAGTTTCATTTCTGGATGGAATAAAACACAAAATTAATGTGGACAGTAAAGATGGTGTAGAACAACTTCATATTGTTGTAAAGAAAAGCTTTGAAGAACTAACAAAGATTTTTGCAGCAGAAGGATTTACCAAAGTAAAATTTGAACACAAACAACCAGGACAGATAGGAAATGGTTTGAATCTAAAATTAAAAAAACCATGGGAAATGCACATCAGAATGGTTGATCTAAAAAAAGGGTTAATTGGAATTCATGCAGAAGTAGAAGTTTCAAGAGACTATCTTCAGCATTTGTTTTCTCAAAGAACACCAGTAGTTTATGAAGTAGAAGAGATTTTGAAAAAATATCAAATCGATTATACCATTTGGCACGATAAAATCAAAAAATACGTTAATGCAATTGCAGATAATTACAAAGTTAAACTTGCAACACCAAGCATACCAGTATTTGCTTGGAAACCAATGCTATTTGTGATTGGCACAATTGCAGCTTTTTATGGTTGGAAATATTTCAATACAGTTTGGTAATCTAAACACCGAGTGGTTCGTCTTTACTTAATTCCAAAAAGACCTTATCTCCAACTGAAAGACCCATCTCTTTGTATTCATGCATTTCAAGTTTTAGTTGAGTAACACCAGACTGCATTCCCATACCGCCACCCATCCCAGACATCAATTTGTTTAGATCTTTCATCATATCATTCATGTTTGAAAATCCCATAACTTTTGGACTTCCAAAAGGAGATTGTGGATTCTGAGTCCCTTCTTTGAGATCCTTAAGAGATGACAACGAGACTATGACATATGGGGCACCGTCAGGAGCTGAATCAATACTTTTTACAACAAATTCTTTCTTCATGTCTAAAGTAATATGAATAGCCATATAATTTTAGTTTTAAGGTTAATTTGTACTAGTTTTGCTGATTTGAAGCTTTAATTACAATTTTCAAGATTTTAAATCATTGCCAGAAAGTTTGGAAACAACATTACGATATTATGGAATTTCACCATGGGAGATTGAAGTTCTTTATGGATTTCTAAATTCCCACTTTACCATTATTCAAGATGAAATAGAGATGGATGATGAAAATTTTGTCAGTTCTTTAGATATCGAAATTCCGCTTCAATTCAATGAAGAGTTTTTCCAATGGTTTGATTTTAAGCGTTGGGAAAAAATCAAATCAGTTTTCAAAGAGATGAAACGAAGAAGAGGTAATGGAAATGCATTAAAAATTAAAATTAATTTTTTAGGAAAACCAAAAATCATCTTCACTGTAGACATAGAAGATAAGCAATGGTTTGATAACGCATTGGAAAAAATGGATTTTGTGTTAGAATTACTGCCATACCATTTAGATCCTGAAAAAATACCATCAGACATTTCAGAACTAACATACAAATTTGATCCAGAAACAATCAGATGGCGTCTTAATACGGCTTCATCTGAAAATAAAAAATATAATTTCAGCGGAGATTCATGGAATCAAGTTACTTGAGATCTTTCTGTAATGGTTCCAATAATCCATGAAGTTCTTTGTATTTTGTTTCTAAAAATTCTAAAGCGTCAACAAGTTTTTTTGATTTTCCATATTTGTAGCGAATCAATTCACGATGATGCCAGTAAGTAGTATTTTCATCAACAGAAAGAGTGGTGAAATAGTCTGTTCCTTTCAAATTATCAGGAAGTTTTACATCATGAGGGAATAATAATTCCACAATAAACCACTCATCACCATCAGGATAATCAGAACCAGTTTCTACATCAAAAAAGATATGAAGCAAATCAGATTGCATAAGCCCATCATCAGTGATTGATGGGTGTTTTACAGGAGATTTTTTAAAATCCAGATTAACAAGTTGAGGCTCAAAGAAACCTTTGATTATTGATTTTCTAAATATTTTATTTGCGTCGTTAATATTCAAATGCAAAATAACATTCTACGAAACTTGCCTATAACTTGTTAGGTTCAAGACCGTAATTTACACTTCTAAAGAATCCAATATCATCGAAATGTCAGTGTTTGAATGACCATTTTTGGATATGTTTTGTTTTGCGGGAGGGTTTTCTAAATAATTTGGAATCTTGTCTTGTAATCGTTGAGTATAAGTAGAAACTAATGGATTTTTGTAAAAGACCCCTATTGGTATTTTGGCTCCCCATTCAAGAGATTTAATCAATGCCTGAGATAGCTTCTCGTTTACTTCAGGTTCGGAATCATAATGAACTACTGGTTCAAATCCTTGCTCTTCTAGTTTATAGATTCTAGAATGTCTCTTTTGAGCTTCATCAACTAAATCAGTTCCAGCATACCAATCTCTAGTATTAAGATCATTGTATGTAGGACAAGGCTGTAAAACATCAAGAAATGAGAGACCTTTGTGTCGAACTGCTTGAATTATCAAATCTTTGAGATGCCTTACATCATAAGAATATCCACGAGCGACAAATGTAAAACCACTTGCAATTGCCAAACCAATTGGATTGACATTGGAGTTCGTATTTGGAGAAGGTAATGATTTTGTTTT
>Ga0210057_1003588_pt1 | contig 21305 bp, 25 predicted proteins | sample CryGeyCG2114_010_2_FD_183968 | JGI IMG/M metagenome (GOLD analysis project Ga0210057, IMG submission 183968) | Groundwater microbial communities from aquifer - Crystal Geyser CG10_big_fil_rev_8/21/14_0.10 (SPAdes) (version 2) | ecosystem: Environmental > Aquatic > Deep subsurface > Groundwater ...
CCCACACGCTTGATTTTTTGTGTAGGTCAATACCAAGGGTATACATAGTATTCTTGGTTAACGAGTAAAGGCGTTGGTGGACTAGACCAACGCCTTTATCGTAGCAGGAGGGGTTCACAACGTCAGTACAGGTTTCCCATTTTCTCGCTTTCGGAAAAGCTCGAAAATAGGGGAGAACCTTTTCAAATCCCTGACGCAGGCAAGCAGTTGCCTGCTCATCCCGACCATTCATCGCTTCGCTCTTCTGTCGGGATGCCGAGATTTGAACTCGGACCCTACGAACCCGAATCGTAGATACTACCGTTATACTACATCCCGTAGTGTGGATTACTTTACCAGGAAAAGAGTATAAACGGAAGACATTAGTCTCTTTCAACACTATACCCTTGCCATTCGCTGAATAGCGAGTTATACCCAGTTTTCGGGTGTACTCAGGTAAGTAATTCAACTATACTAGGGATGATCGCACAAAAAGGGGTGGTCTATTGTTAGCTAGTTTTTATACTATGAGTATGCATGTAGTAAATTCAAGGAGTGTGGCTATCGGTGCTCTCACCGCATTCCTTTTAACCGTAACGGTTGTTTCTGCGCAGACAGGAGAGGTTGTACGTCCAGAACCAGCGCTTCGAGGTGCTATACCAGAGGTGCGGGCAACACGTGTTGAAGTAAAAGAAGAAGTCGAAGCTGTTCGTGCGGAGACGAAGGCCCAAGTAAAAGACGCAAAACAGCAAATGCGAGCAAACGCAGAAGCACAGCGCGCTGGAATGCAGACTGAAGTAATGGGTATGCGTGCAGGGGCGGAAACTGATTTGAAAGCCATGCGTGACGACATGCAGGCTGAGGTGCGTGCCATGAAAGAAGATGGCACACTGACAGAAGATCAGGTAAAGGAAAAGCGCGCAGAACTACAGGCAACGCTTGAGGCAAAGCGCTCAGAAGTAAAGCAGATTCTTGAGTCAAAAAGGGAAGAGGCGCGAGCTTCCATCGAAGCAAGTCGTGAGGAATTCAAACAGCGTGTTGAGACGATTCGAGAGCAAGCGAAACAGCAGATTGAAGAGAAGCGCGCCCAACTTAAGGAGCGTCTTGCTATTGTGAAGGATGAAAAGAAGAAGGCGACGGTTGAGAGAATTGACGGAAGCCTCGATGGAATCAACGCAAGGCAGACGAAGCATTTCTCAGATATTCTTGGGAAACTTGAGGAAGTACTTGGTAAAGTAGTGTCTCGAGCAGATAAGGCAGAGGCTTCTGGTAAAGATGTCAGTGCTGTTCGGACTGCGATAATCGAATCGCAAAATCAAATTAGTATTGCACGTGAAGCGGTCGCAACCCAGGCAGGGAAGACGTATGCTATTGCGGTAACCACTGAGGAGGCTCTTCGAGATGCTGTTGAGGCTTCGCGTCAGTTACTTCGAGCGGATCTTACTTCTGTCCAAGGGCTTGTGAAGTCTGCGCATGAATCCCTTCGTACTGTTGCTATAACGCTTGCACAGATTCCACAGGTAAACGATGAGATCGGGCAGGACAGTCAGATGGAATCTGAGTCAGAAACCACTACTAACTAACTGAACGTATATGAAGAAAATTCTACTTGCAATCGTTGTTGTTATCATCATCGCAGCCGTGCTCATCTATGGAAAGCCGGCCGTTGCACCGATAAAGGACGCTAGTATAGATCAGACCGTCGACACCACCGAGAGTATCACCAGTGATATCGATGCCGTTAATATCGGAAATCTTGATGCGGATTTCAACGCACTCGACAAGGATATCAACAGTCTATAATCTTCGCAGGTATAGGTTACTAAGGGCTCGCACGGAAATAACTCCCCCATCTTCCGCCCCTTGCATCTCCGACTCCCGCCGCTTCTCAATCGCAGAACCTCTCGTCGTACCTCTGGTACGCCTTAAGATTCTGCTCAATCGAAGCGACCGCATTCGAAGCGCACTGAACGAAATCCGAGGAAGTTATTTCCGTGCGAGCCCTATGCGAGCCCTAAGAGAAGCGTTCCGACGATATGTTGGGGCGCTTTTCGTTACAGTTCATCTTTGTTAGTATTAGTCGGCACTACCCTCTATTGTCTACATTATACCATCCCCAATCAACGCTTTCACAGTAACAAATTCCTGAATTTTGAGCGAAAAACGAGTTGGAGCGCGAGTCATATCGAGATATGGCGAGCGCGAAACGAAGTTTTGTAGCCAAAATTCAGGGATTTGGGTGAAATGGTTGATTGGGGATGGTATTACTACTAACTATTTCTTATGATTGTTGTTGATGTCGAATCTTCGGGAGTTGATGCAAAACTGTGCTCACTTCTTTCGGTTGGAGCACTTGATTTTGATAATCCCACCAACCAGTTTTATATGGAATGTCGCGTTTTTGAGGGCGCTCATGTCGAGAAAGACGCACTCGCCGTAAACGGATTCAGTGAGGAGTCTATTCATGATGTTCAAAAAAAGACTGATAGGGAAGTCGTCGAGGCATTTCTCGAATGGATGAAGACCTGTAAAGAATGGACGCTCGTCGGACAAAATCCATCCTTTGATCGAGATTTTCTTCAGGAAACCGCTCATCGATATCATATCAATTGGCCACTGGCACAGCGCACCATCGACCTTCATTCGATAGCTTATTTTCGTCTTTTGAAAAGAGGGGAAGAGATACCGAGGAAAAACAATCACTCAGATCTAAACCTTGATGCCATTTTAACGTACGTCGGTCTTCCAACTCGTACAGGAAGCCATAACGCACTGGACGACGCAAAGCTTGAAGCAGAGGCATTCTCTCGTCTTGCACATCAAACATCGCTTATTTCGGCGTATAAAGAGTTTCCAGTGCCGGTAAATGCCTAGACATACCTTGTTTTCCGCGTTTGAGGGGGTAGGGAAGAGTATCTGGACAATTGAAGGCGGTAGAGTACTACTTTGGACGGTCCAATCTGAAAGTCAGTTGCAAAGAGGGGGGTGTGGATAACTTTTTATACGGCTCTGTAGAGCCGTATTTTAGTGTTGACGCAGAGGTGAAAGCGTTGTGTTGTATTGACAGTCTTGTCAAATTGTGATAGTGTTATGTGGCAACCAAGCAGTTAGCTTGGTTGTTTTCTTTAGTACTTTTCTGTCTCCGGATTACCTTGAGACGAAGGAAAAAAGAAATAACTCTCATCTCAATTTAAATTATGATTGAATTAACAACCACCGCGCTTTTCATTCTGACAACGCTCTATGGGAATGCTCCAGCGAATGCATCTGCTGATGCCTTTTCGTTACTTCCCGGTAGGCCTGTCGAGACAAAGCTTGCCGATCAGCCACTGACGCTTGAGCAGTATGTTCGCGAGTACTTTAAGGATGAACCTATCCTTGCCGAAATTGCGAAGTGTGAATCACGCTTTCGCCACATTGGTAAGAACGGTAAAGTTATCCGAGGCGAACTGACGGCAGAAGACGTAGGTGTTATGCAGATTAACGAGTACTTTCATCTTGATCGCGCAGAGAGACTTGGAATTGACCTCCGTACACTCGAAGGAAACCTTACCTACGCCAAATGGCTGTATGCTAAGGAAGGAGCCGTACCATGGTACTCATCCTCTAAGTGTTGGGAAAAGTCCGGAACTCTTGCTCTCGCAAAATAACAAACAACAAAAAACACTCCAACAGATTGATTGAGGTGTTTTTTATTCCTTTTTTAGTTTTTTAAGTGGATGGAATTCATGATGTGTGCTTTCAGCATATTTATCTGAGGCGTGTACATACCGCGTTGTTGTTTGAAGTGACTCATGGCCGAGAAGTATCTGTATAGCGGCCGGATTCGCGCCTTGCTCAGCCAAATAGGTGGCAAAGCCGTGGCGAAACGAGTGCGCCGAGGTCGGCACGATAATACCAAGAAGTTCTTTATAACGCTTAATCTTCATCTGCAAGTAATTCGGAGATATACGAACTTTTATCTTTCCGCTATTTCTGCCACTGTAGGGGATAAAGAGAGCCGGGTTATCATCGTCTCTGGTGAGCAGGTAATCCTTGAGGAGCGCCTTAGCACGATCCGTAAGATACACAAAACGCTCCTTTTTACCCTTACCGCGAATAAAGATCTTACCGGTCTCATTTATCTGGTCGCGGTTCAGTGACAGGAGTTCAGAGATACGCATACCGGTCGCAAAAAGTGTTTCGAGCATCATTCGGTTGCGAAGCGCGATACGTTTGTCCTTCTCAAATCTCACGGGCGACTCGATGAGTTCGACCAATGAGGCGAACTCCGCCACACGCCCGTGCGTACGTGGCATTTTAAGTAGCTTAATCGACTGTGGCGATACTGGAGTCGGATAATCGGCATCCACGAGGTACTTGAAGTAGCTCCGGAGGCTCGAAAGTGTACGGTTAATGGACCCGGCGGACAGCTTTTCCTGACTTGCGACTCCAGCGGCGGTTTTACGGTCGCGGGAGGTCAAATAGGCCTTGAAGAGTTCAAGAGTCCTTCTTGAGAGGCCTTTAAAGGGGATACGTGCATCGTCCTTCAAAAAATTTTCAAAGGTCATCAAATCACGCTCGTAATTGGAGAGCGTCTCTGGAGAATAATTATTTACCCGAATGCTGAGCAAAAAATCCTCTACGAGTGGCAGAGAAGGCTCACTTTTCATGTTCGTATGTCTTCTTCCCATAATTACATGCACCGCAAGTTGTTCGCAGGTTCACAATGTCGTTTGTTCCACCATGAGTGACCGGAATTATGTGGTCAATAACGAGTTTCGCTTCCTTTGCGTCTTGTCCACACAACACGCAACGAAAATTATCTCTCTTCATTATTTGATAACGCTTCGCAAGTGAAATACCTTTCCGCAGTTCAATTGATTTTACGGCTTTGCGGAAGGGACTATAATCCATTCGACCTGTCGCAATAGCAAGATTCCTGGCCTCGCTTTTGGTTCTGGCGAATCCCAAACGGTGCAAATGTAAATAAACTGCGCGGGAAGTAATTCGCACTCCGGTTTCCAATGAGATTTTCTCTGCGATTGCCTCGCCGGACAGCTTGTCATCTATATACCACTTTCGCAAAAGCTCGTCGAAAGTGGTCTTATAGTAATCAGCTATTATTTGTGTTTTTTTCCACGACATAACTGAGTGTTAGGGATATTATACGCATACTCCTACCCTCACGCAATGGGTGTTTATCCACACCCATTGACCACGTTCCCCTGTTTGGACTATGAGAAAAGTCCCTGAAGTTTGTCCCATACCCATAGTATTGGTGTTGCGAGAAAAGTATTCCAAAGTTTAACAATCAAATCCCAAACGTAGACCAAATTTTCGTGCACCGTTGGCGAGCTCACGATGTCTTTAAGGTTATAGCCGAAGTACCCGAGCATGATAAGCCCGATGACGATGACAAGTATGGTCTTAATGAATCCCCTGTTCCCTTTCATATTATTTGTTCTCCTTTAGGTTGTAATTAGTTGTTACCTCGGCCTTCTTTATTATATACGATACTGCAGTTTTAGCACCGTGCTCTAGCAGGTCAGACTCGTAATGCACTTCTAGGTTTATAGGTAGTTCAAATTGTCCACTTTCGAAGTTCTTTATAGTATTTTCCAACACATCGTCAGGTAAGGGTTGCAAGGTACTACCAATAACGAAGGTTGTTGATTCACCTGGAGTAAGATCGTTTTGTCCTTTAGGGACGCACTTGATTTCGCTCACTGGTGATATTTCTTGTACGTCCGCTTTTACTGTTACCCTAGATGCTGTTAGAAATACGTCCGAAATTCTTAAATTTTTTGCAATTGAATTGCCGGTGTTCTCAATTTTAAACAACACTTTAAGTTCCATACCGCCTCCAGCCTTTTTAAGTGAAATGAAGTTCCCTGTATCTAAGAATTTTAAGGGGGCTACAGTTATGTAAGGTCTGTGCGACAGCTCCAGTTCCCTTTCCGCAATATTGTTGGCTTCGCTTGCGCTCTTGTTTAGATATATCGGTAGTATAATAGCTGTTAAAATCCATCCAATTAGGAGGATTGTTTCTCTTTTTGATAATTTTGGTAGTTGAAGGTTCATACTCATAAATACTCGAGGGGATCAAGATACGCCTTAAGGTCCGCAATCGGCATGGTATAGGTTCCCTTACAAACCGCTGACTTACGGTCCAAGATTTTAACACCTTGAGTCGCGTATACCGTAAAGTGAAGGTGGGGACCGGTGGAGTAGCCAGTATTTCCCGCGTAGCCAATAATTTGCCCCGTTGATATTTCCTGACCTTCCGTTACTTTTATTAGCGACAAGTGCGCGTAGAGGGTCGAGAGACCATTGCCATGCTCGATCATAATCCACTTGCCGTACGAGGCGCCACGACAGACGGTGTCGGTGTCCCCGGTGCCTTTAATGACACCGGAAAGGGCGGCGCGGACAGGTGTACCGATGGAAGCAGCAAAATCGACACCGTTGTGTCCCTTTCCGTTGTAGGCGCCACTCTTGGCAAAAGACGTGTCTCCGAATTCCTGTGTAAGCCTGATTTTATCGAGTGGCCAGTTTAACACACCCTTGCCGATGGATGGCAGACGGGTGGGATCAATCTCGAATTTAAGCTGTGACTCGAATTCAAGCATTTCGCGTTCAAACGAATCGCGGAGCGCTACCTTTTGCGCAAGAACCTTTTTGTATTCGGACTCTTTGTTTTTTGTTGCGGAAAGAAGGCGGTTTTGTTCATTTTTATTTGAAGTCAAGATTTGTTTTTGATCGGAGAGACGGCTTCGGAGGGCCGTTAATTCACGCTGTTTGGCTTCGGTCGCCGTCTTTTGTGTCTCAAGACCTGTCTTTAGTTCCCGAACTCGATGAAGTTCACTTTGTACCTGTACCTCAAAGCGTTCAAGGTTATCAATGCCGTCCCACAGAGCGGAAAGCGTCTCGTGCTTCAAAAGAATGACCAGAAGTGAAGTTGTCTCCATACGATCAAGAGACTTTACGGTTTCTCCCATGGCCTGAATGTTCGTACTGATGAGATCACTCTTGTCTGAAATGTCTAATGAGAGTTCTTTGATGGTTAAGTTCACTGCTTCGACTCGATTTTCAGTAAGTTTAATATCGGTTTCGAGCTTTTTCTTTTGCAGGTTAATGGTTGTAATGGCACTTTGAAGACTTTTGCTTTGTTTGCCGACTTTATCGAGGTCGGCTTGGTATCCGGCGATTTCGGCCTCAAGCGCTTCAATGGCAGAGTTTCGGTCCGCTATCTTTGATTTTAAATCTTCAATGTCTGCGGCGAAGAGAGACGCATGGCTAGAAGCGACAAAAAGAGAGGCAGTGATTGCCGATACAATAAAAAAGCGACGCCATGTTTTCATTACGTTCCTATTCTACCACGTCTTTTAGGACAGGGGGAAGATAGTGGATAGGCTCTAACGGAGGAGCTCTATGGCGAAGGAGAGGCGCTCAAGGGTTTCGTCTTTTCCAAGAAGGGTTGCGAGGGTAAAAGGGTCAGGGGATTGGTCTCTGCCAGATAGTGCTACACGGACAGGCCACAGGACGTCTCCCTTCCCTGCTGTTTCGGCGTATGGCATGAGTGCGTTTTTCACTCCGTCTTTTGAGAAAGATTCTGCAGAAATATCTTTTAGTAGCTCCACAGCTTTTTCAAGGTGCGCGAGCGGTTCACTCTTTGCTTTTTTCCATACGAGTTGTTCTTTTGGGTAGTTGGGTCTCGTAATGGCGTAGTCATACTCTCCTGCGTCAACGTCGGCTCTGATGTCGCCATAGACGCTGATACGGTCGAATACTATCTCGCATAGTGTCTCGAGTTGTAGGGTGGATTTATTCTGTGTAAGTTTTTCGGGCATATAGGGAAGCAGTGCTTCTTTGCCACGCTTTTTGATGTATTCCCGATTAACGTTTTTCATCTTTTCCTCGTCAAAGACGGCACCACTCTTTTGTACTTTCGAAATATCAAAAGCTTGTATAAGCTCGTCGATAGAAAAAAGTTCCTGGTCAGTCCCTGGGTTCCATCCGAGAAGGGTAAGATAATTTACAACCGCTTCCGGAAGGTAACCCCGTGCGCGATATTCGGAGACAGGAATAGCCCCCTTTCGTTTGGAGAGCTTGGTGCGATCGGGGGCGAGAATAAGTGGAAGATGGGCATAGGTCGGACGAGTAAATCCGAGTGCTTCCTGGATGAGAATTTGCCTTGGGGTATTTGAAATACCATCTTCTCCTCGAATAACGTGCGTAATACCCATCTCGGCATCATCGATAACAACGGCAAGGTGATAGATAGGTTCCTCCATAGATTTAGCAATCACAAAGTCACCGAGTTCCGTCGTATCAAAGGTAATATCGCCTCGAATAAGATCGGTAAACGTAATCGATTTGTTCGGATTCTTAAAACGGATAACCTCGGCTCGTCTTTCCCCATCTTGTTTGTGTGCAGTATAGGATTCCTCTGTTTTTTGTGGTTGGTCAGTTTCCTTTGAGACGTAGGCGTGACCAGTGTCGACGAGTTTTTTAAGTTGCGCTTTGTAGATATCTGTTCTTTCTGTTTGGCGCCATACGACAGTATTGTCGTAGGTAAGGCCAAGCCATTTCATACTGTCAGTTATATCTATCTCGAACTCCTTCTTTGAACGCTCCTTGTCGGTATCTTCTAAGCGAAACAAAAATGAACCACCTTTGTTCTTGGCAAAAAGGTAATTGAAAAGCGCCGTACGGGCGTTTCCGAGTTGCATATTCCCTGTCGGACTTGGTGGAAATCGGGTAATAATTTTCATAGGCTTTTAGTTTATTAGTCTTCTAGCTTGTTAGTAATATGTGCGCTTAGAAAGCTAATCAGCTAGCAATCTAGACAGCTTACTTATTTTTCGTGCTTCAGTGCCATGGTAATGATTTCTCGGGCGATAACTCCCGCAGAGTCCTGTTTTGCAAACTTTCCGGCGCGCTCGCTCATCTCGGCTAATTTCGTGTCGTTACCCAGCAGTTTCTCAATCTCATTTCTTAAAATTGTTGAGGTTAGGTTGTACTCTTCTATAATCGATGATGCGCCACTCTGTGCGTAGTTATAGGCATTCTCACGCTGATGGTCGCCATTTGAATCTGCAATAGGAATCAAGATTGAAGGTTTCTTCCATAACGCAATTTCAAAGATAGTTGAACCCGAGCGGGAGATAATGAGATCAACTAATTGGCCAATTGATGAAAGCTCGTTGGCTTGAATATACCCGACAGGACGGTAGGCGTCTTTATGGGGATGATTTTGAAGCGTGACGCTTGCTCGTGCGATGAGTTCAGCGATATTTTGTTTTCCTGTCTGATGAATAATGTTGTATTTGGTAAGGAGGTCGGGAAGGATTTTAAATATCGCCTCGTTTATGGTAACTGAACCAAGAGAACCACCGATGACCAAAATAGTCTTACGTCCTGGTTCGGGTGTAAAGTCTTTAGGAAATACAGACGCGGTTTTCAGAAGTTCGTGACGAACAGGATTTCCGACATACGCGACTTTGTCCGCAGGGAAAAAACTCGCTGCTTCAGCAAATGAGACGGCAACCCTCTTCGCAAACTTCCCTGCCCACTGGTTGACTCTGCCAGGTACACTGTCTGACTCATGGATAATGACGGGGATTGACCACAGTTTTGCGGCGATAAGGACGGGGAAACTTCCAAAACCTCCCTTCCCCACGATAACATCTGGGTATATACGAAATATGGTGACTAGAGCAACAAGAATACCCCATACCGTCTTAAAGAAATCGAACACATTAGCAAGTGATAGATAGCGACGAAGTTTCCCCGCCGGGACATGAATATAGGTAATGTCATTGTTGAAGAGAAGTCCTTTGTCGTAGGGATCAGGCGCCATGAAATAGAGCGAAGGAGCGATGAGTCTTTCCCTATCTGCGATGTGGCGAATTTCCTCCGCGATTGCAATAATCGGGTAGAAATGTCCGCCAGACCCTCCTCCTGTAAATAATATTTTCATAATACCTGATACGAATGCTACAAATTAACGCACGAATGCTGCGAATATACGAATGAAGAAAGTCGGCATTTATAGATTCGTAGCATTCGCATAGTAATTCGTAGCATTCGTATCAAGCCTTCTGGTGCCGTGAGATATTGAGCAAAATCCCCGTTTCTGCGAGTGTGATAAAAAGCGCAGTGCCTCCATGGCTGATGAATGAGAGAGGTAATCCGGATAGTGGAATAATCGCGAGCATCGAGGCGATGTTCATAAAGGCACTCGCGCATATGAGTATAACAACCCCGACAGAGAGGAGTCCACTAAAGGTGTCTGGAGCGTGAGCTCCAACGCGAAGTCCTCGAAGTAAAAGTGCTAAAAAGAGCAGAATAATAAAGCTTGCACCGAGGAAACCGAACTCTTCTCCGGCGACGGCGAATATCGAGTCCCCGATTGGCTCTGGGAGGTATGAAAACTTCTGGATACTCTGGCCGAATCCCTTACCAAAGACCCCTCCGGAGCCTATGGCGATGAGGGATTGCTGTATTTGATATCCAGCACCCAGAGGGTCCGTTGCGGGGTTTATAAAGGTCGTCAGACGATCCATAAGATAAGGCCGAGCCATAACCAGGAGTGTGAGGCTGATAATCCCGGTAACCACGATTATAGCGAGATGTTTTAGTCTTCCACCCCCGACAATAAACATCGCAAGAAGCGCGAGGAAAAGTACGACGAAGGTATCGGTGTCAGGCTGAAGCAAAAGGAGTCCGCCGGAAATACCAAGAAGGGCGAGCAGAGGAAGCAGTCCGTATGAAAAGGTGCTGATGCGATCCTTCACCGATGCGTAAAAGGCCGCGCCGTAAATAACGAAGGCAATCTTCAGAAATTCCGATGGTTGAAATGTTAATCCCGCAATTCCAATCCAACGTTGTGCTCCGCCGTGAGCGATACCGATTCCTGGAACGAAGACAAATGCGGTAAGAATAATGGCTCCGAGAAGTATTATAAGAGAATATTTTCGGAAAAGTTTGTAGTCAACGATGGAGGCGATGTACGCGACAAGCGCGCCACCTATAACGGCAATACCTCGAGTGAACGCGACACTGCCGAATTGAGCGCCTTCCCTTGCGAAAAGGCCAATCGACGCCGACGTAAATATAAGAAAACCAAAGGTAGTTATCGTAACAATAATCCAAAGGAGCCACGAATCCACGGGACTCTTTGCGATGAAATGTTTCAGGCGAAGCTTCATGTCTCTAAGTTTCCTTGTTAACTAACAAGGGCGACAATAACGCCGATAATCGCGGTAACAACACCTAGAATCCAGTAGCGCATCGTGACTTTGTACGCCGGCCAGCCAAGTGCCTCAAAGTGGTGATGAAGGGGCGCAATAAGAAGTAGTTTTTTCTTAAATACTTTTTTCCAGAATACCTGTGCTATTACTGAAAGGCTTGTGATGAGTAGAGGAAAGGCAATAATAGGAAGTACGAAAAGCCCTTCCCCGTCTCCGAGTGAGTCGGCCATGAAGGCAACAACGGCAAGAGTGAGGGTGAGTGACATACTACCCGTTTCCGACATATAAAAACGAGCTGGAGGGATGTTAAACCACAAGAACGCAAGGGTCCCCCCAACGAGAGCTGCGCAAAATGCAGCAAGATTAATCTGACTTTGAAAGAACGCGATAATACCGTATGCGCCAAACATGACGGCAAACAGTCCGCCGGCCAATCCATCGATACCGTCGATAATACCACCGGAATATACCGCGAGGGTAACGAGAGTAAACAGGGGAATAACGAGCCAACCGATTTCAAAAAGGCCGATGAACGGAAGACCTACGGAAGTAACGTCGAGTTTTGCATAAAACCAGAGACCGGTGAGTAGACCAATACCAGCGACCAGGAGAAGGCGCTTCCCGAGAGAAAGACCGCCAGCGACATGGTCTCCGTTTCCCCGAATCTCAAAGATATCGTCAATCAATCCAACAAGCGCGCCAATGATAAGGGCAGAGAGCGGAATCCAGGTCTGGTTTCGGCTGAGAAAGTCGAGTTTCCCCAAAACGTAGGACTCCGAAAATACATGGGCGACGATGTAGACACCAACGATAGAAATGAGTGCAGAAAACCAGATAATGATACCTCCCAGTTTTGGGGTACCGGTTTCGCGTGCCTCGTGCAATTTGTTAAAGAGTGGCGTATCGGCACCATCAAGAGCAACCTTTCCCGCCTTATGCTTCCACATCTTATTCTCGTAGAGATAGTGCGTCAAAATCGGTGTGATACCGATACCGATAGCAAACGAGAGAATCGCCGGGACGAATACTTTAATTAAGTCGAGAAACATATATAGGAGTAAATAGCTTTAATTCTTTTTGTTATTTATCGGTTACTTGTAAGGAATCGAGTGTTGCCCAGACAAGTTTCTCAACGTCTTCAAAACGTCCGCTTACGGTTGAGCCAAGTACTGCGATAACGACGGGGCGGTTAAAGCCGGCATTAAAAGAAATAACGAGGTTTCCGCCAGCGAGATCAGTGTAGCCTGTCTTCGATGCGATAAGCAAGGGAAGTTTGTCGATATTTTGATTCGTGTTGCGTGCGTCTCGGACGACCCCTTCTTCGTTTGGAATCGAAAGCGCGCTTAAGCGTGTCTCAGTAAAAATATGAGGAAATAGTTCAAGGGCGTCTGCGAGCATTTTTGTAGTGTCCTCAGCGCTTGAAAGCGCTCCCGCAGTGGTTGTGCTTACATCGAGACCGCTTTCACTTCGAAATACTGTTGCGGTAAGTCCTCGCTCGCGCGCATGTCGGTTCATTTCCGCGATAAAAAAATCACGTCCTTCCGCTAGATCATCAACTCCTTTTGCTACAGCACCTACTGACGATGATACAGCGTATGCAGCGTCATTTGAGGACTCGAGAAGCATAAAGGTAAGGAGGTCTCGCAGGACCCACTTTTCACCGACAGTAAGATGGCTATCCCCTTCTTGGCGTATGGCGTCGTCACTAATCGTAAGTATCGTGGTCTCTGGTACGAGCGTGAGAGCTAGTGTACCCGTCATCACCTTGGTAACAGAGGCAAGAGGAAGACTCGTTGTGGCATTTTTCTCGAACAAAAAAGTATGCGTTGTGGTGTCATACACCGCGGCCGCTTTGGCGATCAGGTCAACCGAGTCAAACGGATGTACAGCAGGTTCGCCTTCGAGCGCGACAGCAACTGCCGCAACGGTTGTGTCCCCTGGTGTCGAAGAGGATGGAGCGTTTAGAAACAGCATACAGGCAACAAGAACTGCTCCCCAGAAAAAATATTCTGGTTGCATTGCAGATGTCGCTGTTTCCTTTATGGTTGTTTCTGGTGTGGGGGGCATAGTAATTATTCGCCAAGAGTACTCTTTTCAGGTTCTTGTTCAATATCGGCGGTGCGTTCAAGCTCTTCTTCTTTCTCCCGCTCTTGCTCGAATGCCTCGAACTCGGCACGAACCGCGGACAGTTCAGGAAGCTCCTCAAGGGTTCGGAGGCCGAGGTTTGCTTGTAACTCCATTGTTGGTTTATAGGTATAGATACGCTCATCTTTTTCCTCCGTTGTTCGCTCGATGAGTCCTCGGATAAGGAGTGTGCGAAGTATGGAAGTCGAATTAACTCCACGAATATATTCAATCTCGCGTCGGCTTGCTTTCCCTCGGTAGAGGATAATCGACAATGTTTCGAGCGCGGCCTTCCCGAGGTCTTTCGAAAGTTCTTCTTTTTCTATACCGGCAATAAGTTCGTCCATTTCGGGAGCGGTCACCATGGCGACGTCGTTGTCCTTTTCAATAAGGGTGACGCCATGTCCTTCTAGTTTTTTACGAAGATCTCCAAGGGCATCGTTGATTGCGACCATGTTTACGCCAAAGAGACGAGAAAGTTCTCGTTTTGATACTGCGTCACCTTTATAAAAGAGTAAGGCTTCGATTTGTGCGTCTAGTGGTAAGTTCGACATAATGTGACGGCAGACAATTAATACCGTGGCGTTGAAAGATCGCCCGTTTCCATAATAATATCACCATGTGCTTCTTCTTGTGTAACGCCGATAATGCCCTCTTTTGCAAGTTCGAGCATTGCGAGAAAACCGACAATCACGTTCACCTTTTCTTTGTGGTTCCCGGCAAATTCCTTAAAACTCATGCGCAACGTTGACGAAATCCGTTCACGCAGGTTGTCTATCATTTCTTCAAGGCTTATTACTTTCTGTACCACTTTCTTTGTGAGTACTTCGGCTCGTGGAAGCGCGGCGAGCACATCATGGATGACGTCGACCATCATTGCGAGAGAAAATACCTTCGGTGGAGCAAATACGGGTGTCACCTTACGCTCACAGGGAAAGTAGATTCTCGTCTTGCCGAACCGATCTCGTACATGACGACTGAGTTCTCGGAAACGTTGAAGAAGCTGAAGTCGGCGTTCAAGGTCCTGAATATTTCCCTGCTCCTCTCGCGTCAGTGATAGGTTGGGCAAAAGTGATTTCGATTTGATGAGGAGTAACGCGGAGGCGACAAAGGCAAACTGCGCGCTCTCGGCGATGGGAAAGCCTTCGTGACTTCTCGCATACCCCAAAAAGTCATCGGTTACCTTTGAGAGCGACACATCATTTATGTGAAGCTTCCGTGCCTCAATAAGGTCAAGAAGCACTTCTAAAGGGCCCTTAAATTCGCCGTGTGCAACCTGAAAAACCATGGACCATAGTATACCATTTTTACCCCTTTTAAGAAGGGTACCAGTTGTGAGTGTACAAAAGAAGTGGGTACCGTAAGTGTACCCGCTCCCCTATTTACCGCCTCTACGACTTTTTGGGAGAATCGTTGTTGATTTTGATACCAAGCTCTGCGAGTTGAGTAGGCTTAATCTTTGATGGCGCGTTCATAACACTGGTTTGTCCGGAAGAGTTCATCGGGAAAGCATTCACTTCGCGAATGTTCGGTTCATTGGCAAGAAGCATCACAAGCCGGTCGAGGCCCGGAGCCATACCGGCATGTGGCGGTGCCCCAAATTCATATGCTCGAATAATATGACCAAAGCGTTCCTCGGTTTCTTCTGGTGAGATACCCATAAGCTCAAACACCTTCCGTTGCACTTTTGGATCAGATATACGAACACCCCCAGATGCAAGTTCATACCCATTGCAGACGAGGTCGTATTGTTGCGCACCGAGCGAATCAAGTTCCGGACTTCGCTTCCCTGCTGCCTCTTGGTTGATTTGCATGAGTCTTTCGACATGCTCAGCCTTCGGTGCGGAAAAAGGGTTATGGGCAAAGGTATAGCGACTAGCGTTGTCGTCCCATTCGAGAAGCGGAAAGTCAACAACCCACGCGAAAGCCATTATGTTCGGGTCCTTTTTCTCTTCTTCACTTCGGAGGTCAAACTTGTCAGCACCGAACTGCTTCATTGCCTCCTCGTGTGTGAATACGGGGAATGGTTTTTTCCAAACTTTCTTTCCTACCGATTCGGCAACGTGAATCATAAGTCCTTCGACGAGATTAAGTACATCACGCTGGTTCACGAACGCCATCTCGAGGTCAATCTGTGTGTGTTCAAACTGTCGATCACCGCGAAGGTCTTCATCGCGCATCGCACGAGCTAACTGATAGTACCGCTCAAATCCAGAAAGCATGAGTAGTTGTTTGTATTGTTGTGGTGCTTGTGGAAGTGCGTAAAACTCCCCTGGATGCATACGGGAAGGAACAAGGAAGTCGCGCGCACCTTCTGGGGACGTTTTTGTAAGCATCGGTGTTTCGATTTCGACAAAGTCGTTCTTGTTCATGTATTCGCGAATGAGAGTTGTCACCTTATGTCGAAGTCTAAGGTTCTTTTGCATTCGAGGACGTCTGAGGTCGAGATATCGATATTTGAGACGAGTCTCTTCTCCGATGTCGATGCCATCTTCTCGGACATCAAACGGAGGAGTTTCTGCTCTACTTATCACTTCAACGGTGAACATCTCCACCTCAATTGCGCCGTTCGGTTCGTTTGCGTTGACGAGTTTTTCTGGACGAGGGTTGATTTTTCCAGTAACCGAAATAACCCACTCAGGACGAATAGTTCCCGCAAGCTCGTGCGCCTCCTTGTGGTTTGGGAGCGCAATCATCTGTACCTTCCCGCTTTCATCTCGCAAATCAATGAAAATCAGTTTTCCGTGGTCGCGCCGAATGTCCACGAACCCGGCGATGGTGACCTCCTGCCCTACCTTATCTTTTAACTCGGCGATATGCGTTCTGTTTTGTGGCTGACTCATATATTTTAATTAGCTTCGTATAATTCTATTGAAACGCCGTTGGGGTCGGTGGCGAAGGCGAAGTATTTACAACTTGTGCCGCCTCGAATTGGGTCAAATGGTAAACCGTCTTTTTGTAATTGTGCCACGATGCCCTTAATGTCTTTTACTTTAAATGCGATATGTCGTAAACCGATAACTCTCAGATTTGTCTGACTATCTTCAGGTGGTATTGGGTCTTTAAACTCAAATAGCTCCAAACGGATTGAGTCCCGTTTAAGAAAACAAAATCTCGGACCGTTGGGCTTTTCGTGTGATCCGTCCGAGGTAAACCCAAAGAACTTCGTATAGAACGCTATACTTTCTTCGAGATTTCTAACGGTGATGGCTATGTGGTTAAATTCCATAATGGTTTTGGTAAATAAAAATCGCCCTTACAAAATCACCTCGAAAGGTAATCTTGTAAGGACGTTCTTGCGAGCGTGGTGCCACCTTACTGCGTCCACCGAAGCTTTAGCGTAGGCGGTCTGCGCCCTGCCAAACTTCAGCGAACCTCATTCAAGCTATAACGGGCTTTCCCGAAGGGGTCTACTGTGGTGCGCCGTAGCTTCTTAGCGGAGGCGACCTTTTCTTCCCTTAGCCAAGCCGTGTCATCGGCTTCATCGCTTTCCTCTACTGTACCACAGGCCGAAAAAAAGAAAAGCCGGTACGTCAACGACCTGCACCAAGTACCAAATGGGCAAACGGAAGAAAATAACCCTTTAACGTTTCTGGATTAATTGAAAGAAGAGGGTTAAGACTTATAAGGTCGTCCAAAACGGTTCGCAAGACGACCGATTCCTGTTTTCCACTTTCATTAGTCGTGATTTTAAGCTCTTCCACAATGTCACGCCCTCGCGTACGAGGCGCGCATCCGCTCCGTATTCTGCGTCCGTTTGGCAAGCAAAAGTCGCGTTACCTCGCTCCCAAGGTTTGCCATAAGAAAAATATCTCGGTCTTCATTCATGGTATAAGTCGGTCAATAATAACGCGCATCTTTTCTCGTATCACTGCATCTTCAATATACATATCGCGATTGCCGAGCGCGGGGCGTTCCAGACGACAAGGTGCCGGGTAAAGGAGGTGGCGAATCTTCGAGACGGAGGCCACAATAAGTCTGCAGAACTTCGATTTTGTAACCAATTACCACAAGGGCACTTCTTATTTTCTAAAGAGCAAAGCTCGCAAGAAAATAAAGTCGCGCTTCGTCTTGGACAAAATCAGTCTTTCCGGTTAGTCAGACTAACCCCGCTCAGGAGTATTTGGATTCTTTCGTTTTCCACCGGAACAACCGACACAACGACAAGCGGAGGTTCGAGGCTTTGCTTGGTATGATATTGCAGCCCTCAAGATAGCTAGAAAATCTTTTCGTGTCATGGTAAAATTAGGACATTGTAGGGATTACTCGCTTATAGTAACATATGAGATATGACCGTAAAAGTTATTAGAAAACCGAATGGGGAGATAGAAATAATCCTAGCGAATGGCCATGCTGCCGCGTTAGAAAAGGTGCGAAATGATTATCGGATTAAGGATGACGATAAGACTGTCGGTTTTATGCTGTCTGTGATGCGTGAAGGAGGGGGTTCTCCCATTGAAACTCAAAATGGTTCGTATGTACCGACACGCGAGATAGTTCAAGATGCACCACCATTAACCGAGCCACTGAAACAAGATGTCAACGCAACCAACGGTACGCCGAAAACAATCTAATGCTTCAAAAGCAGAAACTCTTGACGGTGAGTCCTATGCCTCTCGCGTTGACCAACATGATGCCGAGTTTGATGCGGTAAAGGGTAGATTGGACGCACTGGAAACAGTATCTAATGGGGATAGGCTTTTAGAAGCAATTCAAAGAGACTCCAGAATCAAAGAGAAGTTGGAAGGCTGGATATGGGGAGTTATCACAGGAAAGGCCAGAAAGGTATTTTTCTTTGTTCTTTTTACAATTCTAGCTCTAAGTTTTGTGAACTTTGCGATGGAGAGATTCTGGACAAAAACATGGGATTTCTTCGTCAGTCCAGTTGTAACATCTCCTCGGAAATAGAAAATCACATTTTGACCTCTGTCAAAACCTCATTGTCCTAGCCATTCTCTAAAACATTAAGACATGAGTAACAACGACACACTTTTACAAATCACCCTTGCACTAAAAACAGGGCTGTATTACGATCTCTATCTAGGCATTACCCCGTGAGGGGATACATGTTGACTTATGTACACCGAGTCATTCTTCATATACGGTTTTAAGTTCCGATGTCACATACGGCCTTATGAACTTGTTTAAACCATTTTCCGTTACCAAATCGACTTTTATACCGAGAGCGGTTTCGAGCTCTCGTAAGAGTCGCATATACGCAAACATCCCCATCGGCTTTCCGAGTTTAACGAGAAGGTCAATGTCGCTCTGTGGCCGATTAGTACCGCGAGAAACCGAGCCGAAAACCGCCGCGTTGCGAATGCCGTACTTGCGGAGAATGGGCGCGATTTTCTGCTGAATCTCTGAAATGCTCATTCAGGTACTGTACCAAAAATAGGGCTTTGTGTATAGGTACATCCTCACATCAACTAGGCTAAATACTTTCCTTTTTTCCATAGAGTATCCTGATACCGCTGAAGCTTGAAGTACCAAAGAAGAAATCCAAAAATAGTAGTGAACAACCCCAAGCCAATACCAAAGTAGTAAACTTTCATCTTGCTTGTAGTTTGAGCACTTAAATACTTTACGGAGTCCATTTTTTGAGCAACATCAGTCGATGTTCTCTTTAGGTTTACTATTTTTGCTTGATAATCAAAAACAAGCCTTAGAGCATCTTCCCTTGTTTTGACACCCACAAGTTCCTTTAATTCTTCCGGTTTTGTTGCGTTTGAAGCAAGGATGCCAAGTTCAAAATTCAAATTATCTAAATCGATATTCAAGAATTCGGCACCTAATTCTACGTCCGACAATGTTGAGTTAAATACATCTCTAGTCCACTGAAGCAGAACCAATGAAAATACAGTAAGGAATATACCTCCCACAGCCATGAACTTATAGAGATTGTCCGTCGGTATTTTCAAATTTTCCATTCTAATACAACTTCACCCCAACTTTCTCACGCACCTTTTCCATCTTCGCCGAGGCCCTGGCGCGGGCACGGAGGCCACCTTCCCGCACAGGCAAAGTCGGCTTTTCCGAAAATTTGCTTGACAAAATATGCGGGTTTGCTAACATACAAGGTACAGATGGCCTTCGGGCTCGCCCCGCTCAAGCGGGGCAAATGTAAAGAAAAGTGCTAGCCGAAATTGACTCGGCTGGCCTTTTTCTTTATCTCCTCATACAAGGTATGTTCCATGGTTCCGATTTTCCGCGAAAGTCGCTTGCTGTCTATATTTTTGAGTTGCGACAAATTAGCCACTGCCTTTTTTCCAGCGACTACTCCGATAGGTACTCTATATTCGTTCTCCTTTTTTGAGGTGCTTAAGGGAACCGCGAGGAAGGAATACTGATTGTATTTCTTGAGGATAAGGACCGGGCGCGTGAATTCGTCTCCCTTGCCGTCTAACTCAAAGCCTATATTGCATCCAAAACGCACCCACCACAGCTCGCCCTGTCTGAAGAACACCCGCTCGCTGTCGATATGAATATTCTTTTTTTGAGTATTCCACCCGTCAAAGTCCTTCCTTGTATCAGCCTTGGGATAAAAGGATACACCTACTTTTTCTCGTACCTCCTCCATCTTCGCCGAAGCCTTGGCGCGGGCACGGAGGCCACCTTCCTTTAACATTTTGAGTACGGCTTCCTTATCTTCGGCAATCGCCTTGCGCTTCTCCCGAAGCGGACGGATAAAGGTTTTTATATCTTCGATAAGAGCTTCCTTGAGCGCTTTGTACTTTCCCTCGTTCTGTGTGTAAAAGTCATCGAGACGGGCACCGTCTAACGCAAACAACTTATGGATTTCGTGGACATTTTTCGGGATACCACCAGATGAATCGGTCACAATACTCATCACTAATTTTCCAATCTCCGCGTCTTCAGCGAACAGCGGAATAGTGTTCCCTTTGCTCTTGCTCATTTTCTCTCCGTCAATGCCGGGTACCACGCTGACATTGGAAAGAATCAACGGTTGTGGAAGTTTGAAAGTATCTCCATAGATACGATTAAACTTCTCCGCGGTATCGCGGGCGATTTCCACGTGTTGTTTCTGGTCCTGCCCTACCGGCACGACATCCGCGTCATAGAGAAGGATATCTGATGCCATAAGAAGTGGGTAGTTAAAGGTGCCGACATTTACTTCGCTCCGTTTCGCCTGCGCGTCCTTGAACGCGTGCGCTCGTTCCAGATACGGGACGGTGGTGAGGCACTCAAATATCCATGCAAGTTCCATGTGCTCAGGGATGTCAGACTGCTTGTAGAGCGTGACATGCTTGGGGTTAAGACCGATAGCGAGGTAATCAATCGCCACATTCAGGATATTCTGCTTGAGCTCTTCCCTATTCTGAAGTGTGGTCAATGCATGATAGTCAGCAATAAAAATGTAGGATTCGAAGTCCTCTTGAAGTTCGACGAACTGCTTCATCGCGCCGAAGTAGTTTCCTATATGTGGCCTCCCCGAGGGCTGGATGCCCGATAGTAGTATCTTTTTTGCCATACGCACCATAGTAGCAAATCCCTGTCTTTTTTTAAAGGTAGGGGCTTTGTGCGGTATAAAAATATCCGCAAGGTCAGGGACCATGCGGAATATGTGAAAGCTATCGCGGTCATGTATTTCATCCTGGGTTGAGGCACAGTTCCTCACGGGTGTGCATAGGGGAATTCGGAGCCAGAGTGAGAACAAATTGTTCGTGTGAACATTGGGGGCAGGTAACTTTTGTGACCTCCTCCACCACAGGTTCTGCGCTTTCGAGCAGTTCATTGGGGATTTGCCACGAACAATGAGGACACGTCTTCGGAGTTTTCATAGGATATATAGAAGTTGTTGAGGGGCAACTTAAAGTTAGAATTCGAATTTTCTTGTATACTGGCGAGATGAAAAAAGAAAAAACGGCAAGCATATTTCTCTTGGCGAACGCAAGGTAATCGAATCTCTTTTAAGGCGAAACATTTCTCAAAAGGAAATTGCCG
>Ga0210057_1003591_pt1 | contig 21298 bp, 24 predicted proteins | sample CryGeyCG2114_010_2_FD_183968 | JGI IMG/M metagenome (GOLD analysis project Ga0210057, IMG submission 183968) | Groundwater microbial communities from aquifer - Crystal Geyser CG10_big_fil_rev_8/21/14_0.10 (SPAdes) (version 2) | ecosystem: Environmental > Aquatic > Deep subsurface > Groundwater ...
TCACAGATTGAAACATTTTCGTTTTCTGAACTGTTGATATTGAGTAATTAATTCCATAATTTTATGAAAAATAAATCAAGCAACTTTTTTGAGCAGTATAGAAAACAGTGCGAAAAATGTAATCACGGCAAAAAAGTTGTGATACCCGCAAACGATCCGTCTAACGGACAACATAACGACAAAATAGACATTTTGTTTATTAATGAACGACCCGGACCAACTTCCATTAAGACGGGGTTTATTTCTTTTGGGAATCAAGACGAGTCAGCAAAAAGGTTTAAGCGACTTTTTGAAAAAGTTTTTGGGTTAAAATATAGAAAAAGAATATTTATTACCAATGCTGTTCTATGGTGTCCAAAAGTAGAAAAATATAAAAATAAAACCCCGACTATTTTAGAGATAAAATGTAGTTCAGAAATTTTGTTGAATCAAATAAAAAGTATTAAACCAAAAATCATTGTTGCAATGGGTAGGTCAGCGTTGAATGTTTTAAATTTTTGCTTTAATGAAGCTACACTTAAGCGTGCTAAAAAAACGAAACTTAAAAATATAGTTGGTAGTGTAATTACTGTAAAGTCATATAAAATTATTCCTTTATTTCACACATCACCACTTAATATAGGAAACAGGTCGGAATCAGAGCAACTTAAGGACTGGAAAAAAATGGCAAGAAAGATAAAGTAATAAAAAAATATGGAAATATGAACAAATTTAACGGAAAAGCAAAATTGACAGTGATTATTTTAACGATATTACTTTTGACCGCAATATCTTATATTTTTTATTATCCAAATAATCAAAAACTCGCACAAAGTGAAGAGGTTACGATTGAAGAATGCCAGGACACGCATTTTGGATTAAGCGCCATTATGTCTACCCCAATTGAGAAACAAAAAGCATGTGCTGTCGTTACTTTAGAAAACGCTGAACCGATAGAGATAACCAATATAAAAATTGGCGACACCCCGTTATCCGTAATAGAGGCTTTTGCTGATGGTGACTTTGATGGTGCCGGAAGTTATAAATCCCCGCCATTAAATAATTCTTTAAAGCAATGTCTCGATGAAACTGATGGTAGTAACGCTGGAATGTCTGGTTGTTTGTATGATGTTGAAGAATCCTTACAAAGAAAAATAAGGTCAATGGTTTTATCACAAATAGAACAAGAAAAAAGAATGTCTTATATAGCGTACGCATCTAACCCTAAATTGTTTTCGAATACGTTAAAGGAATACTGGAAAGATTGGTATATAAGTACTACCTATTCAGAATACAGTACTAAAATTAAAGAATGCGATATCGAGGTCTCAAAATATTTTGGCGGTAGTTATTGGTATCAGGCAATGCCCATGTGTTATATAAAATATAATGCTAACCAAATACTATGGTTACTAAATCAGAGAGATGAAAGAGAAGATTTTTTTCAAGATCGACAAGAAAAGAGATTACCATAATTGGAAAATAAATAGCACCCTGCGGATTAGGAGGTGGACCGCAGGGCGCTTATGAATGACTGGCCGGCCGGGCCAGGGAGAGTGACGATGAGCGACAATTTCGGCTTGGGTTTGGGGTGTCGATACTTCTAAATTGGCAACCTGTCGCCGAACTTAGACTTGCCGCCCAAAGGACGAAAATAAAGACCGATTAAACTTTCAACTTTAAGTATAAGCCCTTTCTTCTTATCTTATCAAGTTGAACTGGGGATAACCGGTCTTGAGGACTTCGGCCGGTGGCGTTAAAATTAGATTGGATCGCCACTTGAACCATGGGCAATTCGGAGGTGTTATTATGATCCGGCCGATTGATTTGCGAGCTTGGAATCGGGCGCAAATTGGGGAAATTCAGAGTCCGGAGAATCGCTGGTACGCCGGCGAAGAATGCGGGCATGAACCCTCGCCGCGGGAAGCGGCCAGACATTACGTGGAGCACGGCGGAGCAAGCGCTTTTGCCGAGCAACATCGTGACGATCCGGCTTTTCTCAAACCGACGCCCGGTCAATGATCCCTATTTATTCCTCCGTTTTGGAGCGAAGATGACCTTCATTTTCGCTCCGCTTTTTGTTATAATCACTTTAATTATGACAACAGAAACGATTATTTTAACGGTGGTGGCGGCGGGCGTCATCGGCTTCGGTTCAGCCGTGGTTTGGTTGCACCGCCGCCGGCTCAAAGAAGAAGGCCGACCCCAAACCGACGCGTTAATGCTGTTGCAAAATCAGCTGGAGCACTTGACCAAAACGATCGACAGCCGGCTCTTGGAGACCAATAAACTCTCGGCCCAGAGCGCTCAATCGCAGTTCAGCGAGTTCTCGCGTTTGTCGCGGGAAGTGGCCGAGAAACTGGTGAAGTTGGAGGAGACCAACAAGCAGGTGATCAATTTCACCGACCAGTTGCAGTCGCTCCAAGATATTCTCAAGAATCCCAAACAACGGGGGATCTTGGGCGAATATTATCTGGAAACCCTGCTGAAAAATGTCTTGCCACCCGGCAGCTACCAAATGCAATATCCCTTTGCTGACGGCACGATTGTCGACGCGGCCGTCTTCGTGCGCGATAAGGTGATTCCGATTGATTCCAAATTTTCGCTCGAGAATTACAATCGAATCGTGGAAGAAAAGAATCCGGCCGAAAAAGAAAAGTTGGAGAAAATTTTCGTTAATGATTTAAAAAATCGGATCAGCGAAACGGCCAAATACGTGCAGCCAGAGCAGGGGACGATGGACTTCGCCTTTATGTTTATCCCGCACGAGGCCATTTATTACGATTTGATTATCAACAAAATCGGCGCCCTGAAAGACGAAAATACCGAGAACTTGATCCAGCGCGCCGCCGCCAAATATCACGTCATTATCGTCTCGCCGACTTCTTTCTTGGCCTACCTCCAGACCGTCCTGCAGGGGCTTAAGGCCCTTCAGATTGAAGAATCGGCCAAAGAGATCCGCCAGCGAGTGGAGGAATTGGGCAAACATCTTGGCGCTTTTGAAAGTTACCTCGTCAAGTTGGGCGGGGCGCTCTCCACCAGCGTCAACCACTATAATTCGGCCTATCGAGAGCTTAAAAAGGTCGATAAGGATGTTTTGCGGGTCACGGGGGAGGCCGTGGGGATAGAGCCGGACTTGCTGGAGAAGCCGAGCTTAGAGGATTAGGCCCGAGCTTGCCAGCCGGTCTTTTTCGTGTATAATAACAACGTTATGTTTGCTATTATCGAAACCGGAGGGAAGCAATACAAGGTCGCCCAGGGCGAGTCTTTGAAGGTGGAGAAATTGGCGCTGGCGCCGGACCAGACCGAGGTCGTTTTTGATAAAGTGCTCTTGGTTGCCGACGGCGACCAAGTGAAGCTGGGCAACCCCTACTTAGACGGTGCGACGGTGACGGCCCAATTCGAACAGCAGGGTCGGGCCAAGAAAATCGTCATCGTCAAATACAAAGCCAAGGTGCGTCATCACAAGAAAGCCGGTCACCGTCAACCCTTCACTCAAGTTAAAATTGCCAAAATCGCCTAGCGCTCGCCGGGCGATTTTTTAGTGTCGACTGGCTAGGGCGTTTTTGATCGTGTCTGGATCGGCGTATTCGAGCTCGGAACCGGTGGAGAGACCGCGACCGAGGAAAGAGATTTCGAAACTCATTTTGGTGGTCAAGGGAGAGAGTTGAGCGACTAGCCAGTCGGCGGTGTGGTCGCCCTCGGCCGTGGCCGAGAGGGCGAGGATCACTTCCTTCAGTCCCAGCGCTTGTCGCCGTTTCAGTTCGATTAATAAAGCGTTAAAGCGCAAATGTTCAGCTGGGTTAGGGTCAAGGATTGGGACCGTTCCGCCTAAGACGAAGTAATAACCGCGATAAGAATTAGCCCGCTCCACCGCTTCCAGATCAATGTCTTTCTCCACGATCATCAGCGTGCTTTGATCGCGGCTCTCGTCGGCGCAGAGCTTGCAGCGCAAACTGTCTGGTCGATAACCGTTACCGAAGTAACGGCCGCAGTGTTGACATTGCTTGATCTCTTTCTTGATTCGGGCGATTTTTTCGGCCAGTTGATCGAGGTAGATTTGCTCGGCGCCGAGCAGGTGATAGACGAAACGTTTGGCCTGGCGCGGACCGATGCCCGGGAATTTTTTGAACAGGTCGGTGAGCGAATTGATCGGGTGAGTGTCCATAAGCCAGACAAATCAGAAGGAACCGAAGTCGCCCTTCTCCACGTCGGAGAAGCTGGTGCGCGCGTTGTCGAAATAGAGTTCGGCCTTGCCGGTGGGACCGTTGCGGTGTTTCTCGATCATGATTTCGGTCAAACTTTTTCTCTCGTTACTCTCTTCATCTTTCTCGCGATGGATGAAGAGGACGACGTCGGCGTCTTGTTCGATGGAACCGGAGTCGCGCAAGTCGGAGAGTCGCGGTTTGCCGCCGCGTTGCTCCACGGCGCGGTTGAGCTGAGAGAGGGCCAAGACCGGCACGTCGATCTCGCGAGCCAGCGCTTTGAGGGAGCGCGAAACTTCGGTGATTTGTTGGACCAAGGAATCAGTCTCGCGACGGGGGACCATCAGTTGGAGGTAGTCCACGATGATCAGGCCCAGATTATGCTCGGCCTTGAGTTTGCGCGCCTCCGACTTCATCCGCAGGATGTTGTTGGAGGGCTCGTCGTCGATGAAGATGGGAGCTTGGGCTAAACTGTCTAGAGCGTCGCGCAGGCGCGAGAAGTCTTCGTCGGCGCGGATGGCACCCGTGCGCAGTTTCCACGAGTCCACGGAACTCTCGGCGGCCAAGAGGCGGTCGGTGAGTTGCTGGGTGCTCATCTCAAGCGAAAAAATGCAAGTGGGAATTTTCTCGCGACAGGCGGCGTGACGAGCAATGTCGAGGGCGAGCGAAGTTTTACCCATAGAGGGTCGAGCGGCCAAGATGATCAGGTCCGACTTCTGCAGACCGGCCAGTTTGCTGTCGATATCCTTGAAGCCGGTGGGAACGCCGCGCAAGGTGCCGTCGGTTTTGCTCAAGCGATCGAAACGCTCCCAAGCCTCACCCAGGGCGTCCTTAATGTTGGTGACTTTCTTGGTGGCGTAGGCGCCGAGACCGAAGATGATCTTCTGGGCGCGATCGAGCACGTCGGTAATCTCTTCGTGCTCGCGGTAGCCCAATTCGGAAATTTGATCAGCCGAAGAGATCAAACTGCGCAGCGCCGACTTGCGGTAAACCAGGTCGGCATAATGTTTGATGTTGGCAGCCGAGGGGACGTTACCGGTAATCTCGGCCAGGTAGCTGGAACCGCCGACCGCTTCCAACTGGCCGGTGTCTTTGAGTCGCGACGAAACAGAAACCAAGTCTACCGGTTGACCAGTTTCGGACAACTCCAGCATCACCTTGTAAATTTTGCCGTGACGAAGCGAATAAAAATCTTCCATCCGCAAGAAGTCAGCAATCTCGCCCAAACTCTTGGGACTGATCATTACGGAGCCGAGCAACGCTTGCTCAGCGTCTTGATCATTGGGCGGGATCCGCAGTTTGCCCGCGGTGTAAGGACTGACTTTCAGTTTGTCGGCGGCCATTGCTCCCATTGTAACATTTACTGTTCCTATCCGTCACCACTGACAACTGCTTCAAACCAGCCCGATTTGGGGAAAACGGGTGCATAAATCATTTGATGATTACAGATTTCGGTCTGCTGGGGGATTCTAGGGATAAGATGAAAATAATGCGATCTGGTTAAAAATATCGAAGAAGGGGATTAGCGCAACATTACGCCAGCAAAAAAAATTTGTCTCTTCGCGATTTAATTTCTCAGAAAGCAGAAAGTTTGCAATTCGGGTAAAATTAGATATTTTTTGAATTAACAATTAAATCGACGGTCGTCTATTTAATTGTTAATTCTTGGAGAAGATTGTAATGGCCTAGATCAATTTGAGCCCCAGCACTTGGTCGAAGACGCGGATGGTCGCGAGCCGCGTGGCCGGGGAGAGGGCAGCGTCGGCCAAGGCGGCTTGGAGGGTGGCGAGGGCGGCGGCGGTGTTGAGACGGGAAACGGCCTCGGTGAATTTGGCCAAATAAGCTTGGTCCGGTTTGGCAAACAAACCGGTCAGCCGAGTGGCGGGTTTATTCAGTTTGGCGATTTTGGTTTTCAGATTAGTATAACCTTTTTGGGCTGCGGTCAGTGATTCCCAGGTGAAATTGAGCGTTTGCTTATAATTGGCTTGGAGGATGAGGTAACGGTAGGCGAGGGGATTGATCTTCTTCTCAATCAGATCGGAGAGGGTTAAAAAGTTATCGAGCGATTTCGCCATCTTCTGACCATCCACGGTCAGATGGCCGGTGTGGAGCCAATATTTGACGAAGGGTTGGCTGGTCAGAGCCTCGGACTGGGCGATCTCGTTGGTGTGGTGAGGGAAGATGAGATCCACGCCACCTAAGTGAATGTCGATCGTTTGGTCGCCGAACTCGCGGCGATTGATCGCCGAACACTCAATGTGCCAACCCGGTCGCCCCGGGCCCAACTCGGGATCCTCCCAGCTGATCTTGCCTTCACCTTGAGGTGAGTTTATCGAACCATCTTTAACCGGCACTTTCCAAAGCACGAAGTCGCTGGGACTTTGTTTGTCGTATTCGTCGACTTTAGTGCGACTTTGGATCTGTTTGCCGGCCAAAAATTTTTCACCGACTAGTTCGCCATAACGACCGAAGACTTGTTCATATTTTTTGAGATCAAAATAAGTGCTGCCATCTTCCGCTTGGTAGGCGTAACCTTTAGCTTTTAACTTGATGATAAATTCTCGAATGACTGGAATGACGTCGGTGACCCGGACGAACTTAAATTGGGCGCGATCGATATTTAAATCGTCCAGATCTTGGGTAAAGTCGCGATAGATCTGATTGGTTAATTGCTTCAACTCTCCGACGGTGGCTTGCTTGCCAAACTTTTTTACCGCCGCGGCAATGGTCTTGTCGTCTACATCAGTGATATTCATTACGGTTTTGACACGGTAGCCGGCGAAGCGGAGGGTCCGACGCAAAATGTCGGCGAAAAGATAAGTTCGGAGATTTCCCATATGCGCCCGTTCATAGACCGTTGGACCGCAGACATAGAAGTTGACTTGACGGCCGGCCGGATCCACCGGAGTGAAGTCTTGCCGCGAGCGAGTTAAGGTGTTGCTTAGGGTGAGGTTTATTTTTTCCATCTCTTTTTAGATTAGACGATTAAACTTAAAATGATTGCCGCCAAACAACCGGCCGTCAAGAAGATCAGAAGTTGCAATCGTCGGCCGGTTTTAATCAGGAGCAGCGATTGGTTGGTCTGACCAAGTTCGGCAAAAATCTCGCAATTGTTTTTGATCAAGCCGGAAAGATGGGTTTGCTCGGCAAACAATGCCCGCGCGTAAGGGCTGAATTGGGCGCCGTAGAGTTTCAAACCGACTTCGCCCAGTAAACGAAAAATTTCCTTTTGCGGTTCGATCGAGCGTCTGATGTCGAGGATTTGCCGATTGATGACGGCTAAACCGCGGACGGTTTCGGTTTCGTTCGCGGCGGCGATTTGGTCGCCGATTTGTCGCAACTTTCGCTGGAGACTCTCCAAATTTTCTTCCAGCGGATTATAGAGTTCGCGGATCATGTAATAGAAGAGGTGGCCGGCGTGGAAGTTTTCCTCCTTCTTTCTTTTACCGTGATCGCCTCCGTCCAGGATTTGGGCGAATTCCATCAGTGCCGGCACCGCTTGGTAATGAACCGTGATCAGAAAGTCGCGACCGATCAGGAAGTCGATTTCCGTGAGGCTGTTTTCCGAGAGAGGAAAATGGAGCACGAGATAGAGATGATCGTTGGTCCAATCGATTTTGGCGCGGTGGCTCGGATGAAGTAATTCGTCTTCGGTAAGGGTTGGCAGATCATACTCGGCCGTCAGCTCGCTCACTTCTTCCCGGCTTGGGTTGGTGAGGTCAACCCAAGCGGTATTCTTGTATTTAATTTTCTTAAGCATAAAGAAGCGGCAATTAACGCCTAAATTATAGCTTTTTGGTTGATTGACCGCAAGGGCGGGATTTGCGATAATTCGGTTAATGAAAGAACGTAGTCTGATCAAGTTGGCGGTTTGGTTGCCGGCCGGGTTCGCGCTTTTGGTGGTTTTTGCCGCCGGCCTCTATTTGGGTCATACCTCCGGCGCGCTGGCTGATCCGGCTCCCGGCGTGGTCGGTCAAGACGAAGGTCGACCGGAGAAGGTGGACTTCTCGCTTTTTTGGCAGGCCTGGAAATTGATCGATCAAAAATATGTCACCGACAACGGCAATACCACGACCACCGCCGTGGTATCTGATCAAGAAAAAGTTTATGGCGCGATCGCTGGCTTGGTGCAATCGCTCGGCGATCCTTATTCGATTTTCTTGCCGCCGGAAGAAAACAAAAAGTTTGAAGAAGAAATCAGCGGCAACTTCAGCGGCGCGGGCATGGAGATCGGGACCAAAGCCGGGGTCTTGACCGTGATCGCGCCTTTGTCCGGTTCGCCGGCCAGCCGGGCCGGAGTTTTGGCGGGAGATAAAATTCTGCGGATCGGCGAGACGCTGACCGTCGGTTTGAGCGCCGACGAAGCGGTGAACTTGATTCGCGGTCCGGCCGGCACGACGGTTAATCTAACCCTCTCGCGCGGAGAGGACGACAAGGCCAAAGTGGTTGAACTGGCAATCAAGCGAGAGGTGATTACGATTCCGACAATTGAAGCCAAGTTGCTACCGGAAGGAGTGTTCTTGATCCGATTGTTTAATTTCTCGGCGATTTCGGCCAACTTGTTTCGCGACGCCTTGCGTCAATTCGTGCTTTCGGGTTCGGATAAATTGATTCTGGATCTGCGAGGCAACCCGGGCGGCTTCTTGGAAGCCTCGGTGGAGATGGCCAGTTGGTTCTTGCCAGCCGGTCGCGTGGTCTTGGTTGAGAAGCATGGCGAGGGCAGCGAGGATAAGACATACCGCAGTCACGGTTACGATATTTTTAACGACCAGCTGAAGATGGCCATCTTGGTTGATCGAGGTTCCGCTTCGGCCTCCGAAATTTTGGCCGGGGCCCTGCGAGAACATGGGGTGGCGCGCTTGGTGGGGGAGAAGACCTTCGGCAAAGGGTCGGTGCAAGAGTTGGTGCCTTTGCCCGACAATAGTTCGCTCAAACTGACCATTGCCAAGTGGTACACGCCACAAGGTCATTCGATCTCGCAAAATGGACTCGTCCCTGATTTAGAAGTTAAAATGGAGGAAACCGATTTAACCGCCGGCCGAGATCCGCAATTGGCGGCAGCGGTTGACCTTTTGCTTAAAAAATGAAAGTAATTTTAATTCAAGATGTCGCCAAAGTGGGGCGCAAGGGAGAAGTGAAGGAGGTTAATGATGGTTTCGCTCGCAATTTTCTTTTGACTCAAGGTCGAGCTGTCGCCGCGACGGCCGTAAATTTGGCTCACCTGGGGGAAACAAAAAAAGTCGCCGCTCAAAATGAAAGTTGGCGTTCCGATGCTTTAGGGCGTTTAGTAGAATTAAGCAAAACCGATCCCTTAACCCTGAAGGCCAAAGCCAACCCCTCCGGTCAACTTTTTGCCGGTTTACACGAGTCAGACGTGGTCGCCGCGGTGAAGGCGCAATTCGGACTAAACTTGGATCCCAAACTTATTCGCTTGGATCAGCCGATCAAGCAGACGGGCACGCATCAATTGGTTTTGAAATTGGCTTCGGCCAAGAAGAAACTGCCGCTCAAAGTTGAAGCCCTCTAGTTCACCGAGACAATCTTGGCCGTTTTGACTTGACCGTTGAAACCGAGTTTGCGTTTGGTGGCGAACTTGACTAGGCCGGCTTTCTTGGCGAAAACGGTATGGTCTTTGCCCAGAGCGGTGCCGGCTCCGGCCGCCACCTTGGTGCCCCGTTGGCGCACGATAATGCTGCCGGGGCGAGCGGTCTCGCCGTCATACAGTTTAATCCCCAGGTATTTGGGATTGGAGTCTCTTAAGTTTTTAGCGGTGCCGCCCGCTTTGCGATGTGCCATATTCTGTTATGATTTTAAATAAATAAACATTATGAGTATAAGGGAAAAACTGGAGAAAGTAAAGGCTCAAGAAGAAACTCTGTTCTTGGTCATTTTGGTGGGTCTGGTAGCTTTGGGGGCTTACGGTTTGGGTCGTCTGTCTAAACTTGAGGCCGATCGGGAGCCGGCGCGGATTGAGAACGCTCAAATCTGGGCTGAAGAATAAAAACAAAGAGCTCGACTTGCCTGATGGCGAATCGAGCTCGACGATCGAAACACAACTGCCTTAGTGCCGGACACAGCGGACGTTGTTTCGTTTGACGAAACGCGGTTTCTGGTGCTGAGCGAACACCGCTACTTCTTCTTGAGGGGAGTCAGCGATTTCTTCGGCGACTACCGACTCCTCGTTGTCGGGGAGGGAAGTCCCTTTCGAATTAAAAAAGAATGTTGGCAGGGGATCGAATCGTCTGCGCATGGCCTTGCTCCTTTTCGACGCTCCGTGGCGGCCGTCAATCGGTCGCTCTCTGAAAATAAGGATAGCAAGGTTAAAAAATAAAATCAAGACCTTGGCAAAGGGGAGAGTTAAAAAAGCCGGCTGTGGATAACTTTATGCAATGTCGCACAACATAGATTTTGCGACGTTGAACCATGACTCTGGCGACGTAACGCGGCTTCTGTTCGCGAAATCCGCCAAAGGCCGAGGGATTGCTCCCCCGGCCTTTGGTTGGACTTTTTCGGTTTAAGTTAATTCTTCAATTCGCGCTCACTGCCCCAGCAAGGCTTGCTCCAATTCCAGTGTCGATTGCCTTCTTTTTTCATCAGCCACATGGCGTACTCGATATTGCCTTCCGCCTCGTAGATGTTGAAGCCGAGTTTTTGACTCTGGATCAAGTGGTACTTCTCATTGATCTGGAAGACGCCCACGTCGGCGCCATTGACCCGACCCCTTAAGACCTTGCCGGTCTCGGCGTTATATTGCCGGAAGTTGCTTTCGCAACTGGCGACACGCAAAACGCTGTCGGGGTGCAAGCCATGACGCTTGCTGGCTGCCAACACTTGCTGGAAGATTTTGGCGCCGGCTTCGGTTTTAGGACTCTCTACGGTATAGGTTTCGGTTACTTCAATCGGCGCGTCTTGGGCTTGAACCAGCTGGTTCAAGAGTGCCGAGCTTCCGGCCGCGCCACTGGTGGTCGCCGTCACGATGAGGCTTGCCAAGCCTATTTGTAGGGTTTGTAAAATAAGTCAAATTTAAAACCACCATTTCTCACCCCCCGGTTTTTACCGATGGTGGGCAGTCCTGACGGACAGAGAAGCGACAGCTTCAATTAACAAGATTTTTTCTTAATTTCGACGATGTCCCACCTTTCTACATACTTATACTGCTACTCTTGACAATGGTAGGATGTCTATAGTCTAGCATAAACAGTCAAAAAAGTCAAGCCACAACGCCGTGACGAACCCGATTCCCGATCGGAAAAGCCTTATTTGGTAAAGGTTTCTTTAATATTGACCCAAGGCCCTTCAAGGTAGCCGGCGAGGTGCTTTTGGTATAAATTCACAAACCAATCCCCGATTTTCTGCATAATTTGCCAGAGATAGGCAAAATTGGCCTGACCGGTCTCGGATTCGGCAATCTTCTGGATATTGACTCCCAGATAGCTCAAAATCAAGACCGCGACGACAATCAAAATGATCAACTTAACCAAACCGGACTGACGATTGATTTTAGACATAAGTTTGTTTAATTAATGTTACAACGGATCAAAGATAATTCAAAGGGTTGAGATAAGCGCTGTAAGAGGCCAAGGGTAAACGGTAAACGCCGCAACCCGGAACCTTGCTCTGCAAGGTCCCCACTTTAACCGCTTCGCGCACGATCACCGAGAAGTGGAGGTGCGGACCGGTGGTGTAGCCAGTGTTGCCGGAATAACCGATCAGCTGGCTCCGAGTGACTCGTTGGCCTTCGGTGACCTTAATGGCCGAGAGATGAGCGTAAAGGGTGGCCAAGCCGTTGTCGTGACCGATGAGGATCCATTTGCCGTAAGAAGCGGCGCGACAGGTTTGATCGGTGTCGCCCTGGCCCAGCACCACGCCGCTTTCGGCGACCAACACTCGGTCGCCCGTTGCCGCGCTCAAGTCAATGCCGTTGTGGCCGTTGCCATTATAAACCATTCCGGCCGGACTCTTGGAGAAATTGGTGTGACCGAAACTCTGGGTCAGTTTGATTTTGGCCAGCGGCCAAGCCAGAACCCCGGTGCCGGCGGTGGGCAGTTTGGTTGGATCCAAAACGTATTGGAGTTCGGTTTCGGCTTTGCGGATTTCCGCTTCCACTTGCCTTTTTTTCTTCAGGCGGTCGGTCAGAAGTTTTTGGTAATTGGCCTCTTGGTTTTTGGTGGCGGAGAGCAAGGAGTCTTTGTCTCGCTGGGTGGCTTCGGTGATTTGACGCTGGTCGGCCAGTTGACGCTCGAGGGTGGAGAGCTGGCGCTTCTCCGCTTCTTTCTCTTGTTTATCCCCTTCCAGATTTTTTTTGTTTTGTCGGAGTCGGGTAATCTGGGTTTCGAGGCCACGATTCAAGCTTTGGTAGCGGTCCAAGCCGGTCCAGAGTGCCGCCGCGGTCTCGGTTCCCGCCAAGAGTTCAGGCAGACTGATTTGCTCTTGTTCGTTGATTTGGCGGAAGGTCTCTTTGATCGCGTCGCGGTCGGCTTCAATCTGCTCGGCCGCGGTCTTAATCCCCTGGTCCAGACGTTGGATGTTGAGATCGGTGATGGAAATTTTATTGCGTGTGACGGCAATGTCGGCTCGCAATTTGGCCTTGGCCGCTTCTAAGCGTTTGATTTCTTGGGCCAACGAGGCGGAGACTTCTTTGGTCTGGCTGATTTCCTTCCGGTAGCGGTCGATTTCTTCGTCCAGTTTTTTGATTTCGCTTTCGTGACTTTGAATCTTTCGGCGCAATTCTTCGATCGTTTGAGCCGACAAAGTCGCCGGTTTGAGCGCAACCAAGCCGGTCATAATCATGATGGTCAAACCGGCGATAAGCAAAATTTGCCGCGTAAATTTAAGTTGGGAGAGTAATTTTTTGCGCATAGAGTAAGCGGGCCAAAGTTTCGGTTTTGCCCAGGACCGCCGCCACGGTGAAGGGGTCGGGCGATTTGTCGAGGCCGGTCAAAGCCACGCGCAAGGGCCACAACACTTGTCCCTTGCCAACGGCTTCGGCGCGGGGCCAAACTGCCGCCCGGACCGTCTCGTGGGTGAAGTCCTCTTCCGGAATGGCGGCGATTAGTTCGGCGGTAGCGGCCAAAGAGGCCGGAGTCTTGAGTTGAACCGCGGTCGGTTCGGGTCGGCGGAAGAAGTAAGTCAATTCCCCCGCTTGAGCCAGGGCGGTTACTTGATCCAAGCGATCAAGGCGGTCAAGGATGAGCGGTAAAATCTTAACCAGCATCGCTTCGTCATACCAGACTTCTTTGGTGAATTCTGCCGGCAAGAAGGATAAGACTTGTCGCTTCAACTCTTGGGCCGGCAAGCGTTTGAGATAAACGCGATTGAGCCAATTGAGCTTGTCTAGGTGCAAACTGGCGCCGCTTTTTCCCACTTTGGTTAGGTCGAATTTGGCCAACAGGTCAGGCAAGGTCAAGACTTCCTCGTTGCGATCCTCGGTTTGGCCGGACTGGGGCGACCAACCCAGGAGGGCGATAAAATTAATCACCGCTTCCGGCAAATATCCTTGCCGACGGTAAGCGCTGATCGCCGCCAGCTCGCCGTGTTTGCGTTTGGAGAGTTTCGATTTGTCCGGCGCCATGATGATGGGCAGATGGGCGTAAAGTGGTCGCTCCCCGCCCAAAGCCTCAATCAGTAAGATTTGCCGCGGCGTGTTGGAGATATGATCTTCGCCGCGAATCACGTGCGTTATTTCCGATTGGAGATCGTCGGCCACCGAGGCGAAGTGGTAGAGAGGGGTGTCCAGATCTTTGGCCACCACGAAGTCGCCCAAATCGGCGGTAGCGAATTCAATGTCGCCCCGGACTAAGTCGCGGAAGCTGATTAACCGGTTGGGATTGCGGAAGCGCAAGACCGTGGTCCGGTCGCCCGCCTCCTTGATCTCTTCTTGGGACCAGTAGATTTTGTCTTGGGCCAGCAATTCTTCCAGTTTGGCGCGATAGAGCGCTTGGTGTTCCGATTGACGATAAGTTTCGTCAGCGGTCAATCCGAGCCAACTCATCGCTTCAGCGATGTCGTCGACGTATTCCGGTCGGGAACGTTCTCGGTCGGTGTCGTCGAGACGGAAGATAAATTTGCCTTGGTGTTGTTTGGCAAACAAATAATTGAAGAGCGCGGTTCGCGCCGTGCCAAGATGGAAGAGCCCGGTCGGGCTCGGAGCGATTCTGGTGATGATGTTATTCTTCATGAGACAGGGCGATCTTCAAGATTTCTTTGGCGATCGTGGCGGCCGCTTTCGGTCGGGCAAAGTTTTTGGCGCCGGCAATCATCTCGTCCCGCAGTTTGTCGTCGGTGATGATGCGGTCAATTTCTGATTTTAAAATCGAAGCGGTCAAATTCTTTTCTTCAATTACCACCGCCGCCCCCGATCGCGCGTAGGTGAAAGCGTTGGTGCGCTGGTCGTGGCTCACCTCTTCGGGAATCGGGATCACGATGGCCGGCAGGCCCCAGTTGGCAAGCTCAAACAAAGCTGAACCCGCTCGGGTAATCACCAGGGTGGTCACCCCCGCGGTCATTCGCAGGGCGGTGCTGTCGAGATAGTCAAAAATTTTGTAACGATTGGCCAAGGGGTTGTCTTTTAGCACGAAATTGACCCGTTGTTTCAATTCGGCAAAATTGTTTTTGCCGGTCTGGTGAATCAACTGATAACGTTCAAGCAATTGGGGTAAAATATCAACGATCAACTGATTGATTTTGTTGGCGCCCTGCGAACCGCCAATCACGAAGATAATCGGCAAATCGCGACTCAATTGGAGATAAGCGTGAGCTCCGGTCGGCGTGGCGATCAGGATGTCTTCGCGCAAGGGATTGCCCGTCAGCGCGGTGCGTTCGGTCGGAAAATATTTGAGCGCTTCGGGATAAGAAACGGCAATGCGCGCGGCGAAGCGGCCGGCCCAATGGTTGACTCGTCCCGGGCGCGAATCCGACTCGTGGATCACCACCGGAAGACGCAGCAGTCGAGCGGCCAAGAGAGGCGGGAAACTGGCATAACCCCCCTTCCCCACCACCACGTCGGGATATAAAACAAAAACTTTTACCAACGCTTGAAGCGAACCCCAGGCCGTTTTAAACCAGTCGAAGAAGTTTAAAAATCGACTGGAGACTGATTGGTCGCGACGCAGTTTGCCGGCCAGAACCGGAATGAACTTGATGTTTTGCTCGAAGAGCACTCGTTCGTTGTAAGGTTGGTCCGACATAAAATAAAGTCGGGGTTCAATCACCTTTTTTTCAGCGGCTTCTTTTTTGATGGCTTGAGCGATGGCGATAATCGGATAGAAGTGTCCGCCGGTGCCGCCGCCGGTGAATAAGATCTTCATTATGTTGTGGGTTACGACGCTCGAGAGCGCGATACGTTAAGTATAATACCGACAGCCACCAAAGCAAAGAGCAAAGCGGTGCCTCCGTGACTGACGAAAACCAACGGCACGCCGGTCATTGGCATCAAACCGAGCATTGAACCCATATTAACGAAAGATTGAGCGCCAATCATGATCACGAAACCGCCGATCAGGAAGCGACCGAAAGGATCTTTGACTTGGACACTCAATTTCAATCCCCAGAGCACCAGCGCCAGGTAGAGCAGGAGCAAGGTGAGGGCGCCAACCAGTCCGAATTCTTCACTGGCGACCGCGAAAATGGAATCGCCGATCGGTTCGGGCAAGAAGACGAATTTTTGCAAACTTTGGCCGAAACCGCGTCCGACCAAACCGCCGGAACCGATGGCAATCAATGATTGATTGATTTGCCAAGAGGCGCCCTGCTTGTCTTCTTGCGGATTAAAGAAGGTTTCCAAACGTTCTCGCACATAGGGTCTGGTGACGGCCAGAACGCCGATGGCCATGATTCCGAGCAAGAAGAGGAGGAAGAGATGACTCCAGCGGCCGCCGGCCAAGATGAAGATGCCCAGCGCCGAAGCGATCATAATCATGAAGGTGCCATTGTCCGGTTGGGTGAGCATCACCGCCGCGGCGGCACCCAAAAAAAACAAGAAGGGCAAGAAACCGGTTTTGAAATCTTTGATCTTGTTTTTGCGGGCCGCGGCCCAAGCCGCCAAAAAGATCACCAACGCCAGTTTGAGAAATTCGGCCGGTTGCATCGAAAACCAACCAAGGTCAAGCCAACGTCTGGCGCCGCCGAAAGACAAGCCCAGTCCGGGCACGAAGACCAGCGCCGTTAAGCCCAGCGCGCCCCAAAAAAGGTAAGGCGAATACGGTCGCCAAGATTGGTAAGGAATTTTGGAAAAGATCACTAAGAGCACCAAGCCGATCAAGAGCACTCCCAATTGTTTGAAGACCACCGTGGCGAAACTGGCACTATCGCGTCCAACTTGACCGAGCGCTGCCGAAGAGAAGATGGCAAAACCGCAAACCAACAGCAGGAGGATCAAGAGGAAAAAAACGCGATCAGGTTTTTTGGTTTTCATGATGGTGGTAAGAAAATTATTTGGGACTGCCGATTAAAGTGATAATCAAGCCGATAATGGCGAAGATGATGGCAATGACCCAATAACGCATCACCACTTTGGTCGCGGGCCAGCCCAAAGCTTCAAAGTGGTGGTGCAGCGGCGCCACCAAAAAAACTTTTTTGCCGTGACGGAATTTCTTGGAGAGCATCTGAACGGCGACCGAGAACGCGGTGGCCACCAGCGGTAGCGCGATGATTGGCAAGGTGAGAACCGAATCGGTGAGAAAGACCACTACCGTTAAGGCGGTGGTTAGACCCAAAATGCCGGTTTCCGACATGTAGAAGCGGGCTGGCGGAATATTGAACCACAAAAAAGCTAAGAGCCCGCCGGTGATGGCCCCACACAAGGCCGCTAAGTCAATTTGATTTTGAGCGAAAGCGATTACCGTGTAAGCGCCGAAAATAACCGCCATCACCCCGCCGGAGAGTCCGTCTAAGCCGTCGATGACCCCGCTGGCGAAGAGGGCGATCATCACCAACACAAAGAGAGGCATAACGAGCCAACCGATGGTCAGAGCGCCGCCGAAGGGTAAAGCGATGGCGACCATTCCCAATTTATAGTAAAACCAGTAAGCGCCCAGAAGGCCTAGACCGGTAACCATCAGCAAGCGGTGCGAGAACGGCAGGCCGGCGCGATTCACATTGATTTCGGCTTTAACTTGACGCCAATCGTCGACCAGTCCGATCAGAGCGCCAGCCAACAAGGTGAAGAGTGGCAACCAAGTTTGATTTCGGCTTAAGAAATTGAATTTGGTCGTGTCTGGCCAAATTTCCGATGTCAACCAGAAAAATCCCGCGGTAAAGATGACACTGGCCCAAATCACAATCCCGCCCATCCGTGGCGTGCCCACTTCGCGCGTCTCGTGCAGTTTGTTGAAGATGGGGGTCTCGCCGCCGTCGGGGGCCAATTTGCCCGCCCTTTTCTTCCACATTTTTTGGCGGTAGAGCCAGTCGGTGAGGAAGGGGGTCAAACCGATGCCCACGAAGAAGGCCATGGCGGTGGGGAGGAAGACTTTAAGCAAACTTAGTTGAAGCATAGGCGATTATTTTTTATCATTTCTAAATAATTAATGGTTAAGATCGGTATAAAAGGCTTGAGCGGCGGCCACCAATTTCTCGGTGTCAGTGAAGCGCCCTTCGGGCGTTGAACCCAAAACCACGAAAACGGTTGGCCGGCGCAAACCGAGGTTAACGGCCACCGCCAAGTTGCCGCCGGCAATTTGGGTGTAGCCGGTCTTGGAAGCGAGGATTCCCGGGAGGCGGTCAATGATTTTGTTGGTGTTGACCACGGTGTGTTCGAAATGATCAAGACTGGTCTCGCGGATAAAAACTTCCCTGGTGGGGACCATCAGTTCCGGTTGGTGTTTCAAAATATGAGCGAAGAGTCGCGCCACGTCCAAAGCCGAACCTTGGCCCCCCGGTTCAATCCCCTCGTCGAGACCGGTGGTGTTGGTAAAAGCGAAGGACGAAAGATTAAGCGCTTGCGCCTGACGGTTCATCAGTTCAACCAAGGAGTCGTCGGTCGCTTGCGCCAACGCTTCGGCGCCGTAGTTGGAAGAACCGACCAGAGTTAGCGCCAAGAGATCTCTCACTTGCCACGACTCGCCCGGGATCAAACCGCCCACATTGCCACCGGCGCCGTAGTCAATGTTGCCGATGTAGACCTGACGGCGAGAACCGGTGGCCTCCGTTAGGGCGAGCGCCGTCATTACCTTGGTGATTGAAGCCAAAGACAAGATTGCCTGTTCGTTGTGGCCGGCAATCAGGTCGCCTCGGTCAGCGTCATAAACCGCGTAGGCGGTGGCGGCCAGGTCAAGGTTGGCAAAATATTTGTCCGGAGACACTTCTTTGGCTTCCACTATCACAACCGGTGCTGGTCGGGCTTCTCGCCAGTGAGCATAATAAATCAAGCCGAAACCGGACCAAACCGAGGCCAAGATTAAGGCCAGGCCCAGAATCACTTGGCGTTGACGCGTTTGGATTAATTCAGTCAATTTTTTCATCGGTTTTTTGGCTGGCGGTTAAAAAAGCGCGCGTTTCATTTTGGACAGTTTGATATTCCGGCAGATCGGACATTTTCTCCAGACCCAAGTGGCGCAAGAGATCCAAGGTCGGTCGATAAAGAAATTGGCGAGGGCCACTTGTCGCCGCCTCGCGTTCGATCAGGCCGCGGATCATTAGTTGACGCAGGCTGAAGCTGGAGTTGACCCCGCGAATGCGGTCGATCGTCGACCGGCTGATCGGCCCCTGGTAAGCGATAATGGTGAGCGTTTCGAGGGTGGCTTTGCCTAGTTCGGGCGCGAACTCTTCTTGGGTTAAGGCGCGGATCAGATCGGCCAGTTCCGGCGCGGTGACCAATTCCACTTTCTCATTCAATTCCAGCAAACGCAAACCGCCGGTTAGACTTTGGCGTAGCTCGTTTAAACCGTCGGCCAACTCCTCCGGTGCCACCGAGAGCCATTTGGCCAATTCCGCTTTGGTCACCGCTTCCGCTCGGTAGAAAAGAAGCGCCTCGATTTTGCCTGCGAGTTCCATTGACTCATTATAACCTTAATAACGGGGTACGCCAACTCGCCGATTCTCCATCGTGATCTCGCCGAATTCGGCCCGTTGTTCGATCTCAATCGCCCCTTGCTTGACCAGTTCCAGCATCCCGAGGAAGCTGACGATAATGTTGATTTTGTCTTTCTTGTCTTGGACGAAATCGCGGAAGGAGAGCTTGAACGCTTGCTCGATGCGACCGGCCAATTGGGTGATTACCTCTTCCAGACTGATGATTTGACGGACAATTTTTTCCGGCAAGACTTCCGGTTGGGGCAGATTTCTCAAAATATTTTTGATGGTCTCCCCGAGACGTGACGGTGTTGTTTCGGCGGTGGGCGAGAAAACCGGCGCGGCTCGGCCCGGCAGTTGCGCCGGCAGCCAGGCTACCGGTTCGGCGAACCGGCCTTGGAGGTGGCGCGAGAGTTCGCGGACGCGTTGCAGTTGCTTCAAGCGCTGTTCCAAATCGGCAAGGCTCCCGCTCTCCTCTTCGGTCAGTTGGAGCGTGGGTAGAAGCGCGAGGGATTTGATCAGCATCAGGGTGGAGGCCACCAAGATAAAGTTGGCCATCTCGCCCATCGACTGGCGACCACCCTCGCCGCGCAAGAGCGTCACGTAATCGTCGGCCACTTGGGCGAGCGAGACTTGCGAGATGTGCAGTTTGCGCCGTTCGATCAAGTGCAAGAGCAAATCCAGCGGTCCTTCAAACTTCCCCACCTTCACTTTGAATCCTGCCTCGCCGGTTTGGTCCATAGTGTAAAAATTATTTATCCGTCGAGAGCAAGTGGTCGATGCGGTTGAGGTCGCGCGGGAAGAGCGTCGCTTCTTTCACATTGTCGAGGTTGAGCAAGCGGGCGGTCAAGCGCTCCAAACCGAGACCGAAACCGCCGTGTGGCGGCAAGCCGTATTTGAAGGCCTGCAGATAATAACTGAATTTCTCGGGGTCCAGGTTTTTGTTTTTAAGCGAAGTGATTAAGGTGTCATAATCGTGAATACGTTGGGCTAAAGTCGTAATTTCGATCCCGCGGAAGAGCAGATCCGCCCCCTTGGTGAAGCCCGGGTCAGTCTCATCCTCGTAAGTGTAGAAGGGTCGTTTACTGACGGGAAAGTGGGTGATAAAAATAAAATCGGAACCTAATTCTTTTTTAGCGTAATCGGAGAGCCAGCGTTCGTGAGCCGGTTCCAGGTCCGGTTCTTCGAGGCAATTTTGACCGGTGGCGTCGGTAATTAATTTTTGCGCCGCGCGCAATTTGAGGGCGGGGATGGTCTCGGGCACGGTCGGAATCTCAGCGCCAAGAAGTTTAAATTCGGCGGTGCAATCGGCGGCCAGATCGGCCATCACGCTAGCCAAGATTTTGGTTTCCATCGCCATCACGTCGGTGTGATCTTTAATGAAGCCCATTTCAATATCCAAACTGGTGTACTCGTTGATGTGGCGAGTAGTGCTGTGCTTCTCGGCACGATAGACATTGCCGGTGGCGAAAACCCGCTCGAAACTGCCGACCATAATTTGCTTGTAGAGTTGCGGGCTTTGGGCCAAGTGGGCGGTGTGGCCGAAGTAAGCCACGTCGAAAGAGTTGGCGCCACCCTCGGCATCGTCGCCGATCAATTTGGGGGCCTGAATTTCGGTGAAGTCCTGCTTGGTGAGGAAGTCGCGGAAGGAGCGCAAAATTCGCGCCTGAATTTTAAAAATCGCTCGTGGCCGCTCGCCCCGTAGCGTGAGCGGCAGATAATCGAGATAAGTGTCGAGATTAAGTTCGGCGCTCGAGTCAAACGGCAGTTCGGCGGCGCGACTCAACACCTCGATTACCGTCGCTTCCAACTCAATCGTGCCGTTGGTTTGCTCGGCATTAACCATCTTCTCCGGCCGTTGGTTTACCGTACCGGTGACGCGCACCACCCACTGCGAGCGCAAAGTCGCGGCGATTGGTTGAGCCGCCTCGTGGTTCGGCAACGCCACCGCCTGCACCAGACCCGAGCGGTCGCGCAAATCCAAGAAGATCAGTTTGCCGTGGTCCCGGCGAGTGTCGACCCAACCCTCCACCACCACTTCTTGCCCGATTTTGCCGGCCAAATCCCCAATCAACGTTCGTGTCATAATACCTGCTAGTTTATCACGC
>Ga0210057_1003592_pt1 | contig 21293 bp, 22 predicted proteins | sample CryGeyCG2114_010_2_FD_183968 | JGI IMG/M metagenome (GOLD analysis project Ga0210057, IMG submission 183968) | Groundwater microbial communities from aquifer - Crystal Geyser CG10_big_fil_rev_8/21/14_0.10 (SPAdes) (version 2) | ecosystem: Environmental > Aquatic > Deep subsurface > Groundwater ...
CGAGATTTATGTACTTTAGAAGAATTGGCGGAAATGGCTAGGCGTTGGCAGTCGGTTATAATGTTAAATCAGGGGAAGTCTTATAGAGATATTGCCGATAAAACTGGTTTAAGTACCACTACGGTAACCCGAGTAGCTCATTGGTTAAATTATGGTCAAGGTGGCTATAAATTGATTCTAAAACGAATAAAATAATTATGAATAAAATTATCAAAAAATTAGTTTCTTGTCATCACCAAATTTTCTCGCCGTAGCCGAGTTGATTTGGTATTTTCTAAAATATCTACTCACCCCGCCTACGGCGGGGCTTTTTCTTTTGGGAAAGCCAGCTCTTTAATAAAGGGAGGTATATATTATGGGTGGTTTTAATAATGACCAAGGTGCTAGCGTAAAAGTGCCAATATGTCCAAAATGCCAGAATAAATTAGAAAAGTTCCCGTACAAAATGGTAATGCATTGTCATTTTGATCCGAGAGAAGATGATGACGTCTGGTATTGTGTAAAGTGTAAACATAATGATGGTTTTGTTGAGCAATAAAATCCATTAGCCATGTCATTTTGAAAGCGGAAAAAAATTTTCCGCTTTTTTATTTTTTATGTTATAATATTATCAATGAATACTAGCCAATTGCATAAATTTTTAGAATATTTAGGCCAACGAAATATCGTCTGGGCGCCACAGCGAGTCAACAATGAGTTGGTTATTGACCATGTCCACGACTTTAATAAAGTTGAGCTGACTAACGAATTGCCGCTTCACTCATTTAAGCGGATTTTAGTGCCTCCACAAGAGGTTATTTTTAATTATAAAAAAAATCAGATAAACGCTAATTTGGATCTTGCCAGCCAAGTGATTTTTGGTTTAACCATCCCTGATTTAAAGGCTTTAACCGTATTGAATAGTATTATGGCTAAAGATCCTTATTTTCAGCAGCGGTTGAAAAAAACTCTAATTGTTGGCTATGGCGCCGTGTCAAAAGATAATTTTCAGTTTTTTATCGAAAAATTTTCTGAAGATATGCTGGAGCATTTAAAATATGATGTTTTTTTAGCGATTAAGGGTAAAGAATTTATTGTTTATACCGGTTCGGAAGATGGTCAAAGAATTTTAGATGATTTTGGCTATAAAAAATATGAGCACATTGAATATGTTGGTCCTATCCGTGAGGAAGGGCCGGACGGGCAAATGATTAAATTGAAAGAGAAATTCTACGGCAATGATGAGCTTTGGCAGGCGTTGGGAGAACAATGTATTGAATGCGGAAAATGCAGTATGGTTTGTCCGACTTGTTTTTGTTTTGATATTTATGACCAGCCGGCGTTAGAAAAAGATTTTGGTGATCGTTCGCGACGCTGGGGATCCTGTTTTTATACCGATTTTTCCGAAGTGGCCGGCGTAGAGATTGATAAGAAAAAGCCAAAATTTTTAAATACAACAGCTCAGCGGATTAAATTTTGGTATGAGCATAAATTTGTCAGAATTCCTACTGAAATTTCTCAGTCTGGTTGCGTCGGTTGCGGCCGCTGTACCAAGGTTTGTCCTGTCGGCATCGATATAAAGAAAAATTTACAAAAGATATTGAAATCAAAAGTGAGATAAATAAATAAATGAATTATGAGGTATTGGCTAGGATAATCTATTCATAATTCATACTTCATAATACACACTTCATAATCTATGATAAATCCATATATTCCTAAAATTGCCAAGATAAAAAAAATTCAGGCCGAAACGCCGGATATGAAACTTTTTACTTTTGAGTTTGTCGATAAAAAAAATCATGATGATTTTGCTTTTCGTCATGGGCAGTTTTTAATGCTTGGAATTTTGGGTCATGGCGAAGCGCCATTTGATATTTGTTCTTCTTCGGTTAAGACTTCAACGTTTGATTTGGCAGTCAGGAGGGCTGGGGCTTTAACCGAAAAATTACATCAATTAAAAGCCGGGGATTTAGTGGCGATTCGCGGACCGTTTGGCAATGGCTTGCCGTTAGAAAAATTTAAGGGCAAAGATTTGTTATTAATCGGCGGCGGTTGCGGTTTTGTGACCATGCGTTCATTTGTTCAGGATTATTTAGATAATAAATTAAATATTGGCAATTTGAAAATTTTTTACGGATGCCTAGATGAACAGAATTTATTATTTAAAAATGAATATGCCAGCTGGCGAAAAAAAGTTGGTTTGGAGATTGCCTTAAGCAGGCCGTCTAATAAGTGGTCGGGTAAAAAAGGTCTGGTCACTGCCTTATTCAATGATCGGCAGGATTTTTCCAATACAGTTGTTTTGGTAGTTGGTCCGCCGATTATGTATCGGCCGGTTGTTCAGGAGCTTAAGAAAAAAGGGGTGGCGGATGAAAATATTTACCTATCATTAGAACGTCGGATGTATTGCGGAATCGGAGTTTGTCAACATTGTGCGGTTGGGCCTTATTATGTTTGCAAAGACGGGCCGGTTTTTTCCTGGGCCCAACTTAAAGATATTGAAGGGGCTGTCTAATTTAAATTATTTGTTATGCATATACCAGAAGGATTTTTAAATAATCAAACAAGTCTCAGCCTAATCGGCGCTTCTTTGTTGATTGGCGGTTACGCCATGAAAAAAGTTAAGCATTTATTCTGGGAGACTAGTAGGGTATTGGTGCCTCAGTTGTTAACTAACGCCGGCCTGGATATTTCGAGCCCGCAATCAATCGCCAAATTAAATTGGAAAAAATCGGCCAATCAAGTGGTACAAAAAATGGCCTTAGTTGCAGCTTTTGTTTTTGCGGCCCAGACGGTTAATTTTCCAGTCGCCAATGGAACTTCCGGGCATTTGTTGGGCGGTGTATTGGCAGCGATAGTTTTAGGCCCTTGGGCGGGAATGCTGGTTATATCGGCGGTTTTAGTTATTCAATCTTTAGTATTTGCCGACGGTGGGGTAATCGCTTTGGGCGCTAATATTTTTAACATGGCGATTGGCGGTGCGGTTGGTGGTTATTATTTTTATCAATTAGGGTTAAAGTTATTTAAAAATAAGAATTTGGCGATTATTTCCGCTAGTTGGCTTTCAGTTTTGCTGGCGGCAATTTTATGCGCCTTGGAATTAGCATTTTCCAAAACAGTTAGTCTAAATTTGGTTTTACCGGCTATGGTTTCTGTTCATGCTTTGATTGGCATTGGCGAAGCGATTATAACCATTTTGGCGGTTAAATTTTTATTTACCGATAAAGGAGAAAATTATGAGCCGAAAGAATAAAATAACTTTTTTAATTTCTTGTTTATTGGCCGGTGGATTTTCAATTTTTGCTTCCGTATTTCCTGACGGCTTAGAGCGAGTGGCTGAGGATCAGAATTTCATTAATAATAGTTATAATTTAATTGCCGGCTTTATCCCAGATTATGTCATGCCGGGAGTAGCTAACAAATATTTAGCAGTGGCTCTAGCTGGAACAGTTGGTACGACATTAACGTTTTTTATTGTTTTATTGTTTGGTAAAATTTTAATTAAGTATGTGTCTAACAATTCCCGCTCAAATTAAATCAGTTTCCGGTAATCATGCCGTATTAGCTAATGGTAATCAAGTTAATGTTGCCCTAATAAAAAATGCTAAAGAAGGTGATTGGGTTTTAGTTAACGCCGATTTGGCTATTAGTAAAATTACCGCTAAAGAAGCTCAAGAAATTAAAAATTATTTTAAATAATATGAAAAAAGGAATTTATTTAGTTTTAATTGCAGCTGTTATTTCCGGTTTGGCTAATTTTTTTAATAAATTCGCCATGCAGGTTCTAGACAAAAATGCCTACCAATATACAACTTTGAAAAATATCATCGCGGCTTTGATTTTGTCTCTATTTATTCTGACACCGATGGTTTGGTTAAAACTAAAGAAATTAAATAAAAAAGACTGGGTCGGTTTAGTTTTAATCGGTTTGATCGGCGGCAGCATCCCGTTTTTATTGTTTTTCAAGGGTTTAAGTTTAACCTCATCAATTAATGCCTCATTCATTCACAAGACCCTATTTATTTGGGTGGCGATTTTAGCCTGGCCGATTTTGAAAGAAAAAATAACTAGATTGCAATTTTTAGCCTTAGGTTTGTTGTTGGCCGGTAATATGGTTTTTTTGGGTTTTCAGAGTTTTCACTGGGGTTATGCCGAAGCAATTATTTTAATTGCTACAATATTTTGGGCTGTCGAGAGCGTGATAGCAAAAATTATTTTACGCCAAGTTGATGCCATCGTCGTTGCCTGGGGCCGGATGTTTTTTGGATCAATCATATTAATCGGTTTTTTGGTTGCCGCTGGTAATACGGCCGGGCTACTGACGGTTAATTTAGGGCAAATTGGCTGGTTGATGTTAGTTTCTGGATTACTGACGGGTTATGTAATTATTTGGTATGGCGCCTTAAAATCTTTACCGGCGACGGTGACCACTTCTTTTTTGGTAATCGCGTCACCAATTACAACTTTTTTGAATTCGATTTTTGTTAGTCATCAACTGTCGAATCAGGTTATTTGGGGAACGTTAATAATTTTATCGGCGGTTTTAATCTATTGGCAGTCAATGAAGGAATTTAAAAATCAAAAATTAAAAATCAAAATGATATTCCAAAAATCAAAATTTTAATTTTTATGTTGTCATTTTGATTTTTAATTTTATGATTTATGATTAAGGATAAACAATTTGATGGTGCTCTTTTGTCCGCGCGTTACGCTTTTATGCCTAATCGGCTGCGTTATTGCGGCGGTGACACCAATTCGGAATTATTTGAATATGCCAGTCGCGATCAAAGCGATCCCGGCTTGCAAGCCATTTTGAAAGAGTTTCAAACCATGTATCCTTATTTACGTTTAATTGCCGCTGCCAATAATATTACTGACCCATTTAATTATAAGGTGGTGGAAGCATATTGGATTGGTAATGAGTTGCTGGAGAATGTTTCCATGCAAAATTTTTATCGTTATTTGATAGATGAGCAGCAATTGAAAAAAAAGTTTAAACCGAAGTTGGTTGAAAAAGTATTCGGGAAGATTCCGGCAGGCGCTAAGCCTCATCATAGTTTTCACGTATTTAATATTCCGAAGCGGACCGGCCATTATCCGGTAGAGCACACCTTAGAGACAATGGATAAGTGTCGGATCGCCGGAGCAAGAATTAAAAAGCAAGAATTAAAAAGCAATAATAATTTTTCGGGCAAGATCCTGGTCGAGTACCAGCCGTTATTAATTAAGAATAATAAATTAGAGCTAGGTGAGCTTATTGAAAAAGAAGTTTATTCGGAGATTAATAGCCAAGCATTCGTCAGCGAGTTAAAAGTAGGAGATTGGGTATCATTGCATTGGGATTGGGTTTGCGATTTATTAACCGCAGAACAAGTAAGTAGTTTAAATAAATGGACAGAGTATAATTTAGCATTAGCAAATTTGAGCTTGTAGTATTCCGTCGGTTATTTCCGTATTTGCCATTTTATCAATCATTACCATCTCAATTGTCATTCTGAACTTGTTTCAGAATCTCAGAGACCCTGAAATAAATTCAGGGTGACAATAATAATAAATTTTAATTTATGAAAAAAAATAATAAAAAACCAAGAGTAGCAATAGTCGGTTTGACTTGCTGTGAAGGCTGTGAATTTTCCATTTTGGATTTAACCGCTAATTTTTTGGATTTAACAAACAGGGTTGATTTCGTTGAATTTCGTTTAATCAAAGAAGACCCGGCCGAGCACGGTCCTTATGACATTTGTTTTATTGAGGGTTCGGTAGTAACTGAAAGTAACCTTAAACGGTTAAAAAAATTACGTCAGGTTTCTGATCAATTAGTCATTTTAGGCAATTGTGCTCATACCGGTGGAGTCCATCGGATGAAAAATTGGACCGGTCGAATCAAGGCAATAGGTGAGGTTTATGATCGTCCGAAAAATATTGAAAATCAAGATATTCTGCCGATTGGCGAAATTGTCAAAGTAGATTTTGTCATCCCGGGTTGTCCGGTTAACGGTGAAGAATTTTTTATTGTTGTTAAACAAATTTTAGCTGGCCGTAAGCCATCTATACCGCAAAACCCAGTGTGCTATGAGTGTCAGATCAACGGTTATGAATGTTTACTTCAAAAAGGCGAGATATGCTGTGGGCCGATTACTTTAGGCGGTTGCAGGGCGGTTTGCTTAAAAAGTAAACAGGCCTGTTGGGGTTGTCGCGGACTTTTGGAAGAGCCGGACGTTGATAAGTTTGTGAAAAATTGTTTGTTAAATAATCATCCAGTTGAAGAGATTGAAAAGATTTTAGAAGTTTTTGGTATTAAAGACGACTGGAAAAATCAATCTGAAAAAGAATGGAAATTACAACAAACGCCGCATGATCTTTTGGTAATAAAAAAGAAATAATTAAATAATTTAATATTATGTCTTTGTCGGAAGCTATTAAATATCAAAATTTAGAAGAATCTGATGAATTGCCGCTAGAAATTAAAAATAAATTAGAGGCCGCCGTCATGAAATTATGCGGGGTTAATCGTGAAAATCAATTGGATTGGATTAATAATTGCAACAATAGCCTGCGAGAGATTATCCGGATAGATGAAAATATTAGACAGTTGGCCGGTGACGGGAAAATTGACAAAGCAGCTGGATTGGCCAAGCAAAAATTAGACGATCAGTTTGGTTTAGATTATTTTTATCATAACAAAGCGGTTTAAAAATAATTAGCGTTTTTAGATAATTTAATTTTGAATAATATATGAGAATAAAAATAAATCATTTAGCTAAAACCGAAGGTCATCTTGATTTTGTCGGACATATTTTACAGGGCGATGTCGCTAAGGCAAAGATTGAAACTACCGAGGGTGTAAGATTAATTGAAAGCATCCTGGTTGGCCGGAAATTTTATGATGTGCCGATTATTACCGCTAGAATTTGCGGAATTTGTCCGGTGGTTCATTCATTGAATACCATTAAAACCGTTGAAAACGCTTTTGGTATCAAGCCTTCGATTCAAACCGTTAAATTGCGCAAATTAATGGAGTTGTCGCAGATAATTCATAGTCATGCCTTACATCTTTATTTTTTATCAATGCCTGATTTTTACGGCGTGGCTGATGATCTGGATTTTATAAAAAAACATCCGACCGAAGCTTCGGCGGCGGTTCAAAGTCGAGAATTCGCTTTGAAAATTTTAGAAGTAGTGGCTGGCCGAGCGGTTCATCCAATTGCTTGCGAAGTCGGTGGATTTAAAGTTATTCCGAGCGTTGCTAAGCTTAAGTCGCTACTGGATCTTTATCAGGGAGCAATGGAGTCAGCCAATATTTTATTAAAATTTGCGGCTAAAATTAAATATCCTCAATTTTCTCGGGAGACGGAATTCGTCGGTTTAATTAATGAAAAAGAATATGCGGTTTATGATGGTACGGTAAAATTTTATAGCGGTCAAATAGTTAAAGCCAATGATTATAAAAAAATAATTGACGAATATCAGCTGCTAGATTTAGCCGCTAAGCGAGCGGTTTATAAAGGCAAGAGTTTTATGGTCGGTGCTTTAGCTCGGCTCAATATCAATCATAGCCGGTTGAGCAAACAGGCAAAGCAGGCGGTTAAGGAATTAAAATTAGAATTTCCGATTTATAATACTTTTAAAAATATTTTAGCCCAGGCTATTGAGCTTATTTCGGCAACTGAGACGGCCGGTGAACTATTGAAAGATTTAATAAAAACAATTAAACCGGAAGCTAGTCTGGGTCAAAAATTAAGGTTGATTGCTTCAGGTAATCCCAAAAATAAAACTACGGTTGGTTATTCGGTTATGGAGGCGCCGCGGGGAATTTTATATGATATGTTGGAAATCGATAAAGATGGCATTATTACCAAGGCCGATATTATTACGCCAACGGTTCAATTTTTGAATAATATCGAAGAAGATTTAAAAGTTTATTTACCGAATTTAAAGAAAATGAATCCTAAAGAGAGAGAGCAGAAAATTAAAACATTAATTAGGGCATACGATCCTTGTATTTCGTGCGCTACTCATTAGTTAATTTAATTAGACTATGATAGAAAAATTTATATTATTAGGCTTATTAATATCGCTGTCCGGGTTTTTTTCCGCTGCGGAGATGGCAATTTTTTCTTTATCAAAAGCAAAAATTAAAGCCCTGGAGGGCAGTAAAAAAAAGAATGCTAAGAAGCTGGTAATTTTAAGGTCGCATCCTCAGCGTCTGTTAATTAATATTTTAATTGGCAATAATTTAGTTAATATTAGTGCTTCGGCCTTGGCTACATTGATGTCATATGAGCTATTCGGTTCTCTCGGCCCGGCAATTGCTACCGGTATATTAACCGTCTTGATTTTAATTTTTGGCGAAATTGGACCTAAAACTTTTGCATCCAGTCGGGCCGAAAGTTATGCCTTAGCGGTTGCTCCTTTTTTATTATTTTTAGATTGGATATTGCGTCCGGTTTCAGTTGTTTTTGAAAGTTTGAATAATAAAGCGGTTAAAATTTTTTCCGGCGGAAAATCATTCCCTTCGGTAACCGAAAAGGAGCTCACCGCTTTAGCCGAGATTGGAGCGGAAGAAGGAGTAGTGGAATACAAAGAAAAAGAAATGATTAAGCGAGTCTTGGAATTTAATGATATTGATGCCAACGATGTTATGACTTTGCATCATGATATTTTTGCCTTAAGATCAAATTTAACTATTGAACAATCTTTGCCACAAATTAATAATTCTCATTATTCAAGAATTCCTATTTATCAGAAAAATCTTAACGAAATCATCGGCGTTGTTTATTTGCCAGATATTTTAAAAGAATATTCGACGGGTGGTAAGGATATTTTACTTTCAAAAATCGCGCGCAAACCTTACTTTATACCCAAACAAAGAAAAATTGATGATATTTTTAAGGATTTTCAGCGTCAGCATAATCATATTGCCATTGTTTTGGATGAACGAGGGGCGACCGTTGGTTTAGTTACCTTAGAGGATCTACTCGAAGAAATAGTCGGCGAGATTATGGATGAATCCGATGTCTGTGAGTCATTGATTAAGAGAATAGATAAACATTCCATCCTTGTTGATGCTAGGATAGAAATTAAAGAAGTTAACCATTTTTTAAATATTAAAATTCCCGGCGACGATCATCGATTGATTTCCGAAGTGATTTTAGAGAAATTTCAATATATACCCAAGCCCGGCGATCAGGTTGACTTTGAAGATTTTAAAATTATTGTGGCCAAATCAACGGTTAAAAGAATTGAAAAAGTTAGGGTAGTAAAAAATAAAAATTAATATGCACGATTTACACGCTGCTGATAAAATTATAAAATTGGTTTTAGATCAAGCCGCCGAATCTCGGTTGTCGAGGGTAACAAAAATTGTTATTGAGTTGGGGAGTGTGGTTGAACATGGTCAAGAGATTAATCCAGATAATTTGCTGTTTAACATGAAATTGTTGGCTAAAAATACGCTGGCGAAAGACGCTGTTATTGAAATAAAAAAAGCTGACAATTTAACCTGGAAATTAGTTGAGATTGAAGGGGAATAAAAATATAGTATTTTCGTAAAATAGCTCAGATTAGCTATTTTTTGTAATTATTGACAAAATTAGTTTTTTGTGATATCATAAGTAGTTAATTTGTACCTTAATAATTCATTTACTTAAGTAAGTGTAAAATTTTTTCATATAATAGGAGGATTCTGTCAATGAAAGGACAAAGAAAAAGTAACAGAAAAGTTAGTCTATGGTTATTGGCGATTATTTGTTTGTTATTATTCAGCCAACAGATCGCCAGTGGTCAGAGTAACCGGGCTTCGTTAGAAGTTTGTTATACTGTGGAAGATGGCGACACCCTGTCAGATATATGTCAATATATATGTGGGAGCGGGAGTCAAAAAACATGGAGCAGGGAGAGTCAAAGGTTAGGCCTTAAAAATCCTCATAAAATATTCCCCGGGCAAAAATTTGTTTTTTGGTTAAGCTATCCAGATACAGATAATAGAAAGAATGATTTGCCGGAATTTAGGGTTATGTGGATGAGTTTATTAACCGGAGAAATGGGTCATGGTGAGTGGCTTTTTAGGTCAGCGGCAATTGAAGCTGTAAAATTTGCCAATGATAGATATGAATTGGAAATTTATCATTGGCTTGAATATCGTCATTTGCCTAGATATAATCTTTATTACTCAGAGAGTCAAAGGCAAGTTTGCGTGGCACACAGAAATGAAAAAATTTTTGGTAAATTGGACAACGACGGCAAAATTGTCGAATATACTGAAGCCGTGCGAGCTAGTAGAAGTAATAAATCCGCCCTTGGCACGTGGGATGATTATGTATTTGTCGGAACAGGTGATTGGGATCATTGTGAAAAATGATCACCAAGCTTAACACCAGGTAATTAGCATAAGGAGATAATGTAAATCAAATTTACGCATTATCTCCTTTTTATTTTTTTTTGAGTATTGTTAAGTTATTAATATTTTCTGGGGGGGGGTAGGCTAATTTTGTTTATACAGCGATATGATACAAAATAAACCGGGACTAATTTTTTAAAAAATAAAAATGGTCCCATATTTTTTTAGGTTGACTAAATTTAAAACTTAAGCTAAAATAACGTTTAAGTTTTTTTGTTCTTTTAATTTATATATCAGGAGGAAATTATGAGTAGTTCAATAGTAGCTGAAGTAAATTCCCAATTTAAATTGATTGCAACCATCGGGGCGGTTTTAGCCAGGAGATTTTTTGGGGATAATGCCTTGAATCGTTTAATGACGGAGATAAGGGCCGGTCGGTTGCAAGTAGATATCAGTCCGGAGATAAACGGTGATAACTTTCCTTTATCGATTGATCGGCAAACTTGGCGTGATAGCAAAGGCTATAAAATTGTTAAGATTGCAAATCTCGGTGCCAGTTTAGCCGTCTGGCCGAATGAATTTTTCGACGGTGTTAGTAATCAGACCCTAGCCCAAGCCTCGATATTTGATTTATTATTGATGATTTGGGGTCGAGCACAAAGCATTCAGATGTTAGAGAAAGGCCGGGAAGAATTTTCAATAATCGCACCGGCTTTATATCTAACCCAGGGGTCTAAAAAGCTCTATATTGCTCTTTCGTTTAAGAATAGGCAATATAAGATTGAATTAACTGATCAACTCCGTCGTCCAAACACTTTTTGTTTACTGAAAAAAACATCTTAGAACTAACTCATAGTAATAGAATTAACCTGTATCGCTAATTGTGGTACGGGTTTTTATTTTGTTTAATTTTGTGGTATAATATAAAATATTATGCAACTAAAATCAATCAAAGAACTTAAAAACCTAAAAGGAAAAAAAGTGCTTTTGCGTTTAGCTTACGATGTGCCGTTAGAAGCGAAGGGGACTGGCTGGGTTGTGGCCGATATTCGACGAATTACCGAGACTATCCCGACTATTAAATACTTACTTAAACAGCAATGCGGTTTGGTTATCCTGTCTTGGTTGGATCGTCCAGGCGGAAAAATTGTTGAAAAATATCGGATGGATCCCGTGGCGAAAGCCTTATCAAAAATATTGAAAAAACCGGTAAGAAAACTTGATGATTGCATCGGCCCTAAAGTTTTTTCTGAGATTAAAAATCTCAAACCCGGCAAGATATTAATGCTGGAAAATAGTCGTTTTTATCCGGAAGAAGAAAAAAATAATCGGCGTTTTGCCAAGTTATTGGTTCACGGCCTGGATTTGGTAGTTTTTGACGCTTTTGCTCAATCTCATCGGATTCATGCTTCGACGGTCGGGATTCTAGAGTTATTACCGGCTTACGCCGGGTTTTTGATGGTTAAAGAATTAAAGGCTTTGAGTCTGGTTTGCCAACGGCCGAAAAAGCCGTTAGTTTTAGTGATGGGCGGGGCTAAAATAACCGACAAAGTGGCCGTGTTGCAGCAGTTGATTAAAATCGCCGATAAAGTTTTAATTGGCGGAGGAATTGCAAACATTTTTTTGAAAGCCCTTTCGGTGCCAATCGGTAGCTCGTTTGTTCAAGATGAGCTTATAAATTCCGCAGGTTGGAAAAAGATTAATTCCGTTCGAGTGGCAAAAAAAATATATAAATTAAATAAAGACAAAGTTATTCTGCCGGTTGATTTTTTAGCCGGCAATAAAATCGACGGCCACTCCTTGATTGAGGTCGTTAATATAAGTAAAAAAGAAGTAATTGATCGTCGTTGGAAATTTTTAGATATCGGACCAGATACTATTTCAGAATTTGTTTCAGTGATCAGTAAAGCGGGCACGATTTTTTGGAATGGCCCGATGGGCGTGTTTGAAATTGACAAGTTTGGTTTGGGCACGAAAAAGATCGCTCAAGCAATTTCTAAATCGAAAGCCATAACTGTCGCCGGCGGCGGCGACACGGAAGCGGCGGTAATAAAGTATAAACTTGGCGGTAAATTTAGCCATCTATCCACCGGCGGCGGTGCTAGCTTGGTTTTTGTTTCAGGTAAAGAACTGCCGGTTTTAAAATATTTAACTAAATAATAATTTTAAATTAAAAAATATGAATCAAGAGCAAGTGATGGCGGGTAAACCATTTAAAAAACCCTTGGCGATTTTATTCATGATTTTATTGGCCATTCTTATTTTATTTTTAACAGTTTCAACTTGGAATCAGTTTAAGCAGCATGATTATATCGGACGAAGTGAGCAGCAAATTTATACAATTATGATTGCTGGCGAAGGCAAAGTTACCGCAGTTCCTGACATTGCTCAGTTGTCTTTGGGCATTCAGACTGAGAATAAAGCGGTGTCTAAGGCTCAAACGGAAAATACTGAAAAAATGAATCAACTGATTGATAAATTAAAAAGTATGAATATCGTGGCTGAGGACATGAGTACCGCCAGCTATAATATTTATCCGATGTATGACTGGACGAATGGTCAGAGTATTCTACGGGGTTATCAGGTCGTTCAGTCTTTAGCGGTAAAAATTAGAAATTTAGAGATTGTCGGCGACGTGGTAGCAGTGGCTGGTGAAATTGGCGCCAATCAAATCGGTGGGTTGAATTTCACTATCGATGATCCAGAAAATTTACGCCAGACAGCGCGGGAAAAAGCCTTGCTCAATGCCAAACAAAAAGCCGAATCATTAGCTAAAATTGCCGGTGTAAAATTAGGCCGTTTAGTCTCTTTTGAAGAAAGTACTTCGAGCCCTTCTCCGGTTTATAGAGATTATGCCATGGAAGCCAAGGCGGTCGGTGGCGGTGGAGCGGTGCCAGATATCGAGCCTGGTAGTCAGGATATTATGGTTTATGTTACCGTGACGTACGAAGTATTGTAGTTTAGTAATAATTTTCATTGTTGAATTTATTCATGGTCAATAATTAAAAGTCAAAAGTGCTTGCCGGATTTTTCGGCCGAATAAAAATATGTTTAAACCAAAAATTAAATCAATTCATGCCTTGGAAATTCTTGATTCTCGAGGCAATCCGACAATTCGAACAGAGATTAAATTAAATACCGGAATTTCCGCTTGGGCGATGGTGCCTTCCGGCGCGTCAACCGGAATTCATGAGGCGCTGGAATTACGCGATGGTGATAAAAAACGCTATCGTGGTCAAGGTGTTTTGAAGGCGGTAAGTAATGTTAATATTTTAATTGGCCCGAGATTAATCGGTAAAAATCCTTTGAATCAGCGTCAGTTAGATGAATTAATGATTGAAATTGACGGCACAAAGAATAAATCCAAGTTAGGCGCTAACGCGATTTTAAGTGTTTCTTTAGCGTTGGCTTACGCCGGTGCTAAGGCTAGTCATTTGCCTTTGTATAAATATTTGCGAAAAGCTTTTAAGCTGAATTTTGTTGATTATAAATTGCCGATTCCGACCATGAATATTTTAAACGGCGGGGCGCATGCTGGCTGGTCGTTGGATATTCAGGAATTTATGGTGGTGCCGATGCAAAAAACTATGAGCGATCGGGTTAGATGTGGAGCAGAAATTTTTCATGCCTTGGCTGATATTTTAAAGGCCAAGGGCTATGGCACTTTAAAAGGTGATGAGGGTGGTTATGCGCCAAGACTGGCTGGCAATGAAATGGCTTTTACAATTATTTTATTGGCAATAACAAAAGCCGGTTATCAGCCCGGTAAAAATGTTAAACTAGCAATTGATATGGCGGCATCAGAGTTTTATAGCAAAAAAACCAAGACTTATAATTTGAAAGCTGATAAAAAATCTTTGTTAGCCAACCAATTAGTCGAATTGATAGCCGGTTGGATTAAGAAGTATCCTTTAATGTCGGTGGAAGACGGATTGAGTGAGGACGATTGGGATAATTGGAAAATATTGACTAAGGAACTGGGTCAAAAAATAAGTTTAGTTGGCGACGATTTATTTGTTACTAATACCGAACGACTAAAGCGGGGGATTGATCAAAAAGTTGGTAACGCCATTTTGATTAAATTAAATCAAATTGGCACGCTTTCAGAAACTATCGACGCCATTATGCTGGCTAAGGATAATAATTACAAAACTTCGGTTTCCCATCGGTCGGGAGAGACTTCCGATACATTTATCGCCGATTTAGCGGTGGCGGTCAATTCGGAATTTATCAAAACTGGTTCGCTTTCGCGCAGCGAGCGCGTAGCTAAATACAACCGGTTGCTTGAAATTGAAAATGAATTACAGTCATGATGTTAAAAACAGCTGATAAAAAAATAAAGAAATCACCTTTTGTATTGTTGATTTTAGATGGCTATGGCCTAGCCGCGGACAGTCCGGCGAATGCAATCAGCCAGGCGAAAACGCCGGTGTTTGACAAACTGTGGCAGAATTATCCTCATACTAAGCTACAGGCTTCAGGGAAGTTTGTAGGGTTGCCTTTTAATCAATTTGGAAATTCCGAAGCCGGTCATATGAATATTGGCGGCGGTCGCGTTGTTGATCAAGACGCGATTTTTATTTCTAAAGAAATTAATAGTGGAAAATTTTTTAGAAATCCGGCATTTGAAGCTGTCTATAAACATCTAAAAAATAATAATTCCGACCTACATTTAATGGGAATGCTTTCCAATGGTCAAAGCGCTCACAGTGATCCCGATCATCTATTGGCTTTATTAGCGTGGGCTCGGCGGAGAAAAATTGAAAACGTCTATTTACATTTATTTACTGACGGCCGTGATTCCCCGCCGCACAGCTCTTTAAAGGTAATTGAATCGTTGATGCGTATAATGCGTAATAAAGAAGTAGGCGGTCGACGGACTGGCGAGTGGATCGCAACCATTATGGGTCGTTATTATGCGATGGACCGAAAGAAGGATTGGAAAAAAACCCAAATGGCTTACAACACGATGGTTTTTAGTAAAGCTAATTCAGCTAAAAGTCCTCAAGAGGCGATTACGCAATCTTACAACCGTGGAGAGACTGATGAGTTTATACCGCCGTATGTGATTAGTCGCGGTGGTAAGCCGATTGCTAGAATTAAGGATAATGATGCCATAATATTTTTTAATTTAAGGTCGGATCGGGCGCGTCAATTGGCTAAGCCGTTTGTTCAAAAAGAATTTAATAAATTAAATCCCAATGCTTTTAGTCGGCCGAAAATTTTGAAAAATCTTTATTTTGTCGCCATGACTGATTTCGGCCCGGATTTAGATTCTATCATTACCGCTTATCCGTCGCAGGATTTGTCAGGTACTTTGCCAATGGTGGTTGATGGCCGGCAGCAGTTGTATATTGCGGAAAAAGAAAAATATGCTCATGTTACTTATTTTTTTAATGGCGGCTATGCCGATCCGGTCGCTGGTGAAGACCGAGTGGTTTTGCCGTCACCGGCAGTGTCTTCGTATGACCAAAAACCGGAAATGGCGGTTTATCAAATTACCGATCGGGTTATAAAGGGGCTATCTAAATATCAGTTTATAGTGATTAATTTTGCTAATCCGGATATGGTGGGGCATACGGGCAATATCAAGGCTTGTATTAAAGCGGTTGAGCATGTTGACATCTGCCTTGGAAAGATAAAAAATGCCGTGCTTCAAGTCGGCGGTACTTTGATCGTTACTTCTGATCATGGTAATGCGGAAAAAATGCTTGATTTGAAAACCGGTGAAATGTATACTGAGCATACAGATAATCCGGTTCCATTTATAGTTGTCAACGATGGTGATAAAAAATTAAAATTAAAATCAGGGAAGCTTGGCGATATTGCGCCGACAATTTTAAAATTAATGGGTATCAAGAAGTCAAAGGATATGAAAGGTAAGGAATTATTTTAATTTACTATGAATAAATTACGGCCAAAACCAGTAGTTTTGTTAATCCTAGACGGATTTGGCATTGCGCCTCCGGGTCAGGGTAATGGCGTGGATTTAGCTAAAAAGCCGGTTTTTGAGCAATTGGTTGCGAGTTATCCAGCCCTTACTCTTCAGGCATCAAGCGAAGCCGTTGGTTTGTCTTGGGGTGAAATGGGAAACTCTGAAGTCGGCCATCTTAATTTAGGTTCAGGAAAAATCGTTTATCAAACTTTACCAAAAATTAACAAGACTATTGAAAATGGTAGTTTTGTCCATAATAAAATATTTCTTAAAGCTGTTGAGCAGGCTAAAAAAAATAAATCAAAATTGCATTTAATGGGTTTGGTGTCTAATGGCGGAGTTCATTCGCATCAGAATCATTTATTCGCTTTACTTGATTTTTGCAAAGCGCAAGAAGTTAAAGATGTTTACATCCACGCTTTTTTGGATGGACGTGACACTAAAAAAGACGGTGGTCTTGGTTTTATCCAGGAGTTGCAAGCAAAGATTGATCAAGCTGGTGTTGGGAAAATTGCTAGTTTATCGGGTCGTTATTATGCGATGGATCGAGATAATCATTGGGAAAGGATTGAGCCGGCCTATCGGGCAATTGTTGAGGGTAAGAGTAAGTCATCCGGCGCTGACCCGCTTGAGGTAATTAAAAAATCATATCAGAATGGAATATTTGATGAAGAATTTATTCCTACTGTGATTAAAGCCGGTTCAAAACCGGTTGCGACTATTAATGACAAAGATGCAGTTATATTTTTTAATTTTCGGGCCGATCGGGCGCGGCAAATAACCATGGCTTTTTCGTTGCCCGGCTTTGATAAATTTAAGCGTCAATATTTTAAAAATTTGGTATTTGTAACCATGACCGAATACGAAAAAGATTTGCCGGTTGACGTAGCCTATCCGCCGGAAATTATTGACCAGCCGTTAGCAAAAATTTTAGCCGATAATAATTTAACCCAGCTTCATGCAGCGGAAACAGAAAAATACGCTCACGTCACTTTCTTTTTTAATGGTGGCCGGGAAGACGCGTTTGCCGGAGAAAATCGAATTTTAGTGCCATCACCTTCGGTTGCAAGTTATGACCAGTCGCCGGAAATGAGTTTGTCGGCATTAAATGCCAAGCTTTTAGAATCAATCAAAAGCGATAAGCATGATTTTATTGTGGCAAACTATGCTAATCCAGATATGGTCGGGCATACCGGAGTTATTCCGGCGACTGTCAAGGCGGTTCAAGCGGTTGACAGGGCCATCGGAGAATTAACTAATTTAATTTTAAGTAAAAATGGAATTTGTATAATTACCGCTGATCATGGAAACGCCGAAGAGTTGATAAATTTGCAAACCGGTGAAGTTGACAAGGAGCACAGCACTAATCCGGTTCCATTTATTGTAGTCGGCAAGCAGTGGGAGGGTCAAACTTTGATTTCGGGAATTGATAGTGTTAAGGGTGATTTAAGTATTTTAACCCCGTCGGGGATGTTGGCCGACATTTCACCGACTATTTTGAAAATTTTGGAAATTAATCAGCCGGCGGATATGACCGGCAGCGCCTTGATTTAAATTTGACTGTTAAGACAACTTCGGCCGTATTTTTTTAATCTATTTTTTGTTAATTATTCCTAATTTATTGCCGAATGAAGCGAGTAAAATACAAAAATTTCATTTTTGTATTTTTGAGCGAGTGAGGCAAAAAGAATACTCCGCCGCTTGCGGCGGAGACAAAGTGCGAGCATAAGCGAGCATCTTTGTTGAGTCCAGAGCTTGCTCTGGAGTTGATGTTCTTCATTTTAGGATTTTTTAGTATTCAAGCAGGGCGTGTTTTTCTTGCAAAAATAGGCATTTTCTGGTAGAAATAAGGTATAAATATGACGGAAAACACTAAGGACAGACTATTAGAAGTAATCCCGGGCGTTTTAGTCTGGGCTACTTTTATTTGTATCATTGCTTTTTCTTTTTTTAAACCTTTGGGCGTAATTTATTTTATAATTGTTTTTGATTTGTATTGGATGATGCGGATATCATATATGCTGATTTACGTTTTGGTATCTTGGCGTCGCTACCGGCAAGATATTAAAATTAATTGGTTCAGTCGGGTTAAAGCTCTAGATAAAAATTATCAGGATTATTATCATTTAATTTTTTTGCCGACCTACAAAGAGCCTTATCAAGTCGTGGAAAAACCATTTTTGGCTCTTATTGATTCTAATTATGATTTGAAAAATTTTATTATTGTTTTAGCAGGGGAGCAGCGTGATCAAGATAATTTTTTACAGATTGCCGAGAAGATAAAAGAAAAATTTTCCGATAAATTTTTTAAATTTTTAATCACTGTCCATCCGCAAGATGTTGCCGGAGAACTTCCCGGTAAAGGTTCTAATACGCATTATGCGGCCACTAAAGCCCAAGTTTTAATTGACGAACTTGGTTTGGACTATGATAAGGTTATTGTTTCAAATTTTGACATTGATACCTGCGTTCATTCTCAATATTTTGCCTATTTGACTTATAAATATTTAACTCATCCTAATCCCACTCGTGCCAGTTATCAGCCGATTGCTATTTATAATAATAATATCTGGTCGTCTAGCCCGATTATCAGGGTGGTGGCTTCATCGACAACTTTTTGGTTATTAACTGATTTGGCTAGACCTCAGAGATTATTTACGTTTTCTTCTCACAGCATGAGCTTTCGGGCTTTGGTTGACGTCGGTTTTTGGGACAACACAATCGTCACTGAAGATTCTCGGATATTTTTGCAAGGGCTAGTTAGATACGATGGCGATTATCAAACGGTTCCGATGCACATTCCGGTTTATATGAACACCGTTGATATTGGAAACTTTTGGCGCAGCCTTAAAAACCAATATAAGCAAATGCGTCGTTGGGCTTGGGGCGTAGAACATTTTCCTTGGATGGTTCGGCAGTTTTGGTTTAAGGATGGGATTGGCAGAAAAGTACCTTTGATTCGTAAAATATATTATATTTGGAATCAAACAGAGGGAGTTTATTCTTGGGCAACGGCGCCGTTAATTATTTTAATCGCTGGTTATTTACCTTTATGGCTGGCCAGTGAGTCTGAAAAATCAACGGCTTTATTTCAAAATGCTCCGCATGTCCTATCTAGTCTGATGAGTTTGTCAATGTTTGGCTTGATTATAATCGCAGTTTTATATACTTTAATGCTGCCGCCTAAACCAGATGAATATAAGTGGAATAATTATTTAATCATGGTTTTGCAGTGGATTTGTGTCCCGGCAACTTTAATTCTATTCGGTTCAATCCCGGCCATGGATGCTCAAACTCGATTGATGCTTGGCGGTAAATTTCGATTAGGGTTTTGGGTCACGGAAAAAACATAATTAATTTAATTAATATGGCTAAAGTTTCAATTCAAATTGTCACTTGGAATTCGATGCGATACATTTTTGATTGTCTGGAATCAATTATCAGGCAGTCGTTTCGTGATTTTTCAATTTTAGTGATTGACAACGCTTCTTCCGACGGTACGGTAGAATTTATCCGCGGACATTATCCGTCGGTCTCTGTTTTGCAAAATTTTAAAAACCTTGGGTTTTGTAAGGCTAATAATCAGGGTATCCAGCTGGCTTCGGGGGATTATATTTTGGTGATGAATCCTGATGTTATTCTTGCTGATGATTTTTTGGAAAAATTAATATCTTCTGCCGACCGTCATCCATATGCGGGAAGTTTTGGCGGTAAAACTTTAAAATTATTTTCTCAGCCGATTGATCAGCAAGATCAAGAAGGCCTGCGAAAAATTATAAAATCAGATATTATTGATTCTGCCGGATTAGCGATATTTAAAAATCGGAAAGTAGTCAATCGCGGTGAAGGGCAAAAAGACGCCGGCCAGTATGATGAAGTTGAACAAGTATTTGGGCTGTCTGGCTCTTGTGTTCTTTATCGGCGAAAGGCTTTGGAAGAGGTTAAAATTAAGAGTGAATATTTTGATGATAATTTTTTTGCTTATAAAGAAGACATTGATCTTGCCTGGAGACTACAGCTTTGTGGCCATTCCGGCTGGTATTTTCCCGAAGCGGTTTGTTATCATCGCCGCAGTTTATCGTCGGTAAAAACCGGCGGATTAAAAGCTTTGGTGCAGTCAAGAAGGAAAATTTCTAAGACTTTAAAATCAGCTTCGTTAAGAAATCATTGCTTAATGTTGGTTAAAAATGATCAATGGCCGAATATAATTTTAGCCCTGCCATGGTTTTTGTTCCGACAGGCAGAAATTTTTATTTATATTTTAGTTTTTGAATTATTCCAATGTCGCGGCTTTGTAAAATTTTTACAATTTTTACCCGAGACTTTGAGCAAGAGAAAAATAATTATGGCCAACAAGAAGGTCAAAGCGAGAGATATAAGAAAATGGTTTAAATAATCAAATTTTATCTATGATTGATTTATCAATAATTATTTTGAATTATAAGCAAAAGGGGCTGGTTAGGCAGTGCATCAAAGGCATTCTGTCGGCGCAACCGCAGCTGAATTATGAGATTATCGTGGTTGATAATAATTCGCAGGATGGCTGTTTGTCGGCAGTCAAAGAGCTTTTTATTCCCAGCAAAGACTCAAATATTTTTCAAAAACACGATTATATTTTACCGCCTTTAAAAACCATTCAGTCCGAAAAAAATATCGGCTTTGGTGCCGGCAATAACTTAGGGATAAAAGAATCCGCCGGTGAATATGTTTTAATTCTAAATCCCGATATCGCTGTAGTTCCGGCTGGATTGGAAAAAATGGTTTCGTTTATGAAAGATCAGCCAGACATTGGCATTATCGGCCCGAAGCTAATCAATCCCGATGGCAGCATTCAAGATTCCTGCCGGCGGTTTCCTAGCTGGCCGACGCCTTTTTATCGCCGGACTTTTTTAAAAAAATTGCCAGCGGCCAAAAAAGTTTTAGATTATTATTTAATGGCGGACTGGGATCATAAAAATAGTATTTCCGTTGATTGGATTTTTGGCGCTTGCCTGTTGGTTAGAAAATCTGTTTTTGATAAAATTGGTTTTTTTGATG
>Ga0210057_1003594_pt1 | contig 21290 bp, 26 predicted proteins | sample CryGeyCG2114_010_2_FD_183968 | JGI IMG/M metagenome (GOLD analysis project Ga0210057, IMG submission 183968) | Groundwater microbial communities from aquifer - Crystal Geyser CG10_big_fil_rev_8/21/14_0.10 (SPAdes) (version 2) | ecosystem: Environmental > Aquatic > Deep subsurface > Groundwater ...
TCAAGATTTTTTAAACAAGAATACCTTGAAAAAACAAAAGAATTTTACAAAAAACACGGGGGGAAAACAATAATTCTCGCGAGATTCATTCCAATTGTAAGAACCTTCGCGCCTTTTGTCGCAGGAATCGGGAAAATGAGTTATTTTAGATTCTTCAGCTTCAATATAATCGGAGGTGTTTTATGGGTTACAATATTTCTATTTGCTGGTTATTTTTTCGGGGGAATTCCCTTTGTCCAAAATAACCTGACTCTGATAGTCATAGCAATAATCCTAACTTCAGCAATTCTGCCTTTAATGCATTATTTCATCAAGAGAAAACCAGTTCATTAAGTATTATTTCTAAAACTACTTAACAATTCATATAAATCTATAAAAACCAGCCAGACCTTTCACATTCATGGAAGAGGAGAACGCGAAAAGGCCGAAAAACGAGGAACTAATAAACGAAGCAAAGAACTTTTTTGACTCATCTAAAAAAGATTTCAAAGAGGATATCAAAAAGGGCGGAAATGTTCTTTATATAGATTTCATGAAACTCTCAGAATTCTCTAACAAACTTGCAGATGAGATTCTTTCAGACCCAGAAGAAGTGTTAAGATTAATAGAATTAGCAATTGAAGAGTCGGGTTTAGTGAGCAATGTAAGGGTCAGGATTTACAATCTCCCAAAAGACAAGGAAATGAAAGTCAGAAACATCAGGTCAAAACATTTGAATGAAATGATTGTTGTTGAGGGAATTATAAGACAGGCGTCAGATGTCAGGCCCCAGGTTGTAAATGCAAAATTCGAATGCCCAAGTTGTGGAACAGTTATAGCAGTCCTGCAAATAGAAAAAAAATTCAGAGAGCCGTCAAGATGCTCATGCGGAAGAAGAGGCGGATTCAAATTAATCAGCAAGGAAATGGTGGACACTCAAAGAATAGTAATAGAAGAAGCACCTGAATCTTTGTCAGGTGGTGAACAGCCAAAAAGAATAAATGCTTTTGTAAAAGAAGATTTAGTTGAGCCGAAAATGGAGGAGAAAACAACACCAGGAAGCAGAATAAAAATTATTGGAGTTTTAAAAGAAGTTCCTGTGCCTCTTCACACTGGCGGGCTCTCAACAAGATTTGAACTCGCAATTGAAGTAAATAATTTAATTCCTTTAGAAGAAACTTTTGAAGAGCTGGATATTTCAGACGAAGATGAAAGGCAGATTCTTGAACTCTCAGAAGACCCGAAAATATTTGAAAATCTCGCAAGAAGCATAACGCCAAGTGTATGGGGATATGAAGAAATAAAAAAATCACTTGTCCTTCAGTTGTTTGGAGGAGTTAAAAAAACTCACGAAGACGGGCAAAAAAGCAGAGGAGATATTCATATTTTATTAATAGGAGATCCTGGTGTTGCAAAATCAGTTACTCTAAATTTTATGGCGAACATCTCCCCAAAAGGAAGATATGTCGTAGGAAAATCAGCATCAGGAGCTGGTTTGACAGCAACAGTTGTCAGAGATGAATACTTGAGGGGCTGGAGTTTGGAAGCTGGTGCAATGGTTTTAGCAAATCATGGATTGGTTTGCATAGATGAACTTGAAAAAATGGACCCTCAGGACAGAAGTGCAATGCATGAAGCAATGGAGCAACAAACAATTACAATCAGTAAAGCAAATGTTCAGGCAACTTTGAGAGCAGAAACATCTGTTCTTGCTGCAGCAAATCCTAAATTCGGAAGATTCGACCCTTACCAGTCAGTTGCACAGCAGATAGACCTCCCACCGACACTGATAAACAGGTTTGATGTTATTTTCACTTTAAGAGATATGCCTGACAGAAAAAAAGACGAATTAATTGCAAGGCATGTTTTGTCTGAACACAAAAAACAAGGAGAACCAATGTTAATACCAAGGGAGATTTTCAGAAAATATGTTGCGTATGCAAAACAAAGAATCAGACCGGAATTAAGCGAGGATGCTGTTTTAGAAATACAGAAATTTTACGTTGATTTGAGAAACAGGCCTGTTGCTTCTGAAAGCGCGATAAGACCGATTCCAATTTCAGCAAGGCAGTTGCAGGCGCTGATAAGAATGTCAGAGGCGTCGGCAAAAATAAGACTCAGTGACAAAGTCACAATTGACGACGCTAAAAGGGCAATAGAAATTATGAAATATTATCTAATGCAGGTTGGTTATGATTATGAATCAAAAACTTTTGACATTGACAAAGTCTCTGGAAAATTTTCTTCGTCGCAGAGAAACAAAGTTTTTGCAGTAAGGGACACAATACTTGAACTTGAAAACCGAATAGGAAAACTTATTCCTGTTGAAGAAATTGAAAAAGAACTTGAAAACAAATTAAGCAAAGAAGAAATCGAAGAAGCAATAAACCAATTAAACACCAACGGAGATATTTTCAAACCAAAAAAAGGTTATATCCAGAGAGTTTAAAATGACACAAAAAGAAATTACAAAAAGTTCATTAGAAGAAAAATGTGTCCTTGATGCAATGGGAAAAACTTCTTTAATAATTAGTTATGGATTTCAAAAAACAGGCAAGTCATATACATTAAAAGGAATGGCAGAATTAATAGAAATCCCCTAGGATAGAATCTACAGAACAGATGCTATTCGCCGAGAAGTTATTGATAAAAATAACCCAAATCCATATTCACCTGAAAACAAAGCAAGAGTTTATAATGAGATTTACAAAAGAGTCAGAAAAAATTTAGAAGCTGGTTTAAATTGTATAATTGACGCGACTTTTATTCTTAGAAAAGAAAGAATTACTGCGTCTTATGTAGCAGAAGGATATAACTCGCAATATTAAGAATTAGATTTCCAAAAAAGATTTCCAAAGAAAAAGAAAAAGAGATTGTTAAAAGAAGATATCTTAAAAGATTATCAAATAGGAATAACCAAAGTGAATCTACTCCGGAGATTCATGATTTACATGTAAAGGAATTTGAAGACTTCAGCGACGATGAATTGAAAAATGTAATTTATCTTGATGCAACCGATGACAATGCTGGAAACAATGCACATTATGAACTCTTAGAAAAATTTGGATGGCAAGGCCAGTCAGCTTCTTGTAAATATTTAACATAAATCTTTAAAAAGTTCTCATATTTTCACAAAATAAATAAAAATCTACAATTTAATCACGCTCTCTAATTGGGTGGGCGGGAGGGATTATGGCAACTGAACCACAATTTAAAAGACACATTGCATTCAAACTAAGAATTGGCGACGTCTTAATGGGAAAACCAGTTCTTAACAGCGAGAGGTTTTCTTTTTTGGAATTGGGAAGCAAACAAATAGTAAGAATAAATATCATAGGAAACATTGTTGAAAAATACAACAGCGAAGGCGAAACAAAATATTCTTTTTTCACGCTGGACGACGGCTCAGGCCAGATACGATTAAAAGCATTTACAGACGATGTTGAAAAATTCAAAAACGTAACACAAGGACAGACAGTTCTTGTAATCGGAGTTTTGAGATATTTCAATAATGAAACATATATTTCTCCTGAAATCATAAAAGAATTAGAGCCAAAATATTTACTCGTGAGAAAATTAGAACTTGAAAAAGAAAAAAATAAAGCATCGCAAACCCTCGGCAGGGACCAGATAATAGCTGTTAAAGATAAAATTCTTGGAACAATAAAAAATTCAGAAGAAAACGGAGGTATTGAAACAGACAAGATAATTATGAGCTTGCAGGAAATCTCGCCTGTAATAATAAATCAAGAACTCCAAAAATTCCTCGAAGAAGGAATTATATTTGAACCAAGGCCTGGGAAGGTTAGATATTTGGGGTGAAGGTTTTTAGAAACAAAACATTAGTTTAATTTCTTTTTAATTAAATTCTTTAATTTATTTATTAAAGAAAGAAATAAAGATTCATTTCTATCCAAATAAGGCGACTCTACAAAAAAACCTTCATAAGAAATTCTATTCCTTAAAATTCGTAAATCATCTAAAACTGAAATTTCATAACTGCTAAATTCTTCATATCTTTGTTTTAAATAGTCTATCAAATCTTTATGACTTAGGGTTTTATACCCATCAATTAGGAGTATTGAAGTAATCAATTCTTTAATTATCTCGTAATAATCAGAAATTATAAGAGCGACCATTTCTTTTTTATTTTGGTTCTTGATTCTTTTTTCAAGAAGAGAAACCATTTTAAGTATACTCTTAGCTTTTTCTTTATCCGGAGTAATCTTTATCAAATCCATTTTAAAAGATTTTTATATAGCCTTTTAAGACAAAACCATTTAAAATATTATTTTTAAGTTCAGGGGAAAGTCTTGAAAAAGTTTCTTCGAAGAACAATGAAATTTCCCTGTTTAGAATTTTTTCATATTTTTCTAAATTAAGCTTTTTGGTTTTTGATTGGACAAAAATGTCTATATCGCTTTTCTCTATATCTTCTCCTTTTGCTCCAGAACCAAAAAGAATTATTGTATCTGGAACACAAGAATCATATATAAAATCAAGAAGGCCGCTTTGTTTTGTCCTCAAAATTAAATCCAGTTTTTTATAAAGTCTAAATAATTCATTATCTCTATTAGCACTGAACGCCGGATAAATCCCTTTTTCCACTTTTAAGATTAACCCCTCTTTTACTAAATCCTTAAGGTAATTTGTTACAGAAGGCAAGCTAATTTTAGTCCTCCTTGAAATCTCTCTGATTTGAAAATCTTTTCTTGGAAAATTAAAGAACTCTTGCAAGATTATATGCCTGTTACTTTTTTGTATCATCTGACATATATTTATATCACCAGATATATAAATGTTTCGATGGATATTTTTAACAAAGAAAGGTTAGATATTTGGGGTGAAGAATTAAAATTTTATTTGCAGTGTAATTCATAATCTACATTTAAATAATAGGGCTTTGTTTTTGTTCCAAATCCTCCACAACTAGGACAACTAGGCTCGGCGTAATGGCAAAAATTATTAGGATACCAAAGGTCAGAAGGCGCATATACTTCACCTGGGCAGTCAGGTAGATAAACACACTCGCAATTTCCTGCAGAATTGCTTGTTTTGCTTGGCCCATGATATTTAGCTGAAGAATAACCATTAAGAGCCGGTTCTCCTATTTTTAAAATAAAACAATCAGTATCAACTCCTCCGCCTCCACTTGGCCAATTATTTCTGCAATCTGTTCCTATACAAACCTGCGAACAAGTTCCAGGAGTGTCACATCGAGTATCTATCCCTCCTCCACTCGGCCAAGCACTTTTACAATCACCTGTTAAACATAAACTATTTGTGTTTAATTGAGATATTGTTCCACTCCAATCAACTTCGCTAACAGCATGCCCGGGATTTGGAACAATCGCATAAACAACAACAGATGATAAAATTAAAATACCAACTACAACAAGCGTATAAAATAATTTATTGGATAAGTTTATTTGTATTTTTTTCTTAGCAAAATTAAACTTTATTTTTTTCATTTTCTCTTTTTATTATTTAATCTTTTTACTTTATTAATCTTTCTAAAATTTATTAAAAAATAAATTAAAATAATCATAACAAGAACTCCGATTACATTCCAAAAATTAAAAAACGGAAGCTGAATTGTGGCTGAACACGGAACAGTTCTTTGTCCAGATACACACTTTGCCTTTTCTCCTGGGTCATAACGCCATGCTCCATCAGATTGAATACAATAGTCAGGATGAGCACGATGAGCCTCTTGGCATGCTGTTACATTCTCATAATTATTTGATTCGTTCCAAATATACTCCCCAGTCCATGAATAAGTTAACCAGTTGTCGTCGTCGCAAGTATCTGTATTCTCCTCTAACCATCTGCAAATTCCTGGATCAAAAGATGGGTCATCGGGGTCATACGTAGACAATTCAGGATTACATTTTGGGGTTGAGCTTAGGTTCCAATAACAACTTGTTCCATTTGGAATACCATTTTGTGCAACCTCACAAACATCATCGTCGCAATGTCTTCTTGATAAAGAGTCCATATTATTGTCCGGATAATTTGCACACCTTGTTATTTGATTATCTCTGCAGTAATTATCAGGAGGATTGGGGTTTTTTGAAACATGCAACATTCCGTTTGTGTAATCTTTTGAATTAATTTGAATCCCACTTGAAGGTGTTGCTTTGAAATAATAATCTCTTGGGTCATTGCCAATGTCATCATCTCCAGGATAAGTCCACAAAGCTGTCCAAGTTGTCCTATCAAAATTATCAGATTTTGTAAGAACTAAATCATCTGGAAGAAAAATAGTTGAATCATCTTCATAAATTTCAAAAGAAACACTTGTTCCGTCGCAACCCGTTCCTTCAACAATTAATTGGACAGAATCTCCTTCTACTGCTTGTGTTTGGTTCCAGCGAGCAGATGTTAGGATGCAATCTTGAGTCGGGATTTGTGCAAATGTAAATGAGCCACCAAGGTTTGAGGTTAGTTCATCTATTAAATTTCCGCCATTATTCGGATCATTATCATATACTTTTGCATTTATTGCATAGATTCTTGCTCCCTCACATATTTCTGGAATCTGCTCAGGAATTACCCAGTTCCCAGTGATTTGATTAGGATTAGTATAAACAAGAGGATTGATTGTAGAAATTCCTTGCATATCTCCCCCAGAATATCTGATTCGACAAAAAGGAATATTTTCTTCTGAAGCTTGTGCATCTATCTGAAAAAATAAATTAGGGTACGCATTGCAATCACCTAAAAAAGTTGCAACCATTTCAATATCATTTCCCGAATCGCAGTCTGGTGAGCAACTCCCATAAATTTCAGAAAAAATTAACGTACATCCTGAAGGGGGATTAGAACAAAGAGGATCATCTGTGCAATCTGAATCATCACAATCTATTCCTCCGCCTGGTTGACCCAAATCACAATCATTGTCATGTCCGTCGGCACAAAGACCATTTTCAAATTCTGTAGAAAATCCAGGTTCTACTTTCCACGCATAACCATTTTCCCATGTACATTTATATCGTTGCTGTGTTGGTGTGCCGCACATTGGGTATCCATAAGGATAAGAAGGATATTCATCTGTACAGAAACTATCCCGATCGCAAGTATATCGTGTTCCTTCAGTTGTACACTTTTGATCGTTGCATTCACAGTTTCCTCCTCCACATGAAGGAGTGCTACAAGTTTCAGGATAATTCATCAACCAAGAAGGATTTTCAGGGGGGGCACAAATATCTGAATCACAGGGTCCACCATTCGCGCATGCTCCAGGTTGATTTACACACCAGTGGGGGTTTAATTGACAAGATGCCTTATTCTGTCCCTCGCAATAACCTTGTTGGCATTCTCTAGAACATTGATCTCCCAGCGGAAGACAGAGCTGATCGTCTTGTGCCCAATTACAATTATACTGATCATATCCACTAACTCCCCCGATATAAAAAATAACAAACAGAATTCCAAAAACAAAAAGTGAATTTTTCAACCTCATTTTATAAACACTCTAACTAAAATAAGTTTATAAATTTTTATTTCCCCTTCCTCTTCTTCTTCCCCAATCTTTTGTTAAAGAAATAAGCAAACCAAATAAGCAAAACCAAACCTATTAAAGAAATTAAAAATCTTATCCAGTTCTCGCTATAAGGCCAGTATGCTCCAGAACCGTAAATCAAAGTTCCAACTCCGCCACCCATCAAGCCAGCTCCGACAGCTTCTAATCCAAAAAGAAAAGCGCCGAGAGCAACAATTAAAATTCCCAATGGCAATGCAATGAAAAAAACTTTTCGCGATCTTTCTTTTAAAGAATTATCAAAATCTTTTCTGCACTTGTAACCAAAATCACAATATCCCTGAACAGCTCCTTTTACAGGAACAGAAGAATCAGGAACAATATATTCATATGAATTGTACATCCATTTCCCGTCGAGCTCTTCGCAGGTTTGTGTCGTGTTCACAATTGCAAAATTCCTATCAGAATTGCAGAAGTCCTCATATTGTGGTTTTGAATAAATTGTATTAATCCCGTAGAAAGTTACAAAAATCGTCAAAACAAGAATTGCAATAGCAAGCAACACCTCTTTCAAATTCATAAAATAAAAACACATAAAATGTTTATAAACCTTCACTTCTAAAAGATTTAATGGAACAATATGAAAAACTCCTTGAAGAAGCATATAAAAAAATTACAAAAGTAAATTCTTCTAATGACAGATTTGAAATACCGAAGATAATTGGGCATTTTGAAGGAAGAAAGACAATTCTCACAAATTTTTTCCAGATTGCATCTTATCTGAGAAGAGAACCAGAACATTTCCAGAAATTCATGTTAAAAGAACTCGCAGCATCAGGACAAAAAGAAGGCGACAGATTTATTCTGAATAATACAGTTCCAAGCTCTAAAATAAATCAGAAAGTAGAAGAATACGCAAAAGAATTTGTTATTTGCAAAGAATGCAAAAAACCCGACACAGAATTACTCAGAGAAGAACGATTAACATTCATACATTGTCTGGCTTGCGGTGCAAGGCATTCTGTGAGAGGGAAAATCTAAAATCCAAATATTTATAAAACAAATTTTCTTAAACGTTTTAAGATTCATCGAATCTAATTAAATAAAAGGAGAAAAAATGGTTCAAGGATATTGTGTTAAATGCAAACAAAAAGTTGAGATGAAAGATCCGAAAGAGACAAAAACTTCAAGAGGCACGCCAATGTTTAAAGGAAAGTGTCCTAAATGCGGAACAACTGTATGCAGAATTGGCGGTAAATAAAAGTTTATTAAGCATTATTTTTGTTTGTTAATATGTTATTTGTAAAAATTATTAAATCTTACAGAGACGTGGTTGCTATTTGCGATGCGGAATTACTCGGAAAAAAATTTGAAGAAGGCAAATTCCAATTAGACATCAAAGAAAGTTTTTACAAAGGCGAAGAAACTTCTCAAGAAAAAGCAATAGCAATAATGAGAAAAATGTCAGAAGAAGACGCAACTTTTAATATTGCCGGAGAAAAATCTGTAAATGCCGCACTAAAAGCCGGAATTATTTCTAAAGACGGCATAAAAAAAATCCAAGGAATTCCTTTTGCATTAATTTTAATGTAAATCTTTTGGTTGTTAATTCAAATGCCCAACGTCCGTGATTAACTATTGTTTTCTGATTAACTTTTTTTTAGCAGATAAATAAACAAATTTATAAACAAACTTTTTCTTCAATTAAAATAACATGGAAGACGAATTATCTGAAGAGCAAAAAGTAACACGAGCGAAGCTTCCGAGAGGAGAAGAAACAATCGGAATCATAGAACAGCGATACGGCGGAAACAAAATGATGGTGAGGTGCTTGGACGGAAAAACAAGAAACTGCAGAGTTCCTGGAAGACTAAAGCGAAAGTTATGGCTCAGGCCAGGCGACATAGTTATAGTCGAACCATGGGAGCTTGACAAAAACAAAGGCGACATAATTTTCAAATATAGGCCAGCTCAGATAGAATGGCTCAAAAGAAATAATTTTTTAGAAACAGAAAAAAACGAGTTTTGAAAAAAAATTAATTAATTCTAAGATTATTTTGTTAATCTTAAATCATCCTAAACAACAAGTTGCGAAACAAATTAAGAAAATTCTTATTAAGTATTAAAAAAGAAAGAATAAGAAAAAGGCTAAGAATTAATTTAATTAAACACAAGGACTTAACTTTCTGAATAACTTACCTGTGCCATCTACACAAACATATGCAGTTGAATTAGTGCTGTTTCCAACTAGATTTGTAACACTCAGATAACCTTCTATCTTTGATGCACCAGAACCGGGAGTTATTGTTAAACTACCTATTTCATTTGATTTAAACACCGTCCCACGACCAGCACCTCCTTTCACTAATGTCAAGTCTGCTACTAATTTTGCCGAACCTGATCCCGGCGTTATCGTTAAACTTCCAGCGTCATTAGTTTCAAAAAACGTTCCACGTGATTGCCCTATCTTTGTTAAGGTTAAGTCACCTTCAATCTTTGCGGCTCCTTGCTCAGATGTTAAATGAAGAGCGTAAGGACTCGATATTCCATAACTGCCAATCTCACAAATATTATCTGCATCACAAGAATTTGCTCTTATGTTTTCGTTAGTATTTCTATTAAAAAAAGCATTCCCAGTTATATTAGCAGTTACTATTGCTGTTAAAACCGCGACGACAATTGTGACCCCCACTATTACAACCCAATTTGTATTATTTGCCATTTTTCACCTCCGCCACCTCTATTACTAACTCATTTTGAGTTATGAATTTTAATGGAAATATATATATATATATATATATATTTATCGGTTTTGTTTGGGATATGAAAAATTTTCTTAAAGAGAAATTATTTAAAACAAACACTTATAAACTTAAGTTTACACGTTTAAACTAATATGGATACATACAAACTAAGATGGACAAGACTCCAAAGAGAAATTTTTAAACTATTATGCATAAAAGTAGGGGCACCATTAAATCAGCGCACTATTGCAAATTTGCTTAAAGTTTCTCCGACTGCTGTATCAAAATCACTAAACGAATTAAAAAAAGAAAATCTAATAGACATTAAAAAAAACCAAACCATGAATTTAATTCTCATTGAATTAAACAGAGAAGATGAAAAAGCAATAAACCTTAAAAGAATAGAAAACTTAAAAATGATTTACGAATCAGGATTAGTTAATTATCTCGAAGAAAAATTCCCTGGAACAACAATTATATTATTCGGCAGTTATTCTAAAGGTGAAGACACGATTAAATCGGATATTGACATCGCTGTTATAGGAACAAAAGAAAAAAATATTAATCTGGAAAAATTCGATAAATTGTTCGAAAGAGATATCTCTCTTCATTTTTATAGGGGCTGGAAAGAGATAAATAAAAACTTAAGGAATAATATGTTAAATGGCGTTGTTTTAGTTGGGGGAGTTGAAATATGAAACCTTTAAAAAATTTTAGAGATTATATTGAGCAAGGAATTGTTAAAAAACAAACCCCGAATAAATTAAGAGCTGAAGATTTAATCAAAGAATCAAAAAGAAAATCAAATTCTTTAAAATTAATATTAACAAAAATTGGCCTTAACAACGATAATGCAAATGACATTATTGAATATTGTTATGATATAATAATCAATCTAATAAGGGCAAATATGTTAATAAAGGGTTTTAACTCTTCAGGAATTGGAGCCCACGAAGCTGAAATTTCTTATATGAAAGAACTAAATCTCACAGAGTCGGAAGTTCAATTTGCAAACCAATTAAGATATTTCAGAAACGGAATCAAATACTATGGAAAGGCGTTTAATAAAGAATACGCTGAAAAGGTTTTAAAGTTTCTGAGCAATATTAAATTAAAACTAAAAAATGAAAACCCTTATCTCTGAAAAAATCCAAAGAATTTTGAAAAACAAGAAAAGATTGGAAAAAATCCTTGGTGTTAAAATTGAAAATCGCGGAAAAGAAGTTTATATCGACGGAAAACCAGAGGACGAATACATTGCAGAAAAAGTCATTGATGCCTTGGATTTTGGATTTCCATTTTCAACAGCGATATCAATAAAAGAAGAAGATTTTCATTTTGAAATTTTGAATATCAAAAATTATACAAGACGAAAAGATTTTGTGAGAATAAAAGCAAGACTCATAGGAAAAAAAGGAAAAACCCTGAAAACACTCAGCGAACTAACTAAATGCAATTTCGAATTAAAAGGCTACGACATCGGGATTATCGGCTCACCCGAGTGTATAAAAACCACGCAGGAAGCAATAATCTATTTAATTCAAGGTTCAAAACACGCAAATGTTTATACCTTCTTAGAAAAAAACCAGATAAAATCTGAATTGGATTTGGGATTGAAAGAATAAAATAAAAGATAATAAAGGTATTATTTAACAATTAGATTACAAAAGTGTTTTACATTAATAATTAACATCAATTTTCGCGAAGCAAACAAATTGGTAATCCAAGAAATGCCTTTACCTTAATCCTTGGAAATAACAAATAGATTTTAACATCCAAACCTTTAAATATAAAAATAAATTCCGAATTCTATGTCCCGGTAGCTCAGTTGGTTAGAGCGAACGGCTGTTAACCGTTAGGTCGTAGGTTCGAGTCCTATCCGGGACGCTTTTCAATAACCTTTTTATAATCCATTTTCTTATATTCTTCATGGAATTAATCAAAGTAAATCAAAGATTTCCATTATCAAATTCTTAAAATGGAATTAGACAAAACAATCAAATCAAGACGAAGTGTAAGAAAATTTAAATCCAAAAAACCAGACTGGCGAGACATAATTGAATGCATTGATTCTGCAAGATACGCACCAATGGCTGGAAACAATTTTACATTAAAGTTTATCATCGTTGATGACGAGGAAAAAATAAAAAAACTTGCAGATGCAGCACAACAACCTTTTGTCAGTCAAGCACATTATGTCGTCGTTGTTTGCTCAACAACTTCAAGAGCAGTTAATGCTTATGAAAAAAGAGGCGAAGTTTACTGCAGGCAACAAGCAGGTGCCGCAATTCAAAATTTTTGGCTGAGTATAGTTGAAAAAGGTCTCGCAACAACCTGGGTTGGCCATTTTGTCGACGACATGATAAAAAGAATATTAAATATTCCGGATGAGATTAATGTTGAAGCACTTTTTCCAATAGGATATGAATTTGAAAAACCAGCAACGCGACGGGCGAAAATTGATTTGGACAGCGTACTTTATTTTAATGAATACAAAAATAAAAAGATGAAGCCCCCAAAAAAACTGCTGTGAAATTAAAGAGATTATTTTAATGAATTAAGTAAAAAAGGCGGAATGTCTCTCCATAGTTTGTTTATTTCTGAGATTAATTCTTCTTGTCTTTGCTTATAATCTTCTTTAATCCGCTCATTATAAAATTTTGGATTTAAGTATTTATCCAAGCCAGGAGGATATTGTGTCGAAATACATTCATCAACTAATTTATTTTCAAATTCTGTCTTTAAATCAATAAGTTGTGCAATTAAATCTCCTAATCCTTTTGATGGGATTTCTTCAACCATTTTCTATGCATTTTTTAAGAAACCAATATTAAAAAAGATTATTGTGATAAAATAAAAAAACCCTCGGAAATTTCTCTCCGAGGCAATTTAAAAAAATTTAAAAAAATTAATTTTTAGTTTTATCTCCAGACTTCAATTCCTAAATCTGAAATTTCTTTAGATGTATGAAGCGGTTGCTCTTCAACTGGTCTTCCAAGCACATACGGAGACTTAACACCAGTCATGATTGTTATAACTCTGACTTTTCCAACAAATTCTTTGTTGATTCTTGCTCCAATTATTACTTGTGCATCTGGACTCAAATTATCAGAAACTGTTCTACCTATTAAATCAAACTCTTCTAATTTCAAATCAGGTCCGCAGGTTATGTGTATTAAAGCACCAGTAGCGCCTTGGTAATCCACGTCAAGTAGAGGATGTGTAAGGGCTTGTCTGACTGCTTCTGTTACACGGTCTGTAGCATCTGATTCACCAATGCCAATAACTGCAACACCGCCGTTCTTCATAACAGCAGAAACATCTGCATAATCCAAATTAATCAAACTTGGAAGGGTAATTGTCTCAACAATTCCTTTAATCATTGTGCTGACAAGTTCATTAGCAACAGCAAAAGCTTGCTCAATAGGCAATTGTCCAGCAATATCAACGAGTCTGTTGTTGTCAAGAACAATGCAAGTGTCTGTTACTTCTCGTAATTCCTGCAAACCAAATTCAGCTTTGTCAACTCTTGCTTTTTCAGCTTCAAAAGGCATTGTAACAACACCGATAACAACTGCTCCTGTTTCTTTAGCAATCTGAGCTACAACAGGTGCTCCTCCTGTTCCGGTTCCGCCTCCTAAACCTGCAATAACAAAAACCATGTCTGCTCCACCAACTGCTCTTTTTATATCGACAAGAGCTTCTTTTGCAGCTTCTCTTCCTGTTTGAGGCCTGCCTCCAGCACCTAAGCCTTTTGTTAATTCTTTTCCAATAAGAATTTTCTCATCAGCTTTGGTAACACTCAAGTGAAGTGCATCTGTATTTGCAGCGTAAATTGTTGCTCCATTAATTCCTTTGTTAAAAAGCCACGTAACACCATTTCCGCCCATTCCACCGACGCCAAAAACTTTAATGTTTGCCTTGCCCGCTCTCAACTCGTCAAAGTTAATACTGTGTGTACTTGTTTTTTCTATTGCTTCTTTTGCAAAATCTAATACCATTCTTTTTTTTACCTCCTTTCATCTATATTTTATTTTATTCATCTTTTCATAACAAATTGATGAATGGGAAGTCAATGACTTCACCTTCAAATGCGTTTGCATTCGACATTCCAAATTAAATTTGGATTTAAAAATATAAAACTACCAAGTATTTAAAATTATAGGAAAAAATAAATATGTTATAAAATAAAGTTTTGTAATTCTAAAAATTAACTTTAGTTAATAAAAAATAAATTTTATTAAGGTATCCGTGGGTTTGGATCCTTTGGATTAGGTGTGCAACAAAATATTCCTCCTTCTGTATTAGTATCAGAAGATCTCCTAACAAAACTCCCTTTCTCACACGCACTAACTGGATCAGCTCCTCCTTTTAAAATCCAATTTTGCTCTTCACAAGTACAATCAGTATCGCCAGTATCTTGGCATCCCAATATTTTACAAAAACCATCATTTCCGCATGTTGGAATCACAGCATTTCCAATACAACAAATTCTGTTTATATTATAATATGTATCATTACTTGAAAGAACAACAGTCCCATTACAAACTTTTCCTGAGCTCACTAAAAACAAAGTTATGTTCTCAAAAATAGATGCTCCTTGTGCCTCACAAGTACAATCTTTATCTCCTCCTAAATTTACACAATTCAAATTACAACCATTTCCAGCTGAGCAATTTATTATATTACTAGTACAAGCACGAGTTTCGTTTTTTGGACTTGCGCAAGCATTTCTGTCAGTACCTGTTTTTGTTTGGTTTCCATTTACACAATCTGTCCAGTTAGTCCAAGTCCAGTTAGCAGCAAGAATTTGTGTTTTAGATTCTTCACAATTACTTGAATCAGTGCAAAGTCTTGAATTTGTTCCGTTTACGCACGTATAATTAAGGCAATTCCACGACGCAGTGCAAACAGGTGTGCAATCTACAGAACAGCAATAAGAACTATCAGAAGCAGCAGATAAATAAGTTCCTGTGCCTGCACATTCTTCACCAGTTAAACAAATATCTCCGCTTAATTCTGCACAAGTCTGTGTTTGAGTATCTTCTCCAGCGAAAAATAAAAAATAAGTTGCAGAAGAAACTCCGAGGAGAACAACAATAATTCCTATGATGAGCCACATTTTTTTTGGGGGTGCAGAAGCAGACTCACCTGAACTTTTTCCAGGCATTACAGAATTAATAGCCTCGTTGACTTCAAATTCTTCCCACCCGTTGCTGATAAGGTTTTTTTTGATTTCATTTACAGAGAGCCCCTTCGCTAAACTGCTCTGAATATATTTAACAACCTCTTGATTAACCATCTTTTATTCTTATATAAGAAAAAAGGAGTATAAAAACATTTCTAAATTAAAAACTTCAATTTTTCAATTCTCTCCCAGCTCCTCTTTAACTTTTTATTTGAATTATCAACAATCATTTTCAAAAAAACATCATCCACAAGAATTTTGTTTTTATTAATAATTGGAAATTCTAATCTTTCAGTGCTTGTTAGTTCAATCACAAAATTCCTCTCCCAAGAAACCATTTTTGAATCTTTCCAGCCAGCAAGTTTTGCTTTTTCATAAAGAGCTTTTGCGCCCTTAAGACTCCTGCACAAAACATGCAAAATGCACGGCTCTAATTTAAATTTGATTTTATTTCCATTCAAAAAAAGATTATCCCTCGAAGATTTTTGGGTTAATTCTTTTTTATTAATATCGCGAACTTGTGAGCGCAAATTTCTGGTGGGCGGGTTGGGGTGATTTGCAATATCCATCAAATCTTTTTTCAATTGCTTAAAACTAATTTCGTCGTGATAAATCCTGATAAACAATCCTTTTTGTTTTTTATTCTGGTCAATCATCAAAACAATTCTTCCTGAACACGACGAAGTTGTGTAATAATTTTTCATAGAATTAATTTTCTCACATAAACCAGAAATTTTCTCGTCCCAGCAACCAATTGAAGATTTATCTATTTTTAATAAAACATCTTTCTTTCGCTGGAGAAATCTATCGGGCAACATAATTAAAAACAAAAGAGAAAGTTTAAATATTTAATCTAATGAAAAATACAAACACAATTTATTGCGATCCTCGTAAACTCATCGTGATATTAATAATTTTTTAGACATAAAACGAATATCATATCAAATTAAATTTTTTTATAAAAACCAAATAAATCCCGAGCGACAGCGAGATAAATTTTGGGTTGGTTGGCTAGAATTAGATAATAAAATGATTTAACAATATTTCATCATCCCCTATCTAAAATCTCAGCATTAATGCCGTGCTCTTTGCAAAGTTCTACAAATTCTTTAGCATCGTCGTCGGTTCCGACAATGCTTCCGTAATGGATAGGAATCGCAAGATTTGGCTTGATAATTTTTGCTGCCTCTACTGCTTCTTCTGCACTCATTGTAAATCTTCCTCCAACTGGAAGCAAGGCAATAAAATTTTTTCCTTTTTGATTATATCCTGTGAGCTTCTGCATTTCCGGAATAACATCTGTATCCCCTGCATGATAAATTAAAACATCATTCATTTTTATTAAATATCCGACCCAGCCTTCATCAACCGGGTGAAAAGATTTGTCTGTGTTGTATGCCGGAAGAATTGAAAGTTTAACATCTCCTAAATCTAATTCACTTCCAGGTTCTACAATTTCTATCCTTATAGGAACATTGAACCTCGTTATCTTGCTTTGAGAATCAGCAGTCACGACAATCCTCGTCCCGTCTTTTATGATTTTCTGTATATCTGCGACACTGCAATGGTCATAATGACTGTGAGTTATCAGAATTATATCTGCTTTTTCTGAATTCTCTTTAATATTATAAGGATCAACATAAATGACTTTTGAATTTTTAATCGAAATCCCTGAATGCCCGAGCCATTTAAGTTCAACATCTCCAATTTTCATTGTAAATATAAAAACGTGAAAGAGTTTTTAAGGATTTCTAAAGAAAAAATAACTAGATTTGAGTAATATGGAGCTAGGCGATTTAATGATTTCAAAAAAATATTAAATTTACAAAACCTCAAACATTCACAACAACATAATCCCCACAACATCCAACATTATAAACAATTGTTTTTCCAATTTTTGTTTTGCCCCTCGCCTCGTGAATATGCCCGCAAAAAACATATTTCGGATGGTGTTTTTTTATGTACTCTAAAACTGCCTTACTTCCAGCATGTTTACCATGTCAAAATTTTGGAGCACCAAATTTGCTGTCAACTTTATCAAGATAACCATAAGGAGGCTGATGGCAAACTAAGATATCCAGATTGCCAAAATTTTTTAAAATATTTTTTGCTTTGTCAGTTTCTTTTTTGGCTTTAAACAATCTTTTTTTATAATCAGATGGTTTAAATTCTTTAACCCAGCACTCATCAACAAAATATTCTAAAAATCCAACTCTTAATCTGTTTATTTTTCTAACTCGATTCTTCACCAAGTTAACATGATCCATAGAATCGACTTTTTCCCTTGTAGAAATAAGTTTTATTCCATATTTTTCATAATCCCTTTTAACCTCAGAAATTGTTGGAATTCCTACATTTCCTTGCAAAGAATAAACAGGAGCAAATTTAGAGAAATATCTTAATATACCTAAAGTAGAATTATGTATTTCTTCATGAACCGCCTTAACAAATTTTCCACCCTTTTCTAATTCAGGCAAACCTTTTTTTTCTCGTTCAATATTTTCAAAATATTTTTTTCTAGCTAAATCGGCTTTCCCTAAGTCGCCAGTTAAAAAAATTAACTCAATTCCTTTCACAGGAATTTTCTTAACCTTATCTAAATCTCCATGCGGGTCGCCGATAACCAAAATTTTCATCTTCCCCTCCTCACGGCTTCCACCTCGTCATTGTCCTCGGAAAAGCAATTGCGTCTTTTATTGTGTCCAAACCGCAAATCCACGAGATAACTCTTTCAACACCCATTCCAAAGCCTCCATGCGGAACAGAACCATATTTGCGAGTGTCAAGATAAAAAGAATATTGTTCTGGCTTTTCTCCCATTTCAATTAATCTTTTTTTTATTTTATCAGGATCTGCCTCTCTCTCGCTTCCTCCGATAATCTCCCCATAGCTTTCTGGTGCAATAAAATCACAACCATTTACAACTTTGGGATTTCCTGGTGTTTCTTTCATATAAAATGCCTTGACTTCTTTTGGATAATCTGTAACAATAATCGGAGTGTCATACAATTTGCTTAATTCGTCCTCTTCAATTGTTCTCAAGTCCTTGCCCCACTGGATTTTTATTTTTGCTTTTTCTTTTAAAATTTTTAATGCTTCATCATAAGTTATTCTCGGAAATTTTTTCTTAACACACGGCTCTAATTTTTTAATGTCTCTTTCTAAAATTTCCAATTCTTTTTTATTTTCATCTAAAACTTTTTTTACAATATGCTTTAACAATCCCTCGCCATAATCCTGAATATCTTTAAAAGAAGCCCACGCAACTTCCATTTCAGCGTGCCAGTATTCTGTCAAATGCCTCGATGTTTTTGATTCTTCTGCTCTGAATGAAGGAGCAATTGTATAAATTTTTTCTAATGCAAAAATCGCGGGTTCTGCATACAACTGCCATGTCTGAGCTAAAAAAACTCCTTTTTTCCCAAAATAATCAACATTAAATAATGTTGAACCACCCTCGCACTGAACAGCTTGTAAAATTGGAGATTGATACTCATAAAATTTATTGTTTCTAAAATATTCATGAATAGCTCCAAATACCGTAGAGCGAATTTTCAAAATCGCAGTCATCTTCCTGCTTCTAAGCCAAAGATGTCGTCGGTCCCCGAGTAATTCTTCATTCAAATCTTTTTGAATTGGAAACTCATTTGAAAAACCAATTATATTTATTTTTTCAGCTTTGATTTCAAAACCAGTCGGAGCCCGCTTGTCTTCTTTTATTTCTCCTTCAATCTCGACAGAACTTTCAATCTGAAGCTTGTCAATATCATCCCATTGCTTCTTGAAAATTTCTTTTTTCAAAACACACTGAATAATATCTGTTGAATCACGCAAAACAAGAAATTTAAACTCGTTGCTTCCTCTCTCTCGATAAACCCAGCCTCGCACTGCTACTTTTCCTTTTTTTTGTTTTATTGCTTGTGAAATTGAGAGGAAGTTTGTTGTCATAATCTGAATAAAGAAAGAGTATTTATTAATCTTACTTCAAAAAACTTCTGGCTAATTGAGTATGATAAATCATCTCAAAAAGAGGCATAGATTCAACTTCTATAATCGAATTAGAAAACTTTTCTCTTAAATTCTTAATAAAATTATTCAAATCTAAATTATTTTTAACAATAGTAGTTAAAATACGATCATATTCCCCAATGATCTTAGTTGCATAAGTTATCTTATTATTAGAAACAAAAAAATTCTCCAGCTCTTTTTCGTGAATTTTATCTTTAAAATTAACCTTCAAAAACAAAAAAACAACCTCGTAACCCAGTTTAGTTAAATCAATCATTGTTCTGAAACCAAGAATAACTTTTCTTTCAATTAATTTACCAATTCTTTTTCTCACAGCAACATCCGAGATCTTGACTTTTTCAGCAATTTCCCAAGAATAAGTAGAGCTACCTTTCCCCAATATTGAAATTATTTTCTCGTCAATGTTATCAATTAAAACCTTTTCTTCAATAATAGGCATACTGTTTATCTTATTAACTTCCTCATTATCTAAAAAAACACCCTTAATAGAATCTTTAAATTCTCTAATCATTGTCAAAAAAGTAACTCTTTGCTTGTAAACAGAAAATGAATTATTAATAAAAGAAATATATTCACCCAAATCAGCCAAATCCTTAACAGTAAATCCAATGATAAGATCATAGCCACCACCAACCCTTCCTAAATATTGCGTATGCTCATCATTTTTTATTTTATTTATTATAAGTTTTTCTTGACTTTCTTTTAATCCTGAACATTTTATCAACAAAATGTAGCCCCCATAAATAAAATTAGAAATATTAATTCTAGCTTGATAACTATAAATTATCCCTTCTTTTTCTAATTTTTTAATTCTATAATCCAAAACCTCTCTAGAAATCTTTAATTTTCTAGCCAAAACATTATGTGACTCCCTGGCATTTTCACTTAATTCATAAAGGATTTTCCTATCTTTATCATCCATTTAATTAAAATAACTTCTATTGCTTATAAAGTTTTCTTTTGTAAAAAAAGAACATAAAAAGTTTAATATATGTAACATAAGATACTACTAAGAAGTAAATAAATGGTAAAATAAAATGAGACCAAAATTAAAAGAAATATTTAAACACGAGATAAGAATTAGGCAATCAAAATTGGAAGAAAGAATGTCAGATGAAGAAATAGGTAGATTATGGTACTTATTTAGTAAAAAAGGAATTTTAAACGAAGAATATAAAGATCTATTCGAAAAAGCCAAATTAAATGATGATCCTTGTTTGGTTATAGAGCACTATAGAAGAAAAATTCCAGGAGCGGCATTATTAATAGACAGTTATGATAGTCTTTCAAGAGAAATTGAAGGAACAAAAAGTGAATCATTAAAATATTGTGAGACATTCTACGGTTTAAACAAAGCACTTGTCAAAGGGGAATTACTAAAAAATAAAGGGCCATTATTTGGAGATAGCGATTGTATAATCAGACTCTATGATCAGTTAGTATTTTCATCTAAAGAACAACAAGATTTTTATATAGCCCCCTTGAACTAAGTTTAGAAATCTTATCTCCAAGAAGCGGAAGATATGCTCTAAAGCGTTATGATGCTCTAGGAAGAGGATATCACTTATTTAGTAAAATAGATTTATCTGGATTAGATGGCGTAGAAATGCAATTAAAAGAAATAGATTTTGGAAGAAAAGTATTAGAAAGATTTCAAAAAATCAAACAAAATAGATCAAAATATAAATACGGCAGGTTTATAGTTGAATAACTTTCACAGCGTCAGAAATTGAGATAAACTTCATGAATTAATAAAAGAATAAGATTTTTTAAAGGTATTTGCATTTTAATAGAATGCCAAAAGATAGAGGAATAGAAAACACAGACAGATATTTTGGAGATTTTACAAAAATTGTATCTGAGCGAA
>Ga0210057_1003597_pt1 | contig 21284 bp, 17 predicted proteins | sample CryGeyCG2114_010_2_FD_183968 | JGI IMG/M metagenome (GOLD analysis project Ga0210057, IMG submission 183968) | Groundwater microbial communities from aquifer - Crystal Geyser CG10_big_fil_rev_8/21/14_0.10 (SPAdes) (version 2) | ecosystem: Environmental > Aquatic > Deep subsurface > Groundwater ...
AAGGAAAAAAGAATGACAGAGAGGAAAGAGAAAGAGAAAACAACATACAAATGTGGTCATCCTGAGTGAAACGAAGGATCTTGTTTGTTAGGAGAGATTCTTCACTCCGTTCAGAATGACAGAGAGGAAAGAAAGAATGACAGAGAGGAAAGAAAGAATGACAAGGGAAAAAAGAATGATAGAGAGGGGAAAAAGAATGACAAGGGGAAAGAGAAAGAATGACAGAGAGGAAAGAAGAAATAACTATAATGCTAGTGTGCAAATTTTATACTAATCAACTAATCGCGAATAAAAATATGTTGATGTTATATGAACTAGTACAAAATGTTGATTTTTAGATATTTTTAGCGTAATATATTTCGGATGAAAAGAAACAAAGCAATTATTTTTTTGATTGCAATATTTATACTTAGTTTGGCTGGAGCGTTTTTTGTCTATCCAAATAATAAAGTCGCACCATGGTTAGAAAAATTAGTTCCTTGGAAATTAGGGTTGGATTTAGTGGGAGGAGCTCATTTAACTTATAAAATAGATTTTTCTCAAGTGCCCGAAAATCAAAGAGCGGAAACAGCTTCTGGCTTGCGGGATGTTGTAGAAAAAAGGATAAACCTTTTTGGTGTTAGAGAACCGCAAGTTGTGATTGGAAGAAACGGAAGTGATTACAACTTGATCATTGAACTTTCGGGAGTTTCTGATGTTTCTGAGGCAGTAAAAGAGATAGGACAAACACCTTATCTTGATTTTAGGACTGTTTCAGGGGAGGGGGAAAATGCAGTTTATGTTCCGACTGAATTAAATGGTAAATATGTCAATAAAGCTCAATTAGATTTTAATCAAACGACCGGAGAATCGCAGGTGGCTTTAGAATTTAATTCTGATGGTTCAAAATTGTTTGAAAAAATAACTGGGGAAAATGTTGGAAAGGTTGTAGGCGTTTTTCTGGATGGAAATTTGATCACGGCCCCGAGGGTGAATGAAAAGATTTCTGGCGGAAGAGCTGTAATATCTGGAAATTTTACTTCTCAAACAGCTAAAGAATTAGTGCAGAGATTTAATGCTGGTGCTTTGCCAGCGCCAATTAGTTTGATTAGTCAGCAAACAGTGGGAGCGAGCTTGGGAAAGGACTCGTTATACGATTCTGTCAAAGCGGCATTGATTGGAACGATTTTGGTTATGTTGTTTATGATTGCTTATTATAGATACAATGGCATTTTAGCATCATTGGCTTTGATAATTTATACGATTTTATCTTTAGTAGTTTTCAAATTATTTGTAACGCTATCTTTGGCGGGGATCGCTGGATTTATTCTTTCTATAGGTATGGCAGTAGATGCTAATGTGCTTATCTTTGAAAGGACAAAGGAAGAGATTAGAAAGGGAATGGTAAAATCAGTAGCTATTAAAGAGGGATTTAGAAGAGCTTGGTCATCTATTAGAGATTCAAATGTTAGCACAATGATTACTTGTGCTATCTTATTTTATTCAACATCTAGTTTTATCAAAGGTTTGGCCCTGACTTTATTTATAGGTGTGGTTATTTCAATGTTTAGCGCGATTACTGTGACAAGAAACTTAATAACAATTTTTGTGGGTCATGATGAAGTAAAAAAATAATGCTAAATTAAGAACAAATATTTTGTTTTTAATCGCACAAGTAAAAATATGTTAAATATAATTGGAAACAGATTTAAATTTATTACCATTTCGATAATATTGGTCGTGGTGAGTTTTGTATTAATAATTTCTTTTGGTTTTAAATTGGGGATTGATTTTACGGGAGGATCTTTATGGCAGATTAAATTTGAAAATCAGAACATTTCCGATGTTGATATAAAAAATTTCTTAAATAATAATCAGAAATTGGAGAGTTATGTTTACAAAGAATTATCTTCGGATTCCGTTATCATTAAGCTTGCGGTGGTTAGCGAAGAAAGTCATCAGCAATATTTAGGATTGTTAAAAAATAAATTTGGCGATTTGACCGAATTAAAATTTGAATCAATTGGTCCTTCGGTGGGAGATCAAATGAAATCTAGGTCAATTTGGGCGATTATTTTTGTTCTTATCGGTATTTCAAGTTTTATCGCGATTTCTTTTAGAAAAATATCTTATCCAGTTAAATCTTGGAAATATGGTATTTCAACTTTAATAGCTTTATTTCATGATGTAACTGTGCCTTTGGGAGTGATTGTGGCGATGGGGCATTGGGGGAATGTTGAAATGGATGCTAATTTTATCGTAGCTTTATTGGTAATTATGGGATTTTCTGTACATGATACAATCGTTGTTTTTGATAGAATTAGAGAAAATTTGTTATCTAGAAAAATATCTAATTTTGATCAAGTGGTTAATGAAAGTGTAAATCAGACGATGGCTAGATCTATTAATACATCTTTGACTTTGGTTTTGGTTTTGTTAGCTTTGGTATTTTTTGGGCCAACAACTTTGAAAGATTTTAATGTGATTCTTTTGATTGGAGTTGTGGCCGGAACTTATTCTTCTATCTTTATTGCTAGTCCGATCTTGACAATCTGGCATAAATCTAGTAATGTTAAGTAAAGATAGTTTAATTGAGACAGATTTAGATATTTTGATTGTAAGTTTATTAACCCGAAAATAAGAATTGAAAAGGCATGCTTAAACAAATACTTGATGGATTAATAGAAACATTAGCCGGAAGGCAAAAAGAAATCGTGATTCAAAGATTCGGTGTTCTTAATGCAAAGCTAAAAACATTGGCTGCTTTGGGTTCTAAATATGATGTCACAAGAGAGCGTATTAGACAGATAGAGTCAACTGCTTTAAAAGGACTTGTAAAATACGCCGAAGAAGACAATAGTTTGAAAAATGCCTATGCAAAGTGTATTGATCATATAAAAAATTTAGGAGGGGTTAGAAGGGCAGACTATTTGGTAGAAGACCTAAGGCTTGTTCTTAGAGATCCGGGAATCTCTCATTCTTATATTGAGCTTCTTTTTTCTATATTTGATGCTCCAGTTTTGTTTCCTGAAAATAAGGATTTTTATTCTTTCTGGTATTTGGACAGTGAACAAGTAAAAGAGAGTAAAAAATTTATTTCAAAAATATCTCAAGTGATGAAAAATAAGAAAGAAGCTTTAATTGACAAAAAACAATTTGATCAAATTTTTTCTCAAACAACAAAAACAAGTAGCGTGAATGATTTTGTTGCTTTAAATTTCATATTAAATTCAAAAAATTTTTCCGTTAATCCATTTGGAGATTTTGGTCTTATAGAATGGCCAGAAATAAATCCAAAAACCGTTAGAGATAAATCATATTTGATTTTAAAAAAAGTTCATGCACCGTTGCATTTTAGAGACATTGCCAAGGAAATAAATAAAGTAAAATTTGATTCAAAAAAAGCTCATCCTCAGACCGTTCATAATGAGCTTATAAAAGATCAGAGATTTGTTTTGGTTGGCAGAGGACTTTACTCTTTAAGAGAGTTTGGAATTGAACCAGGAACAGCCAGAGAGATATTAACAAAAATACTCAAAAAAAGTGGTCCAGCTCATTTAGATAAAATTGTTCAATTGGTCTCAGAGCAGAGAGTGCTTAAGCATAATACGATTCTTTTAAATCTTCAGAATAAAAAACATTTTAAAAAGTTGTCTGATGGCAGATTCCACCTTGCTTAAAAAATAAAAAAGCACTACATAGAGTGGTGCTTTTTTGTTGGAAAAAACAAATATTTTGATGTATTATAAATAAATGGATTTTTTAAATGCTATTTCTGTAAGTTTTAATAATGCAGTTGTTTTGGCAATTTGGTTTGTGGTGCCAATTTTTCTTTTTGCGATATATTTTCAATTTAGGTTGGTTTATAAGAGAATGGTCTTTCTTAATAAAACAGAATGGGTGATTTTAAGAATTAAGCCCCCAAAGGATATTATTAAAACTCCAAAATCAATGGAACAAGTGTTTGTTTCTTTGTATGGCATGGGTGCTCCTTCGGTTGATTGGTTAGAAAAACATTTAGAGGGAAAGGTAAAGTTATGGATTTCTTTTGAAATGATAGCTCATTTGGGCGGGATAGAATTTTTTGTTAGATGTCCTAAAGGTAATAGAAACTTAGTAGAATCGGCAATTTATTCTCAATATCCGGAATCTGAAATATCCCAAGTGCAGGATTATGTTTTGCAGTTTCCCAAAATTATGCCTAATGATATTTATGATTTGTGGGGGACGGGACTTGTTCTTGCTAAAGATGATGGATATCCGATTAGAACCTATGGGGAATTTGAAGAGATAAAAGAAGAGAAGAGAACAGATCCTTTGGCGCCATTAATTGAAGCGCTCTCAAAATTGAGTGGAGATCAGATGGCATGGGTGCATTTAATGATAAGCCCAGCGGGATCTAGTTTGAAGAAAAAAGGAGATAATCTTATAAAAAAAATTATTGATGAAAAAACTGGAAAAGATGAAACGAGTAAACAATTTGGAACTTTCCGTTTGACTGTGTCTGATAATGATGTTATTAAGGCAATCAATAATAAATGTAATAAATCGGCATTTGAATTTTGCTTAAGGTTCTTATATATAGACAAAAAGGAAACATTTAATGCTTTAAATCATTCGGCGATTTTTGGGTCTTTCCAACAATTCAATACACAAAATCTTAATTCTTTTAAGTCGGATGGAAAATATAAAACTGGGTATGGACATTGGATTGGAAGAATTTTTCCTTGGTATAAAAAGTATCAGATTTTAAAGAAAAAAAGGATTTTATTTGATGCTTTTGTGAAAAGAAAATTTGGGTATACGGGAAGATTGGGAGAAGAAGAAATTCAGATGATGAGCGCAGAAGAATTGGCAACTGTTTTTCATTTTCCATCTGTTGTGGTTAAAGTTCCTAAACTTCAGCCAATTTATTCTAGAAAGGGCGAGGCACCAACTAATTTACCATTAGAATAATAATTTAAAATTTTATGTCTGATATTTTATATGTAGGAGAAACTAGTTTTAGAAACGAAGAGAAAAAATTTGGGATTAAAGCTGATGACAGAAGACGGCATGTTTATGTTTTAGGCAAATCAGGAACAGGAAAAACAACGCTTTTATCAAATATGATTATGGCGGATATTTTGGCTGGAAGGGGTGTTTGCGTAGTTGATCCGCATGGTGAGTTTGTTGAAACGGCCCTAAAAGCTGTTCCAGAAGAAAGAATAAATGATGTTATTTATTTCGATCCAGCAGATATAAATTATCCAGTTGCCTTCAATCCTTTAGAGAGAGTAAGTTTTGAGATGCGTCATTTGGTAGCTTCTGGATTGATGTCGGTTTTTAAGAAAATTTGGCCGGATGTTTGGTCTTCTAGAATGGAATATATTTTGAATAATACGCTTTTGGCTCTTTTGGAATATCAAAATTCTACATTGCTTTCTATTATGAAAATGTTTTCGGATAAAGATTATCGCCAGAAAATTGTGGGAAATCTTCAGGATCCAGTGGTGAGGTCTTTTTGGGTGGATGAATATTCAAAGTATTCGCAAAAGTTTGAAACAGAGGCCGTTGCGGCAATTCAAAACAAAATTGGACAGTTTGTTTCTAATCCATTAATTAGAAATATTATTGGACAGACGAAGTCGTCTTTTGACGCTAGAAAAGTTATGGATAATAAGAAAATATTGATTATTAATTTATCCAAAGGAAAAATAGGAGAGGGGAATTCGGCATTATTAGGGGCGATGATGATTACAAAAATACAGTTGGCGGCAATGTCACGGGCAGATATTCCGGAAAAAGAAAGAAATGATTTTTATCTTTATGTAGATGAGTTTCAAAATTTTGCGACAGAATCTTTCGCAACAATTTTATCTGAGGCGAGGAAATATAGATTAGCTTTGATTATGGCTCATCAATATATTGAACAATTAGATGAAAAAGTTGTTTCGGCTGTTTTTGGAAATGTGGGAACGATGATTGTTTTTAGGGTGGGAGCAACAGATGCAGAATTTTTGGAGAAAGAATTTTCGCCAGATTTTTTGGCAAATGATTTTGTTAATCTTCCGAATTTTCAATTTTATGTTCGTTTAATGATTGATGGTGTGACATCTAAACCATTTTCTGCTAGGGGTCTTAGGCCACCAGTTTTAAGCGAAACTTCTAATATTGAAACGATTTTAAAAATTTCTAGAGAAAAGTATGCTTTGGCAAAAGAAATTGTTGAAGAGAAGATAGCATCTGAGTATTCATCTTCTTATAAAGTAGTAGATAATATGGTAGGCAGAAGAGATGAGAGGTCTTTGGATGAGGCGCTTAAGGGTTCTTCTAAAAAAGAAGATGATATGAAAAAGAAAAGAGATAAAGAAAAATCTACTGATGATAAAGTGCCGGTGAGTGAGCTTCAGGATATAATTAGAAAGGCGTTAAAGAAGAAAGAGTAAAAATTTATAATTTATGGACAAGAACCAATTCCAAAGATAAAAGCAGATAATAAATATTTTTTTCTTGACGGGGAGTTTTTGAGTGTGGTATAAATAAAATTAACTTATTGCTTACAACTAACGACTGATGACAAGAAAGAAAAATGTAAGAATGGAAGAATAAGATAGAGAAAATAAAAATATGTTAGCTTATAATGAATTAAGACCAGGCCATTTAATTGAATATGAAGGATCTGTTTATCAGGTTATGGAGGCGAATTTTTTGCGTATGCAACAAAGAAAGCCAGTAATGAAAACAAAACTTAAGGATTTAATTACGGGTAAAGTTAAAGAGACAAACTTTGCTGTTTCCGATCGATTAGAAGAAGTGGAACTAGAAAGGAAAAAATGTCGTTTTTTGTATGAGAGTAGAGGGCAATATTGGTTTGACGAGGTGGGTAATCCTAAAAATAGATTCTTTTTTACAAAAGAAGAATTGGGGGCAAAGGCAGATTTTCTAAAATCAAACACAGAAGCAACATCTGTTTTGTGGAAAGAAAAAACTGTTTCTATAGATATTCCAGTTAAAATGGATTTTAAAGTTGTGGAGTGTCCGCCGGCAATTAAAGGAGACACGGCTTCTGGGGGATCTAAACAAGTTGTTTTGGAAACTGGAGCAAAAGTAAATGTGCCATTTTTTATTGGAGAAGGAGATATACTGAGAGTTAATACTGAAACAGGAGATTATGTAGAGAGGGTAGAGAAGGCATAAAAATTTAAAATTCAAAATTAAGAAAGTAAAACATGGTGTTAATGTCTTTTTCCATTTAATCCGGCTTTTAAATAAAAAGCAAAATTGAGATGTAAAAAACACGGTGCCAATATAGCAAATTGCAAATTATTAAAAAATAACGAGAATAAAGTAGAAAATATCCCAACAATGTGGATATTTTTGATAATTGATTTTGATTCTGTTTTGATATAGTGTTTCTATATGTTTAGTTTGTTTAAAAAAGAAAACAAAAGGAAAAAAGTTTTTGTAGCATTATCGGGCGGAGTAGATTCGTCTGTTTCGGCATTATTATTGAAAGAGCAAGGTTTTGATGTTTATACCGGTTTTATCAGAGGTTATAATGTAGATGGATGTCAGGACAAAGAAGCAGAAGATGCAAGATTGGTAGCGGAAAAAATTGGAGTGCCTTTTTATATTTTTGATTTTGAAAAAGAATATAAAGAAAAAGTAGTAGATTATTTATTAGATGGATATAGAAAAGGAGTTACTCCTAATCCGGATGTGGTTTGTAACAGTCAGATAAAATTTGGTTTGTTTTATGATAAAGTAATGGAAATTGGGGCTGATTTTGTGGCATCGGGGCACTATACAAATTTGAAGTTCAAATTTCAAATTTTAGAATTTATTTTTGGGAGAAAAAAATTGGGGGTTTATAAAGGGAAAGACAAAAATAAAGATCAAAGTTATTTTTTGTGGCAGGTGCCTTATGAGCGTTTTGCTAAAATGATTTTTCCAGTTGGAAATTTAAAAAAAGAAAAAGTAAGGGAAATTGCTAAAAAGGCTGGACTTTTGACAGCAGAAAAAAAAGATTCTCAAGGAATTTGTTTTTTGGGCAAATTCAATTTTGATGATTTTTTAAAAGAAAAGATAGGAGAAAAAAAAGGAGCAATTTTTGATTTGAGTGGTAAGGTGGTGGGAGAGCATAGTGGGGCGTGGCTTTATACAAGAGGACAGAGGCATGGATTTCTAAATACAGTTGGAAGACCATTTTATGTGGTTAAAAAAGATCTAGAAAAAAATATTTTGACAGTAGCTTATGAGGAAGATGAAAAATATATTTTAGAAAAAGAAATAAATGTTTTGGATTTGAATTTTTTGGATGATGACTTTAAAAGTGACTTTGAACAAGGGAAGATAAAGAATATATATTTGAGAACTAGATATCGTCAAAAATTATTTAGGGCAAAAATTGAAAAGAGTGAAGGTGGAGCAAAAATTGAATTTGAAAAATTGCAGAGGAATTTTTCTACATCTGGTCAGTCGGCAGTATTTTATACAAGATGGGGGCAGATGGTGGGGGGAGGAGTAATTGGCTGATAACCGATGATTTATTTTTTGACTTTATTTGAGATGAAAGATTTATAACTTACAGCAAAGATAAAAGATGTATAATGTATATAGTTGTTGTCTAAAATAGACAGAAAATTAAAAGTTAGAAATGTAAAGTAGAAAATTGGCAAGATGATAAGAAGATAAACTATGATTGATATTTTTAAAAAAATTGATTGGAAAATAATGATTTGTATGATAGCGCTAATTGGTGCGGGAAGTTTGAGTTTGTTTAGTTCTCATCCAGATTTTTTTAATAAACAGATTTTGTGGATAATAATTGGATTTTTATTTTTTGTGGGAATAATTACTTTGGATCTTAGATCTTTCTTGGCGAGCAAGGCTGTCATTTATGGGATGTATTATTTGATTAATGTGCTTTTAATTTTTACATATTTTTTTGCCCCATTAGTAAAAGGGAATAGAGCTTGGCTTGTTATTGGACCGTTTCAGTTTCAGCCGTCAGAGTTAGCTAAAATAGGACTCGTGATATTTTTAGCTTATTATTTTTCTAAAAAACATATTGGCATTAATAGGTGGTCCACTTTGATCGGTTCTTTTATTTACACATTGATTCCAGTTATTTTAATTGCAATTGAGCCAGATCTTGGAAATGCAATGGTTTTGGTATTGGTTTGGGTGGGATTTATGATGGTTTCTGGATTGCCATTAAAAAAATTAGCGTTGGGATTTGTTTTATGTTTAATGATCGGATTAGTAATGTGGATGAGTATTTTAAAAAATTATCAAAAAGAAAGAATTATTGGTATGTTTAATCCAGAGAAAGATCCTTTGGGCGTAAACTATAATGTAATTCAATCAAAGATAGCGATTGGTTCAGGGGGAATTATGGGTAAGGGTTTTGGTCAGGGGACACAGGTGCAACTTGGATTTTTACCTGAGGCACAGAATGATTTTATTTTTTCAGCAATAGCTGAAGAAGGTGGCCTTTTGGCAATTAGCTTGATTATATTTTTATTTGCTTGGATGTTAATTAGATTGGTAGCATTAGGAAATATGGCTGATTTGAGTATTCATTCTTTTTTGATTTTGGGAGCGGTGATGTTATTTTTGATTCAGTTTATTTTTAATGTGGGATCTAATTTGGGGCTTTTGCCGGTAGTAGGAGTGACTTTGCCGTTTATTAGTTATGGTGGATCAAGCATCTTAGCAAATATGATTTTAATCGGAATCGTTCAATCAATTATGAGTAGAAAATAAATTTTAGATTTTTATATGTCAAATTACATAAAATATATATTAGCCATCGTTATTTTTTTTCTTGGAACAATTTGGTTTATTTGGTCTTTCAATCGATTAATTTCTTCATCGCCAAATAGTTTGGATGGACAGATTTTTAAAATTAGTGGAGGAGAGGGAGTTTCGGAGATCGTTAAAAAACTTGACGAGGGTGGTTTTATTAGCTCAACGGCTATTTTTAAAGGATATGTTTATATTTTTGGCTATTATTCTAAGTTAAAGCCTGGGATTTATAAGATTTCGCGTAATATGAATATAATTGATTTGGTTAATGTGTTTATAAATGGATCTTCTGACACAGAAGTGACAATTTTCCCTGGGATGACAATGAAAGAAGCAGACGAAGCTTTAAAAAAAGCAGGAGTTTTGGATAATGAGTTGATTGAGGGGCTAAGACCTGATAATTTTGTTTCGGACTATCCATTTTTATCTGGGGCAAAAGATTTTGAGGGATTTTTAATGCCTGATACATATAGATTCAGATTGGGATCAAAAGTAAGTGAAGTAGTAAAAATAATTTTAGATAATTTTAATAAAAAAGCGGGAGAAAGCTTAAAGGGTCAAAATATCTTGGAGGTAGTGACTCTAGCTTCATTGGTTGAAAAAGAAGTCATTGGGTCAGATGATAAAGCAATTGTAGCGGGAATTATTGAAAATAGAATATCCAAAAAGATGCCTCTCCAAATTGATGCGACGATCGTCTATTGGATTTGTGGAAGAGGGTATCTTAATTGTGATGGGATCAAGGCTAGTGATTATAAAAAAGATTTTGAATATAACACTTATACAAATAGAGGTCTTCCTCCTGGGCCAATTTCAAATCCAACAATTGAATCAATTGAGGCAGTTTTGCATCCAATAAAATCATCGTATTTTTATTATCTTTCTGACCCAAAAACAAAGAAAACGATATTTAGTAAAACTTTTGATGAGCATAATGAAAATAGGTCTAAATATTTGGGTTTGTAGATTTTTTATGATGGTGTGGATAAGTCCTTGACTTATAGAGATTAAGGAGGTATTATTTATCTATTCAGTGGTAGGGATAGAAAAATAAGTTTGTCAAGACGGTAAGATTGACAAGCAAAATAAAAAATAGTGTTAAATAATATTAATTAAAACACATTAAAAAGACATTATTCCTAAAACAAAAAGGAAGTGTTTTTTTTGCTAGCTAATCTTTAAAAATATTTTTTAAAGATTATAGTGGTAATAAAAACTTTTTCTTATTGTTGTTTGGATGGTTGTCTCGCGATTTTTTAAAAAGTGCTAAAAAATAAAGCTAAAAATATTATGCATAAAAAAGTAAGCGAGCTTGATGTAAAGTCGTTCTCCAAACATCCTGGAGATTTTATAAAAAAACCATTTTTCCCAGAGATTCAATTAATTTCATGGGAATGGTTTGTAAAAAAGGGGATAGCTGAACTTTTTAAAGAAATTTCTCCTATTCGTGATTATACTGGAAAAGAATACGAGATATATTTTCTTGATTATAAGTTTGATGAGCCAAAATTTACCGAAGAGGAATCATGGCAGAGAGGGTCAACTTTTGAGGCCTCTTTAAGAGCAAATATTAAATTGATTAATTTAACAACTAAGGCAGAAACCGAGCAGGAGGTTTATCTTGGTGATTATCCTATTATGACAGAAAGGGGAACCTATGTTATTAACGGGGTAGAAAGAGTGGTTGTTTCTCAATTTATTCGTTCAGCTGGTGTTTATTTTACAGCCAAGGCCTTAAAAGGAAGAAAGTTTTTTGGCGCTAAAATTATTCCTGATAGAGGAAGCTGGCTTGAATTTGAGACAGAGTTAGATGGATCTATTGGAGTTAAAATTGATAAACACAGAAAAGTTCCCGTAACCGATGTGCTTAGAATATTTGGACTAGAAAAAAATGAAGATATATTAAAAACATTTGCTGAGGTTGACAATGGACCTTTGAAATATATTCAGGCAACCTTAAAAAAAGATGCAGCTAGTGATGCCTCTCAATCCTATATAGAAATTTATAAGAGATTAAGACCTGGAGATTTGGCAACTGCGGAAAATGCAAAAGGTTTGATAGACGGAATGTTTAAGAGATTGGACAGATTTTCTATGTCTGAAGTGGGGAGATATAAAATGAATCAAAGATTGGGTTTTGATCAAAAAGAAAAAACTCAATTGATCAGGTTGGAAGATTTAATAGAAATCACAAAAGAAGTTTTGAAATTAAATAATGATGATAATGCGGTGGCAGATGATTTTGATAATCTTTCAAATAGAAGGGTGCGTTCTGTTGGAGAACTTTTGCAAAGTAGAATGAGAGTTGGTTTTGCAAGAATGAGAAGAATTGTTCAGGACAGGATGTCTACTTCTGATCCAGTTTTAATTTCTCCTGTGCAACTTGTTAATTATAAACCACTCGTGGCAGTTGTGAGAGAATTTTTGATCTCTTCTCAACTTTCACAATTTATGGAACAGGTTAATCCTTTAGCAGAGCTTGAACACAAAAGAAGATTATCAGCGCTTGGGCCAGGTGGACTGACAAGAGAAAGAGCTGGTTTTGAAGTGCGTGATGTTCATACCTCTCATTATGGACGCGTTTGTCCGATTGAAACACCTGAGGGACAAAATATCGGTTTAATTAACCATTTGGCTAATTTTGCTCATGTTAACCCAATGGGATTTATTGAAACACCTTATGCAAAAGTAAAAAATGGGAAAGTAACATCTGAAATTGTTTGGATGGATGCTTCTACTGAAATAAAATATAAAATTGCTCATGGGGGAATAAAATTAGATAAGAATAATAAAATTATAAATGAACTTGTTGAAGCAAGAATTAATGGAGAGTCGGGAGTTTGTGATATTTCCGAAGTTGATTTTATAGATGTCTCTCCTTTACAAACCGTTAGTGCGGCTACATCTTGTGTGCCATTTTTGGAACATGATGATTCTCAGCGTGCTTTGATGGGATCAAACATGATGAGACAGGCTGTCCCAGGACTTAAAATGGAAATGCCTTTGGTAGGAACAGGCGCTGAAGAAAAGATTGCTATTGATTCGGGCAGGGTGATTTTGGCAAATGGCGATGGTGAAGTTGTAAAGGTAGATGGATCTATAATTGTTGTTAAAACAAAAAATGGATTAGATGAATATCCTTTGCATAAATTTAGAAGATCAAATCAATACACAGCTGTTAATCATAAGCCAATAGTTAATATTGGTCAGAAAGTAAAAAAGGGGGACATCTTAGCCGATGGTCCATCGACTGATCATGGGGTTTTAGCTTTGGGGCAAAATTTGCTTGTGGCTTTTATTCCTTTCTTTGGAGGAAATTTTGAAGATGCGGTTGTCATTTCTGAAAGAGTAGCTCAAGAAGATAGGTTCACTTCGATTTCTATTGAAGATTATAATTGTGATGTAAGAGATACAAAACTTGGACCAGAGGTGACAACTTCTGATATTCCAAATGTTTCGGAAGAAAAACTTCGTAATTTGGATGAAGATGGAATTATTAGAATTGGAGCAGAGGTGAGAGCTGGAGATATCTTAGTTGGAAAAATTTCTCCAAAAGGAGAAACTGATTTAACCGCTGAAGAAAAATTATTAAGATCTATTTTTGGAGATAAAGCTAGAGATGTTAAAGATACTTCGTTATATTTACCGCATGGGAAAATAGGTAGAGTAATTGGAATAAAAGTTTTTTCTAGAGAAAGAGGAGATAAACTTGACCCAGGAGTAATAAAAAGAATTCAGGTTGAAGTGGCTCATATTAGAAAGGTAAGAGCCGGAGATAAATTAGCTGGACGCCATGGAAACAAAGGTGTTATTTCTCAAATTCGTCCTGTGGAAGATATGCCTTATTTAGAAGATGGAACTCCGGTGGATGTCGTTTTAAATCCTATGGGTGTAGCATCTCGTATGAATATGGGATCTATTTTAGAGACTCATTTGGGATTAGCTGCTGAAAAACTTGGTTATAGAGCTATAACCCCAGTTTTTTCGGGAGCAGTAGAAGATGATATTAAAGACGAACTTAAAAAAGCTGGATATCCCGAAGATGGAAAGTTGGATTTATATGATGGAAAGACAGGAAGAAAACTTGATCAAGCTGCTACAGTTGGTTATATGTATATATTGAAATTAAATCACTTAGTAGAGGATAAAATTCATATGCGTTCTATTGGACCCTATTCTTTGGTAACTCAACAGCCATTAGGAGGAAAGGCACAGTTTGGAGGACAAAGATTTGGAGAGATGGAAGTTTGGGCATTAGAGGGTCATGGAGCAGCTTATTGTTTACAAGAAATGTTAACGGTTAAGTCCGATGATGTGCTTGGTCGTGCAGCGACATTTGAGGCCATTGTTAAAGGCGAGGAAACAAAGCCGTCAAATTCCCCATCTGCATTTAATGTTTTGACTAATGAAATTAATGCTTTGGGTCTAAGAATTGAACCGGTTAAGAAAGAAGATTTGTCAGATAAATAAATTTATTAAGAGTAAAAATAATAATAAAAAAATGATTACAGAAAATTTTGACTATCTTAGAATAAAAATTCCCTCACCAGAAGAAGTAATTGCATCTTCTTATGGAGAAGTCACTAAACCGGAAACAATTAATTATAGAACTCAGAGGCCAGAGAAAGATGGTTTGTTTTCTGAGAGAATTTTTGGACCAACTAAGGACTATAAATGTTATTGCGGTAAGTTTAAAGGATTAAGATATAAAGGGACTATTTGTGATAAGTGTGGAGTAGAGGTGACAAGAGCAATTGTTAGGAGAGAAAGAATGGGACATATTAAATTAGCAGCTCCCGTAGCACATGTTTGGTTTTTAAAAACTGGAAATTCAAAAATTGGTTTATTTTTTGATACCTCAGTAAGTAAATTGGAAAAAGTTGTTTATTACGCATCTTATATAGTGATGAATGTTTTTGAGGATAGAAGGAAAGAGGCTTTAGAGAATATTAATGCGGAATATAAATCTAGAAGAGGAGCAATAAAAGACGAAGAGCAAAAGAAAGCTTTTGAGGCGGTTTATGGAAAAAATAGAGATTTTTTGTCTTCGGTTAAAATTGGTTCAATCATAAATGAAGTTGAATATTTTGATTTTGCTAGAAAATTTGGAGATGTTTTTGAAGCTGGAATTGGAGCTGAGGCTTTAAGAAAAATTCTTGAGAGGGTTAATCTTAAGAAAGAAATTATAGAGGTTGAAAGATTGATTGAAAACTTGTCCAAAAAAAGAAAAAATGTTATTTCGGAAAAGAAATATTTTTCTAAGTTGAAAGTGCTTAAATCTTTTGAAAAAAATAATATCAGACCAGAGTGGATGATTATGACGGTGATTCCAGTTATTCCTCCAGACTTAAGACCGATGGTTGCGTTAGATGGAGGAAGGTTCGCTTCTAGTGATTTAAATGATTTGTATAGAAGAGTTATTAATAGAAATAATCGTTTGCAAAAATTAATAGATCTTAAAGCGCCTGAAATTATTGTGACAAACGAGAAAAGAATGTTACAAGAAGCAGTTGATGCGCTCATTGATAATACCGCTAGGTTTGGGAGACAACAGATGTCAGCTCAAAATAGGCCGTTAAAATCTTTGGCGGATATCTTGAAAGGAAAGCAGGGGAGATTTAGACAAAATCTTTTAGGTAAACGCGTTGATTACTCTGGGCGTTCTGTAATTGTTGTCGGACCAGAATTGAAATTAAATGAATGTGGTATTCCTAAAAAAATGGCATTGGAATTATTTAAGCCTTTTGTCATTCATCAGATACTTGAAAGAGGAATGGCTCATAATATTAAAAATGCTAATCGCTTAATCGAACAAGGAATTTCAGAAGTTTGGGAAATAGTTGAAGAGGTAATAAAAAATAAAGCCGTTTTACTTAACCGCGCTCCAACTTTACATAGATTGGGTATTCAAGCTTTTAAACCAGTTTTAGTTGAAGATTTAGCAATTAGAATTCCGCCTATGGTTTGTAGCGCTTTTAACGCTGATTTTGATGGAGACCAGATGGCTGTTCATTTGCCTTTATCGGCTGCGGCTCAAAAAGAATCATTTGAAAGAATGCTGTCTTCAAAAAATATTATTAAACCAGCGAATGGAGATCCAATTGCAACTCCATCTCAGGATATTGTTTTGGGATGTTATTACTTAACAAAGATTATTGACAAAATTAAGGATGAAAAGAAATATAAAGTGTTTGCTTCAACTCAAGAAGTTTTAATTGCTTATGAGTTTGATTATATAAAAATCAATGAGCCAATTAGGATGGGCTCTGTTAAGTCAGAACCAACTTCAGCGGGAAGAATTATTTTCAATAGTATTATCCCCAAAGAATTTGGATATGTAAATGAGGTGATGAAGAAGAAAAATCTTGCTAAACTTATTTCAAAATATATTGATTTGTTTGGTATGGAAAATGCTTGGGAATTTCTTGATGCGATAAAAAATCTTGGATTTAATTATGCGGCTATTTCTGGGATGACCTGGAGTACTTTTGATTTAAAAACTCCAGAACAAAAAGGAGAGATTATTGAAATTGCTAGAGAAGATGTAAAAAAAGTTCAGGATCAATATGATAATGGATTTTTGGATAACGAAGAAAGAAAGGTTAGAGTAATTCAAATTTGGGACAGAGTAAAAAAAGAAATATCTGTTTTAGTGCCAAAGGGTTTTGCGGAAGATAATCCAGTTTTTGGCATTATTGATTCAGGAGCGCGTGGATCTTGGGAGCAGGCGGTCCAGGTGGCTGGCATGAAAGGGAATGTAACTAATCCAAAAGGGGAAACTATAGAACTTCCAGTTATTTCTTCTTACAAAGAGGGGCTGTCTGTTTTGGAATACTTTATTAATACTCATGGAACAAGAAAAGGATTAACTGATACTGCTTTAAAAACTGCTCAGGCTGGATATTTGACTAGAAGAATGGTGGATGTTTGTCAGGATATTGTTATCAATAAAGATGATTGTAAAACACAAGAGGGCGTTAAAATAGAAAGAGTAGTTGGAGATGAATATGGATTTTCTTATGCAGCAAGATTGTTTGGAAGAGTGCCAGTTAATGATGTAAAAGAAGGAGGAAAAGTTTTAGCTAAAGCTGGTGAAATCATTGATAGAAGCACTTCGGAGGCGATATTAAATTCTAAAGTTGAATCAGTGCTTTTGAGATCTCCAATGACATGTAAGTCGCTTTATGGCGTTTGTTCAAAATGTTATGGAATGGATTTGGGAAGATTGGGACAAATTAAAAAAGGGGAAGCAGTTGGTGTTATAGCTGCTCAATCTATTGGAGAACCAGCAACCCAGTTAACTTTAAGAACTTTCCATTCAGGGGGTGTGGCTCAAAAAGATATTACTTCTGGACTTCCTCGTATTGAAGAAATTTTTGAAGCAAGGCCTCCAAAAGGAAGAGCTGCCCTAGCTTTGGAAGATGGTATTGTGGAAGATATTGAAGAGAGAGGATCTTTGAAGATTATTAAAGTTAAACCCTCTACAAAAGTAAAGGCAAAATCAAAAGCCAAAGAGAAAATTAATGAATATAGTGCTCCAAGAAATGTGGTTATTTATGTAAACATTGGAGACAAGGTTAATAAGGGTGATCAAATTTTTGAAGGAAGTTTAGACCTTAAAGAATTGTTTGCATTGAAGGGAAGAGAAATAACAGAGGCATATATTATTAATGAAATTCAGAAAATTTATGTCTCAAATGGTAATGTTATTAATGACAAACATATAGAAATGGTTGTAAAGCAGATGTTTTCAAGAGTTTCTGTTAAAGAGAGTGGAGACAGTATTTTTGTTCCGGAGCAGATTTTGGAAAAATCAAAATTCTTTGAAACCAATCGTCGCCTAAGAATGAAAGGCAAAACTCCAGCTAAAGCTAAACAACTTCTTATGGGCATTACTAGAGCGGCTCTTTCTACAGAGAGTTTCTTGTCGTCAGCTTCTTTCCAAGAAACAGCTAGAACTTTAGTAAATGCTTCTTCCGAAACAAGAGTAGATAAACTAAGAGGATTAAAAGAAAATGTAATTATAGGGCGATTAATTCCAGCTGGAACGGGGTATGATGAAATGATGGCGGTAGCAAAAGAAAAAGAGGCACCAGATGGGCACGCCGATCATGTTTTTGGGGATGATGAATAAAAGGGGTTGAAAAGGTAAAAAAAATGTGATAAGGTATGGAAGTATTAAAATAAGTTCAAAGTTTAAAATTAAAAGTTTAAAATTCTGGAATATGATAAGTATAAATGAAGTAGAGGAAATAGATAAAAAAGAATATGAAATCTCAGTTCTTCTAAAAAATGAGGAAGACATTAAAGAGATGAAAGATTTAATGAAAAAGCATGGTTTTGAGGTAACATTTGAGAGCCCTTTCAAGAGAATGAGCTTGTCTTATGAGATTAAAAAAGAGGCCTCAGCTGTTTTTGGGTGGTTCTATATTCTTTCAAAAACTAGCGCAATTAAAGATTTTACCAAAGAGATTAAAGTTGAGCCGTGGTGTATTAGGTCTTTGGTGATAACTGATCCAGTTAAAAGGGAATTTGATAAAAGTGATAGCCATGAGAGACAACCTAGAAAAGAAGTTGTATCTAAAATTAAAGAAGTAGTAGAAGAAGAAAAAATAACTTCAGATGTCGTGACTAATGAAGATTTAGAAAAAAAATTAGAAGAAATTCTAAAATAAATAAAATATATGAATCTTAACAAAGTCATATTGATAGGTCGTGTTGCCTCTGATATTAATCTTAAGGCAACAGCCACAAATCAAGCAGTTGCTTCTTTTAAGGTCGCGACAAATAGAATCTGGACTGATAAAACTGGAATAAAACAAGAAAATGCTGAATTTCACAATGTGGTCGTTTGGGCAAGACAAGCTGAACTAGCCAATCAATTTTTAGCTAAAGGTAGTTTAGTAATGATAGAGGGGAGACTTCAAACAAGAAATTGGAAGGATGCCTCTAATCAAACTCATTGGATGACAGAGATCGTTTGTGAGAATATTCAATTTGGTCCAAGGAGTGCTGGCGGAGGGCAAGGACAAACTTTTACGCCGAATAGTTCTAAAAGTTCTCCAATTAAAAAAGCTGAACCAGCTAATAATGATTTTGAAGATTCGTTAGAAGAAGATCTTCCTGAAATTAATATGGACGAGGAAGAGATAAAACCAGAAGATTTACCATTTTAACTGTATAAAAAATTTTTATGATACGTTCAAAAATAATAAAACAATGCTATTTCTGTTCTCAGAATATCAAACAAGTTGATTACAAAGAAGTTAGTTTACTAAGACGCTTTGTTTCGGCACAAGGGAAAATTATTGATCCTCAACACACGGGAATTTGTGCTAAGCATCAAAGACTATTATCTCAAGCAATAAAGAGGGCTAGATTTATGTCTCTTTTGTCTTTTATAAAAAAATAAAGGGGAAGTAACAAGTAGAAGGTAAAAAGTAAAAAAGAAAATAAGATTAAATCAAAAAAACACCTTGATATTTGTCGAGGGGTTTTTTATTTGTTAGAATTAGTAGTATGAATTTTGATATTAATTTATTTAATTTTATTTTTGGACTTGGACAAAAAATTGGAGTCAATTGGTTCTATGAATTTTTAGCAACTTATTTAATTTATGTAGTTGTTATGATTTTTTTATTTTTTCTTTTAAAGGAAAAAGATTTGCGAGAGAAAGTTTATGTTTTTCTTTTTTCTCTTTTGTTGTTAGTAATTAGTAGGGGGCTATTCACTGGAATAATTAGATTTATTTTTCCAAAACAAAGACCGTTTGCGCAGTTAGATTTTGTGCCATTAATTTCAAATAGTGGATTTGCTGATGCGTTACCTTCGGGACACGTTGTGTTTGTTTTTTCTTTGGCTTTTTGTGTTTTTTTATTAAATAAAAAATGGGGATGGATTTGTTTGGCATTGGCAATTTTAGTTTCTTTGGGGAGAATTTTAGTTGGTGTCCATTGGCCGATGGATGTGCTAGTGGGATTTGTTGTTTCGGGGGTGAGTTATTGGGGGTTGAAAAAAGTAATTGGTAGTTTACAAAAAGTAACTCAATAAAAATAGAAATAAAATAACCCCTAGGGGTTATTTTATTTTGTGTGTTTATTGTACCAAGTCCGAACCTATTTTCAAAATCGGTAATGTGTCACGCGCGGAGCGCGTGGTGGCTCTAAATTAAATCGTACGCTCGACGAAAGCCCCGCCACCGCCTCGCTTCACTCGGCAACCCCCAAAAGAAAAAATGTTCCTTGCTCTTTTGATTTTCGCGGGGGTGGATTTTTTCTAAAATGGAAAGGACATTTTTCTTTTTGGGGTTCTGCCCTCCAAGTATTCGGGCAGTGCGTGGGGCTTCAATGCGGACGAAGTTTTGGCAAAACTATTTTTTGGGGAAAGGATTTGCCAAAACTTCGGCTAATCTTTTTTGAATTCGGATGTCACAAATGGAAAAGAAGGGGTTTGGGGAGGAATCCTCCGCTTGCTCCGCTGATTTCTTTTGGCAAAATTCGGGCGGGATTATTTGTAACGATAAAATTGAAAAAAGTCCTCATATCTGTTAGCATAATACTGCGTCCAAAAATAAGCGACAGTTATATGTTATCAATATATGGAAAGTAATCAACTAGGACAAAAAATAAGGAAATTGCGACAAAAATTAGGGCTTTCGCAAGACGATTTTGCTCATAAAGCAGATGTGACCCATGCAACACTTACTAAAATTGAAACAAGTGTTATTAAAAAGCCATCCATTTTCGTTGTGAGCAAAATCGCGAAAACCCTTAATGTCGCAATTGAGGACTTGATTAAGTAATCCTATGGCAATAATGAAACAAATTTCATGGCATACAAAAACAGTCCCCGAGGTTCTTGGCGCGCTCGGTTCGCGTGAGCACGGCCTAACAAAAGAAGAAGCGACCGAACGGTTTCAAAAATATGGACTCAATAAACTTCCCGAAGGGAAGGTGGATGGCTTACTTATTATTTTTTTGTGGCAGTTTAAAAGTCCACTAATTTATATTCTCTTTGCTGCGGCGAGTATTGTTTTTGCGATGGGAGAAGTTATTGATGCTTCGATTATCTTTGCAGTGCTTCTTTTTAATGCAATTGTAGGCACAATTCAGGAAGGCAAGGCACAAAACACCCTACTTGCTTTAAAAAAGTTTGCCGAAACTTCGGCAACTATATTGCGAGACGGAAAAGAACTTATCGTATTAGATACCGAGGTAACGCCCGGGGATATTATCATATTACAGGAAGGAGAAAAAGTACCGGCTGATGCACGAATCGTTTTCTCCAACACCCTGAAAGTTGACGAGGCAAGTCTTACTGGAGAATCAGAACCAGTGACTAAAACCAATACAGTAGTATCAGCCGACAATCTGCCAGTGGCGGATCAAAAAAATATGGTATTCAAAGGTACGCATATTTTAAGCGGAAGCGGTATGGCGGTTGTTGTGGCTACTGGACTCGTAACGGAAATTGGAAAAATTGCGCAGAAAATCTCCTCGATTGATACCGAGATT
>Ga0210057_1003598_pt1 | contig 21283 bp, 19 predicted proteins | sample CryGeyCG2114_010_2_FD_183968 | JGI IMG/M metagenome (GOLD analysis project Ga0210057, IMG submission 183968) | Groundwater microbial communities from aquifer - Crystal Geyser CG10_big_fil_rev_8/21/14_0.10 (SPAdes) (version 2) | ecosystem: Environmental > Aquatic > Deep subsurface > Groundwater ...
CTGCCGTGATAGAGCAAAAAAACCTCACCGCCCACGTGTTTCTCAATATGGCCGAGCGCCTCCTCGGGAACCCGGAGGACCGTGAAACTATGGAGCGCGCCGCAAAACTTTTCTGGAAGCCGCTCGCGGCGGAGACCATCGCCAAGGAACTGTTTGCCGTCGCCGCCAAAACCGAGCAGTAGCCCTGAATTTTTGGGAGTTTTTTTTTGCTTTCCCAGGTGAGTTCTGACATTCTCCCCGCCTTCGCTAGGCTACGGACGGGCAGGCCCTCCTTCGTCCTGAGCCGTATTGAAGGACTACGGACGGGCAGGCCCTCCTTCGTCCTGAGCACTTCAACTACGTTCAGTGTAAACCCGTTGAAGGACTACGGACGGGCAGGCGTGATTTTCGGGCTAGAAAACGGCATTCTCACATTCTGCAGAATGTCGGAACGTTTTCGCGCGAATGGTAGAATCTGGTGCTACAGTTAACTGTAGCACCCTTTTTATACGCTAAGAGAAAACCACGGGCGTGAGTTTGTGAAGTTTCATTTAGAATAATCGCCCGTTTTTTTGAGTATAGAAAAAATAAGAGGGTGCTATAATCAATTATAGCACCCTCTTTTCGTATACCGAGAGAAAACCACGGGCGGCCTACTCCGCCCCGCTAAGCGGGGCTACGAAGGCTGGATAAGCCCGTGGAGCTTCACTTACTCTTACTCAATCACTTAATGCAGGAATTATGTCCTATTGGACGGCCGTCCAATAGGACATATTAATATTACTTACCCAATTCTCTACTCTGGGAGTTTAAGGACGGAGAAGTTATCAAGGAGGTGCTGGTACTGCTCAAACCGCTCGCAGGCGAGGCCCGTGCCCCGCGCCACGCAGTTCAGGGGGTCCTCCACCACCTGCACCGCAACCCCGTTGTTATCGAGATGGAGTTAGCTGAAAGATAGTAGTGATGGTGGAGGGGTTCTTGCTATGACGCGTCATAGCAACTCAAAGTGAGAAGCTCGCAGAATTTACCTCCCTCTGTTTTTCCAATGGCGCTATGACATGTCATAGCACCAGCTGAAGAACCAGCTTAATAGGCGCAACCGTGCCCTCTTTATCTCGCCGTAGTTTCCTTGGCCGTCCGTAACTTTAGTGAAGGAGGCAACGAAGGCGGGTCCGCTGCTGAAATTCTCGCGCCCTACAACGCCACGAAGTGAGAAGAAGGAACGTTTCGCCATTCACTTCTAACGGGGTATAACCCGGTAGTGAAACTGCGACTGGTTTGTAGAACACAAACGGGAGGCACTTGGTCGCAGTTCTACTACCGGGTATAATAGCCCCATATGCCCGTAAAAGTCCGTTTCGCGCCTTCTCCGACTGGATTTCTCCACATCGGCGGCGTCCGCACAGCCCTCTTCAACTGGCTTTTTGCGCGCCACGTGGGCGGTTCCTTCATGCTGCGCATTGAGGACACGGACACCGAACGTTCGGAAAAGCGGTTTGAGGACGACATCATCCAGAGCTTGGAGTGGCTTGGGTTGACATCCGATGAACCAGTCGTGCGCCAGAGCGAGCGGCGAGCGGTCTACACCCGCTACCTAGGGAAACTCATTGACGAGCGGAAGGCCTACCGCTGTTTCTGCACCCCGGAGACGCTTGAAGCGGACCAGCAGGCGCAGATGAGTCAGGGACTCGCGCCGAAGTACCGCGGCGGTTGCAATGATCTGCCGCCCGCGGAAGCGGAAGCGCGCGCCTCCCGCGAGCCGCACGTCATCCGCTTCCGGATGCCGGAGAAAACCGTCACCTTCACCGACCTCGTACACAGAAAAGTTTCCTTTGACCTGCGCCTTGTGGGGGATATCATCATCGCAAAGGGGCTTGGGGAACCGCTCTACAACTTCGCTGTGGTGGTGGATGACGAGGAGAGCGGCATCACACACGTGATACGAGGCGAGGAGCATCTCCCGAATACCCCGAAGCAGATGGCGTTTCAAGAAGCACTTGGTTTTCGGACCCCCGCCTATGCGCACCTTCCGCTCATCCTCGGCCCCAACCGAAAAAAACTCTCCAAGCGCGATCTCTCCAAGTCGGTAGCCGACTACCGTGCTGACGGCTACCTGCCGGAAGCGCTCCTGAATTTCCTCGTGCTCCTCGGCTGGCATCCCGTCCGCGACCGCGAGGTGCTCACGGTTCCCGAAATGGTTGAGGAGTTCACCCTTCCGCGGGTACAGAAGGGTGGGGCGGTGTGGAACCCCGAGAAACTGGAATGGCTGAACGCGCAGCACATCAAACTTCTTTCGGTCGAGGAGCTTGCGGCGCGCCTGGAACCGTTCGTGCCGCCGCACTGGCGTGGTAATCGGGAATTCTTCGCCCGCGTGGTCGCGCTGGAGCAGGAGCGCCTCACCACCCTCAAAGCATTTGCCGCATCGGCGAGCTTCTTCTTTGAACTCCCCAACTATCCAGCCGAACTCCTCCGGTGGAAGGGGACCGATGCGGAAACCACGCGCGGGAACCTTGAGACGGTCATGGCGCTTTTCAAAAAGACCGAAGAACGATCGTTCACGCGCGATTTGCTTGAAAAACCGCTCTTCCGCCTCGCCGATGAGCGGGGGAGAGGGGAGTTCCTATGGCCGCTCCGGGTGGCGCTCTCCGGGCGCGAGGCCTCGCCGGGACCCGTGGAGATCGCGGTGGCGCTCGGCCGTATTGAAACGGTGAATCGCCTCCAGATCGCCGTGGAGAAGCTCGGGGGAGCGGCCACGGTCGCATCCTGATACACACCTATGCTACCCGCGCGCTTCCGGTGTTTTGTGGTGCAGGTGCTCACCATTATTGTGGGTGCCGGGTTCCTCATGGCGTCTCCCGCGTGGGGGCAGGCCGCGCCGGAACTCCCCGGTTCCCTTCGCTCGCAGATAGAGGAAAAAGCCCAAGCACTGAAAGAGCTCGCGGCGCGCCGCGAGGCCGTAGAAAAGAGTCTGGAAGAGGTTCGCGGCTCAAGCGACAGTTTGAAGGGCGAGCTCCGGGAAATTGATGCCGCCGTGAACCAACTGAACCTTTCCATACGGTCCAACGAGATCACGCTGGAAAAACTCGACCTGGAATACGACGAGCTCGGCGATGAGATCATTGACGCGCAACAAAACATCCGGAACGCCAAGGAGACCATTGGAAAACTTTTCACCGAATTGCAGCAGCGGGACCGCGAGAACCTCTTCACACTCTTCTTCCGCAGCTCCAAATTGAGTGAGAGCGTCGCGGAGGTGCAAACGCTCTCCACCATCCAAGGTCAGCTCACGGAGAATATCGGAAAACTCCGCAACCTGCAGAATACGCTCGCCGAGAAGCGCGCCGCCACCAAAGAGAACAAGCGCCGCCGCGAGATCGAGCGGGTGAACCTCGCCAGTCGCCAGAACATCGCGCAGGACCAAAAACAGGAAAAGCAGGTGCTCCTCTCGGCAACCAAGAGCCAGGAACAGATCTACCAGCAGCAGCTTGAGGACCTGAAGGCGCTCCAGGCGCAGGTGTCCGAAGAAATTGAGGGCATTGAATCCCAGTTGCGGAGCACCATTGATAGGAATCTCCTCCCCATCCCGCGCGTGGGGATGCTCCTCTGGCCCGTGGACGGCGGACGGCTCACGCAAGGATACGGGCGTACGGCGTTCGCGGTCCGTAACTACGGGAGCCAATATCACAACGGCATTGATATCGGCGCCCCCATCGGCACGGAAGTTTTCTCCGCGGCGAACGGCACGGTTATCAATGTCGGGAACCAGGACGCGTACCGCCGCTGTTACCGGGCGGGCTACGGAAAATTCATCGTCGTGAAGCACGACAACGGCCTGACCACGCTCTACGGCCACCTCTCAAAGTACCTCGTGAAGATAGGGGATAAGGTTGGGAAGGGGCAGGTCATCGGCTATGTCGGAAGAACGGGATGGGCGACCGGCCCCCATCTCCACTTCACGGTGTTCGCGACGCAGACCATCACCCCAGCGCGCGGTAGTTTGCCGGAGGGCGCTATATTTTCGCGCTCGTGCGGCCCTATGCCTGTGGGCGGTGACCTGGACCCCACCCAATACGTAGAGATGCTATAGAACTAACAACTGATAACTTATAACTAATAACTGGGAACTTATACGATGGGAAAAGAAGAAGTAACAAAAGAAGTATGGAACGAGCGGGCGGCTGCGCGCGGCGGCTCCCTTCTCCAGTCGTGGGAATGGGGAGCGCTCCAGGAAGCGCTCGGCCGGAGGGTGATGCGCTTTACCACTTCTGACTTCCTCGCCTCCGCCGTTGGTTATCCGCTCCCCTTTGGGAAGCGGTACTGGTATGTGCCCCACGGACCGATGTTCCTCCGGCAGCCTGCTCCGGAGACGTTCCGCGCCATCGCCCCGGCGCTCGCGCCGCATTGCGGGGATAGTTCCATTTTTCTGAAGATAGAACCGGCGCTCACCGACACGCCTGAGCACCGCGCGCTCCTCCGCGCGGCGGGGTGGAAGAGGGCCGCTGACACACAGCCCTCAGAAACACTCCTCATAGATCTCACCAAGCCGGAACCAGAACTCTTGAAGGAAATGGAGCACGACACCCGCTATGCCATCCGTGCGGCGGTGCGGCGCGGGGTTGCGGTAACCGTTGCCCGGACGGCGGAGGAGAAGGCGCGCGCGTTTCCGCTGTTCTGGGACCTTTTTGAAGGAACCAACATCCGCCACGAGCTCCACGCGTATGAAAAGCATTACTATGAAGAAGTAGCGAAGCTCCAAGGCAACCTGCCTGCGCAGGCAGGTTGCTACACGGAGATTTTCCTCGCCGCACTGGAAGGAGAGACTATTGCGGCGGCCATCGTTGCCTACTTTGGGAAGCGTGCGTACTACCTCTATGCCGCTTCCAAAACCGGCATGGGAAAATTCAACGCTCCCTCGCTCATCCTTTGGGAAGCCATCCGGGGCGCGAAGCAAAAATGGTGTATCGTGTTTGACCTCTGGGGTATAAGCGAAACCAGGCGCGAGTGGAAAGGCGTGACGGCGTTCAAAAGGAGTTTCGGTGGCAGGGAAGTGAAAATGGTGGGCACGTGGGAGTACCCGCTCCAACCGCTCTGGTACTGGGGGTACCGTGTCGCTAAGCAACTAATGTGAATTGTTGGTGCTACAGTTAACTGTAGCACCCCGTATTAATTGCCATGACCGAATCGCAAGCCAAAACGTGTCAGTCATAGTCGCAGCACAGAGAGATAGTGTATTATGAACAGTGTAATAATGCGGAGCCGGTTTAAGAGGGGTGCTATGACATGTCATAGTGCTACCCCACGGGGTAGCAGTCAAAAATAAATTTAGTCAGAAGATATGAATCAAGAAACGAAAACTTGTCAGAATTGTCCCGATTTTGTCACCGAGCGTAGCGAGGAGATACAAAATCGTGGATGCACGATTCCGAAGGAATCGGCACAAACACCATGACTAAATCACAAACGAAGGTTTGTCAAAACTGTCACCAGGAATTCCGTATTGAACCGGACCCACAGCACCCAAGCACCCGCATGGAGAGGGGGTCCATGCCCCACTACGCCAAAGGTGACCCCCGAGCGATCTACTGCAACGAGTGCTATTCAAAGGTGGTAGCTTGAGGAGAGGTAGTCGGGGTGCTACCAATCAGAGGTTGTCTAAAGTTGTCTAAGGGTGATTCGGACAAATGTTACAATCTCGCGATCGCGAGATTGTAACAAACTTGCGGTGCTGAACGTCCACGCGGGTGGGGTAAGCCACAGTGGTAGTTTGAAAAAATCCTGCCGTAGGGTAGAATAAGGAAGTCAATCTATGACCGTCAGAAACATCAATAAATATATCTCGTTGGGAGCGGTGCTCACCGCGTTCATCGCCATTGCGCTCTTCGGCACCCTCATTATGGCGAAGGAGGCCGGCCACGACGGGTGCATCGCGGCGCGCACGAACGGCGGAAATTGCCCCATCACCGACCGATTCTTCGCCTACGTCAACTTCCACCTGAACGCCGCGAAAGGTTTCTCCACCGGCATCCTCGCGACGCTCGCGGTTCTCGGCGCGATGCTCCTCTTCGCCGCGATACCGGTGCCAGTTGCGGCGGGACCTTCGCCCGGCTACATCCCCGGTTATTGCAACCACCTCTCGCAGGTTTCCTCCATTGCATCGTTCCAGAAGTTTACCCGCTGGTTCTCGCTCAAAGAGAACGCCCCGAACGGGGCGTAGACGCGCCGCGGAACAAGAACAGATCCGCCGGCGCGCTTCTTTCGCGCTCCCTTCAGGTGGAGACGCTCGTTCACTAAAACTTCAAACAAATAAAACAAATTCTCATGACCAAAAATAAAATCATCCTCATCTTCGTCGGCGTCGCGGTACTCATTGTAGTACTCTTCGTCGTCGGGAAACCTGGCACGGCACCCGCGGGAGCTGATCTCTCTCAAGCTGTCGCGCCGGGCACCCTCGCCGCCGCAGAAAGCAACTTTGATTTCGGCGCTGTCTCCATGGCGGCTGGGAAGGTTACCCATACCTTTGTCGTAAAGAACGACAGCGCCGCCCCCCAGCCGCTCACCCGTTTCTACACCTCGTGTATGTGCACCGAAGCGACGCTCATCCAAGGGGGGCGGCGGATGGGACCCGTCGGCATGGCGGGCCATAGCCCCGTTCCAAACTGGAACCTCACGATTGCCCCCGGCGAGGAGGTACAAGTGGAGGTAACTTTTGACCCGGCGGCGCACGGGCCCGCCGGCATCGGTGCGATAGCGCGGGAGGTGCGCCTGGAGTCGGACACGGGGACACTCCTCACGCTCGGCATTACCGCGAACGTAACACCCTAACCACCACATGATCAAAAACAGAACCACGTTCATCCTCATCGGCATCGTCGTGCTCCTCGCCGCGTTCCTCATGTTCCTCAAGTGGAGCGGCGGCGCCACAACGGCGCTCTGGAATCTCTCCGAAGGCGGCAAGGCATTCCTCCCGCTCCTCCTCGTCTCGGCGTTCATAGACAGCGTGAACCCATGCGCTTTCTCAGTGCTCCTCCTCACCATAGCATTCCTATTCAGCATAGGGCAGCTCCGGAACGGCATCCTGAATGTCGGCGGCGCCTACGTCCTCGGCATCTTCGTTGCCTACTTCCTCATCGGCCTCGGCATTCTTGAGACCCTCTCGTTCTTCAACATCCCGAACTTCATGGGGAAATTGGGTTCGGCGCTCCTCATCCTCCTTGGGGCCATCAGTCTCGTAAATTTCTTCTTCCCGCGATTCCCGATAAAGCTGAAGATTCCCGATGCCGCCCACTCAAAAATGGCGGCGCTCATGGAAAAAGCGTCAGTGCCGGCCGCATTCGCGCTCGGGGGCCTCGTCGCGCTCTGTGAATTTCCCTGCACCGGCGGGCCATACCTCATGATCCTGGGGCTCCTCCACGACACCCGCACCTACCTCTCCGGCTTCGGCTACCTCATCCTCTATAACCTTGTCTTCGTAGCCCCGCTCGTCCTCATCTTCGGAATCGCCGCGAACGAAACGCTCCTCACCCGGGTGCAAACGTGGCGCAAGGAGAATGTCCGCGGCATGCACCTTTTGGGCGGCCTCGCCATGGTATTTCTGGGACTCCTCATCCTCGTGCTTTAGGCCTTCAAGGCCCGCGAGGGAGGGGGTTGTCCCGTACTATTGACCAATATACCCCCAGGGGGTATCATACCAACCATATGGAAACCGATCGTACTCGTTACCTCATACCGCTCTCCCTGCTTCTCGCCGTGCTCGTGGTGGGTATCGGTTGGATATATCGAGAAGGCCGCCAGACGCTCCCGCCACAGGAGGTCGCCGCAGATATCAGTCGGGTGCTCCTGCCCGCGGAAGGCATCACGCTTCCGGTGCGGTGGGGAAATCTCGGTGCGCAACTGGTCACCGCCGGCGTCATTGATGCCGATAAATTTGAATCGCTCTACCGGACCCGGGGCGGCCTCACCAAGGAAGAAAAAACGCTGCTCACCGGAGAACAAAACGTGCCGCTCAAGATTGATGCCGAGAACGCACCGGTGATCCTGAATCTTCTCTGGGCGTTCGGCCTCGCGAACAAGAACTCTATCCTCACCGACGGACCCATGGCGGACCCCCGCTACGGCGGAGCGCAGAACTTCGCCTCCACCGGCGGGTGGACGCTCTCGAAGGGGGACACCATGACCCATTACAGCGCCCACCCGTTCATAACGCTCACCAAGGAACAGCAGGAGCTCGTGGAGCGGGTGAGTAAGAATATCTATCGTCCCTGTTGTGGGAACGCCACCTACTTCCCGGACTGCAACCATGGGATGGCGATGCTGGGGCTCTTGGAACTCATGGCTGCGCAGGGCGCCGACGAAGCGGCCATGTACCGTGCCGCGCTCGCCGTGAATTCCTACTGGTTTCCCGACCAGTACCGCACCATCGCCGCATACCTGAAGGAGAGGGGAACGGCATGGGAGGAGGCGGACCAGCAAGCGCTCCTCGGATATGATTTCTCAAGCGGAGAGGGATTTCAGCGCGTCCTCGCGGAAACGAAACCGGTGGAAAAACAGGGAGGCGGCAGCTGCGGGGTATGATTAATGACTTACCACCAACGACAAACAACTAACAACAAATAACTAACGACGTGTAACCAACGACAAACAACTAACGGCCATGAAACCAGACGTAAAACGAAAAGCCACGCGGCGTCTCAAAATCGTTGAGGGCCAGGTGCGCGGCCTCCAGAACATGGTGGAACGCGAACAATACTGCATTGATATCCTCCGACAGTCATTAGCGGTCAAGGAAGCGCTCTCTGGCGTTGAAGACCTCATCCTTGAAAATCACCTTGCCACCCACGCCGCGGCGCAGATGCGCGCGGGAAAAACAGCGAAGGCAGTCAAAGAAATTCTCACCATCTACAGGTCATCGCGAAAAAAGTGAATAACGGGGCATAGTCGGACCTCGCATAAAAATCATCAATAATAATTTATGATGTGGAATTGGGGATATGGCGGCGGTTGGGGATGGGGCGGCACGCTTATGATGTTCCTCTGGTGGATGTTTGTGATTATCGCGCTCGTGACACTGGTGCAGTGGTTTACCCGCCGTTCTTCCTGTTACGGCGGCGATAAGGCGCTTGAAATTTTGAAGGAGCGCTATGCCCGCGGAGAGATAGACAAGAAGGAGTTCGAGGAGAAGAAGGAAGATTTAATCTAATCATCCGGATGATATTAACAAATTACACGGCCGTGTAATTTGTTAATATCAGTGTCCTGTAGGATTTTAGTGCTGTCGGACCTGGTTTAAATAATTTCGACAACATACCTTTCGGATAACTATGGATCACCATCACAAGTCGGTGCCGGCGGAGAAACCGCCGGAATCATACACGTGTCCCATGCACCCCGAGGTGCAAGAGCCGCAACCGGGGATGTGCCCTGAATGCGGCATGCACCTCGTGCCTCAACGCGCGGCTAAAAATGAAGAGCATGGGGGAAAGAACAACGCGTACGACAAACCCGCCTCCGCGCATACTATGGCGGGTAAGCATGAAGGCCACCACACGCAGGATTTCCTGAAAAAATTCTGGTTGAGCGCGGCGCTCACGGTTCCCATCGTCCTTTACTCGGAACTACCCGAACAGTTGTTCGGGTGGACTCCGCCGCCGTTCGAGGGCGTGCCGTATCTCACGTTTGCGCTAAGCTCGCTCGTCTTTTTCTACGGCGGATGGGTGTTCCTCGCGGGGGCGTGGCGCGAGCTCCGCGCGAAGCTCCCGGGGATGATGACGCTTATCGCCATTGCCATCGCCGCCGCCTATTTTTGGAGCGTGTACGCCACATTCTCCAGCGCCGGCCACACCCTTTTCTGGGAGCTCGCCACGCTCATCACCGTTATGCTCCTCGGGCACTGGCTTGAAATGTGCGCGGTGGCGTCCACCCAGGGAGCGCTCAAAGAACTTTCCAAACTTCTCCCTGACACCGCCGAGGTCATCCGCGAAGGGGAACGTGTCACGGTTGGGCTCCGCGAGCTCAAGGAGGGCGACGTGGTGTTCGTGCGTCCCGGAAGCAGTATCCCGGCCGACGGTGTCGTCACCGAGGGACGTTCGCAGGTGAACGAATCCATGGTGAGCGGGGAATCAAAACCGGTGGAGAAAGAGGTGGGGAGCGAGGTCATCGCCGGCACCATAAACGGCGACGGAGCTCTCATGGTGCGGGTGATAAAGATCGGCGAACACACGTTCCTCGCGGGGGTCATGCGCCTCGTGTGCGACGCGCAGGCCTCCAAATCGCGCCTCCAGATGCTCTCCGACCGCGCCGCGTTCTTCCTAACCATCATCGCGGTCACGGGAGGCGGTGTCGCGTTCGTTTGGTGGCTACTCGCGGGGGCGGACACCGCGTTCGCGTTCGAGCGACTCGTCGCGGTCCTGGTCATCGCGTGCCCGCACGCGCTGGGGCTCGCGGTCCCGCTCGTGGCATCGCTCTCCACCACCCTTGCGGCGCGGAAGGGATTCCTCGTCCGCGAACGGCTTGCGTTGGAGCGCGCCCGCAACGTTGATATCGTGCTCTTTGATAAAACTGGAACGCTCACGAAGGGCGAGTACGGCGTAAAGAAGGTGATTGCCGCGGCACTTTTCACCGAATCCCAGGTGCTGCAGTACGCCGCATCGGTGGACCAAAATTCGGAGCACTTCGTGGCGCGGGCGATCGTCCGTGAGGCGAAAAATCGGAACGTTTCCCTGCTCCCCGTCAAAGATTTTGAGCGGATTCCCGGCAAGGGGGTGCGTGGCGCGGTGGGCGAAGCGCAGGTCATGTCAGGCGGCGAAGCGATGTTTGCTGAAACGAACCGCTCGCTTCCGCCGGCCATTGCCGCATCGCTCCGTGAATTTGCCGAAGGGGGAAGTACTATTATCTACGTTGCGGTGAACGGCTCTCTCGCGGGTGCCATTGTGCTCGCCGACATTGTTCGCGACGAATCCCGCGAGGCGGTGCGTGACCTGAAAGCGATGGGTCTCCAAGTTGCCATGCTCACCGGCGATGCGGAGGCGGTGGCGCAGTGGGTCGCAAAAGAGCTGACATTGAACGAGTATTTTGCAAAAGTACTGCCGCAGGAAAAAGCGGTGAAGGTGAAGGAGCTTCAGGCGCGCGGATTACGGGTCGCGATGGTTGGGGACGGAGTGAACGACGCTCCTGCACTTACCCAAGCCGATGTCGGCATCGCCGTGGGCGCGGGCACGAACGTTGCCATTGAGTCCGCGGGCATCGTGCTCATGCGAAGCGACCCCCGCGATATCGCAAAAATAATTTCGCTCTCCCGCGCCACCTATCGGAAAATGCTCCAGAACCTTTTCTGGGCGACCGGCTACAACGTAGTGGCACTCCCCCTGGCCGGCGGGGCGCTCGCGAGCCAGGGTATTCTCCTCCAGCCCGCTGCTTCCGCCGTGCTTATGTCGTTCTCTACCGTCATCGTGGCGGCGAACGCACTCCTTTTGCGCCGCTGGGCGCGCGAGAAACCGCGCCCGCACGGGTAGAAGGAGAGTGAAACGGATAGAGAGATAGTGAAACAGGCAGAGGGAGGGTGAAAGTATAAATTCGTAAAACTATGTCCTGTTGGACGGCCGTCCAATGGGACATAAAACAAGATAGAACCAAATAAATGAAAAACAATGAAAAACAAAGTTCAAGGTGTTACACTAATACCTATGGACGAAAACGCTAAAAAAATGGAGGCGCTCGCGGCGAAGATACGCGCGCTCAAAGAAGAGGGGAAGGTGGACCTCTCCTCGGAGGAGGACCTCTCGCTCGCCATCATGAACCTCGTGAGCTTGGAAGAGCATTTCTTCTTCACCGCGGAGAAGACGAAGAAATCGGAGTACCTGGACCTGCTCCAAGAAACGCGCGAGCTTAGGAAAACACTCCTCGCAAAGATGATGCCGCGGAACGAGGGCGAGACGTGGTGCATCTCAAAACATCTGCTTGCCGCCACCATGCGCCTCATGGAGGTGGGCACGAAGGCGTTTGGGGAGGGGAAGCGCGAGGAAGCCGAAGAACTTTTCGGACATGCCTACCGTATCTACGCGCTCTTCTGGGGCCTGCGCCTCAAGCTCATTGACACGGGTGATGTGAAGAGAATCGCAGACGATAAGCTGAATATTCACGATGAGAAGGGGATGAAAAAGCCGTGGACCTTGGAGGATATCTTGGAGAAGCTCGTGGACTGCTGCGATGAATAGATTCGCTTTGATTGAGGTTGTTTGCAACAGTTTTATAGAGATTTAGCTATTCTCATTCTATTTTTGTGATTTTTATTGCCTTTCCATGAATGATTGCTTCTGTGATTTTTTTGTAGGCTGAGGATAAAATTCTCTGAAAAGTGCTCTGAGAAGTATTCATCTTTTTAGCCGCTTCCCCCTGCTCTAAATCTTTTATGTTTCTCAATCTTAAGGCCTCTGCTTCTTCAGTAGTCAACTCAATCACTTCTAATAACCTCATGGGTACACCTTGAGGTTTGAAATAAGTCACATTTGGATTAAATTGTATTCTTCTGCAAAGTCTTGGTCTTGGCATAATTTATTATTGAAATAATTTGAATAAGTTGATAATCTTTAATTAAAGAATACTCCCAGCCCTCCCGAAAGGAAGGGCTGGGTTCTCAACCTTCTTTAGTTGTGGGCGCCTAGTTCGGCTAAACGTTCTTTAACTGCTTTCAACTCGTCTTCCAAAATCTTTACTTCTTCCGCCAGCACTTGCTTTTCGTCTTTTTGCGACACTTGAGAGCCGAATCTCCAGAATCTGCCGAACCCTCGCCCAAAACCTCTTCCCCAACCTACACCGCCTCCACAAGGTCCCATACCCCAGCCAGTGCCAGGGCCAAAACCCAAAGGCCCAGTCCCATTTTGTCTTGGCATAACTTTATGGGTATTATTACTTAGCAGATAGCCCGACCTTTGAACCGACTATCTATTATGAATGTATACCCATAACTATATTCTCGTCAATGCCTAAGTTATCCACACTCCAATGACCAAATCCGTTGTCATCATTATCATTATTCTTGTTGTCGCGATAGGTATTGCTGCGCTACTCGGCACTTCCGGGGCGCGCTCCGGCACTGCGCTGGACCCATTCGCTCAATGCCTCGCCGCAAAGAACGTGACGATGTATGGTGCATACTCGTGCTCCCACTGCCAAAATCAGAAAGCTATGTTTGGGAGCTCGTTCAAGTACGTGCCCTACGTAGAGTGCACTCAAGAAACAGAGAAATGCCTCACCGCAAAGGTGGAAGGAGTCCCTACCTGGATGCTTCCCGACGGAAGGCAATTAGTGGGAGAACAACCGCTTGAACGTCTTGCGCAGGTAAGTGGATGCACGCTTCCGGGAACCAAATAAATGAAAACGTCAAAAATATTGTGGTTTGGGCTTATAAATGCGATAGGGGTCGCGGTAGGTGTAAACCAATAGAATTTCACTTGAAGTATATCACTTTCAACGGTCGTTGAAAGTGATATACTTTTTTATTCGCTCGTAGAAAACCACGGGCGGCCTACTCCGCCCCGCTAAGCGGGGCTACGAAGGCTGGATAAGCCTGTGGAGCTTCACAATTCTTTTTTCTCCTTATTATCTCCGGCACTCATAAACAAAAAGAATGAACAAAATGAGAAGGTGCTATAATTAATTATAGCACCCTAATAAAGAAATTATTATTTCCCTAACCAAGCGGTAGATGATAAAATGGAGCTCAATGGGCAAGATACAAAACTCTAAAGACCTCGCGAAGAGCGCCGCACGCGACGCGGCGCTCCAAATCGCCGAAGCGGGACTCGCCGCCATTGATACTGAAACTGTGGTGCGGGACGCCGTGCGGCTCTCCGGCGACACGCTCTCTGTGAAAGGGAAGGAATTCAAGCTCGCGCCGGACGGTAAACTCCTCGTCATCGGGGTGGGGAAGTGTTCATTGGAAGCGGGCAAGGTACTGGAAAAAATTCTCGGCGAAAGATTGTCTGGTGGAATAATTCTAACGTCAAACAAGCCGTCATTAGAAATTGGAAATTTGAAATTAGAAATTCGCTTCGGTACCCACCCGTTCCCCACACAACCCAATGTGGATGCCACGAAGAAGATTATTCAAACGCTCACCGGACTTTCAGAAAAGGACACGGTGCTCTTTGTTATCTCCGGCGGCGGCTCCACGCTCCTCTGTTTACCCGCTATAGCTTCCCCGTCCACCGAAGCTTTAGCGAAGGCGGAAGCGGAGGCGGGCCTGCCCGTCCCTGCCCGTCCCTGCCCGTCCCTGCCTGCCAGCAGGCAGGCAGCAGGCGGGCGTAGCCGGGCGGAAGCGGGCCAGCCGCAAAATTTCACCTACCAAGATGAAGCGAACATTCTCCACCGCCTCTTCGAGGAGGGTGCTGATATCCACGAGGTGAACACGCTCCGCAAGCATACCTCGCTCGCCCGCGGCGGCTGGCTCGCACGCTACGCGTACCCCGCGCAGGCCATCTCGCTCATCTTCTCCGACGTCCCGAGTGGAGCGCTTGAGTTCATTGCCTCAGGTCCGACTGTGAAAGACACCACCACGGTGGCGGATGCGCGACGGGTGGTTGAGAAATATAAGATCACCGTGGGGTGCGGGTGGGACGCCTCACTCGTGGAAACACCGAAGGAAGACAAGTATTTTAAAAAGGTGATAAACCTCCTTGCCATTTCAAACCAAGCCGCGCTCAATGCGATGGCGGCGGAGGCGGAAAAACTCAATTTCACGTCCCGCATCATGACCGCAAACCTCCGCGGCGAGGCGCGGGAGGCGGCCGCCGCAATCGTCCGGGATCTCGCGAAGGAGAAATTGAAGACGGTGCTGCTCTACGGCGGGGAAACGACGGTTACCGTCCGCGCACCGGGAGGGAAAGGCGGGAGGAACCTGGAACTTGCTCTCGCCGCGCTCCCTGCGCTTGGCCCCGATGACCTTATCCTCACGCTCGCCTCCGACGGCCGCGACAACACCAACTTCGCGGGTGCCATCTCTGATATAATAACGAGGGAACACGCGGAGAAGCTCAAGCTTGATGCCGCGCAATTCCTCGCCGAGAACAATTCCTACAAGTTTTTCAAAGCCACCGGCGACTACCTTTTAACGGGCGACACCGGCTCCAACGTCTCGGATCTCATCGTTGCACTGATGGGTTAATAAATAGGAATGAGTTCAAAACCTCCTATGCCCCCGAACGCAAAGAGATTGTGTACTGTGAAAGTTGTTACAATGCAGAAGTCATCTGAAAAATGAGCCGATGAGATTAAGTATGACATGTCATACTTAGTGCGGAAACCATGAATTGAATATGGAAATCAAGCGGTGCCAAAACTGCAAACAGTCGTTCACCATCGAACCGGACGACACCAGTTACAACGTTCTCGACTTAATCATTACTCTTAAAGTGCAGGGGATATAAGGAACATGAAAAATGAAAAATTTAAGATAGTACCGACCGTCTACCTCGTTTTAATAACAAACAGTGAAATTCTTCTTGCGAGGAGGTTCAATACATGTTTCCATGACGGAGATTACAGTTTCCCCGCGGGTCATCTTGATGGCAACGAAACGCTTACACATGCAATGGTCCGAGAAGCAAAAGAAGAAACGGGAATAGATTTGAAAGAAAAAAATCTGAAGTTGGTTCACATTATACATCGAAAGGAAACAGTAGAGGAAAGAATCAATTTTTTTCTCGGCAATGGCGTGGGAAGGCAAGTCAGTAATCATGGAGCAAAATAAATGTGATGATATGAGATGGTATCATTTAAACGGCCTTCCAAAAAATATAATTCCCTATATAAAGCAAGCTATTACGTGCATTTTAGGCGGGAAGCTGTACAGTGAATATGGATGGTAGTTTTAATTTTTGGTAAAAAGTAGTATGGCTCAAACAAGTAAGAAATTCATCATCTGGTTCAAAGACATACGTTTGAAAGACGTCCCGAAGGTGGGCGGCAAGACCGCCGCGCTCGGGGAAATGTACGCGAACCTAACAAAACGGAATATCAATATTCCGGACGGTTTTGCGATAACCGCGGGCGCGTACCGTTACTTTTTGAGAGAGACCGGACTTGACCGCGAGATAAAAACGCTCCTCGCGGGCCTTAAAACCAGCAACCTCAAAGATCTCCAGCGGCGCGGCAAGGCGGTGCGCGAGCTCATAGTGAGAGCGGAACTCCCCGCGGACCTGAAGCGCGAGATACGGGCGGCGTATCGGAAGCTGGAGCGGAAGTACGGGAAGAACGTGGATACGGCGGTACGCTCGTCCGCGACCGCAGAAGACCTCCCCGGCGTTTCCTTCGCCGGCCAGCACGAAACGTTCCTGAACGTCTCAGGCGCCGATGAGGTGCTCCTCGCCACGAAGAGATGCATTGCATCGCTCTTCAAGGACCGCGCCATCTCGTACCGCGCGGACAAGGGTTTTGCGCACTCTGACGTGGCGCTCTCGGTGGGCGTCCAGAAGATGGTGCGCTCCGACCTCGCCGCCTCCGGCGTTATCTTCACCATTGACACCGAGACGGGGTTCGACAAAGTGGTGGTGGTGAACGCCTCGTGGGGCCTTGGCGAGATGGTGGTGCAGGGAAAGGTGCTGCCGGACGAGTTTGTGGTCTTCAAACCGACTCTGGCGCAGGGGTTCAAGGCGGTCATCGCCCAGAACCTCGGGAAGAAAACGGTGAAGCTCGTCTACGCGGACTCGCCTCGCCGAAGTTCACACGGAGGCGGGGGAGGCACGCGGAAGGTGGCGGTCTCAGCGCGCGATCAGAACCGCTTCTGCCTCACGGAAGACGAGGTACTCACGCTCGCCCGATGGTCGGTTGTCATTGAAGAACATTTTTCAAAACTTCATAAACGCGAGCAGCCGATGGACATTGAATGGGCAAAGGACGGGAAGAGCGGCGAGCTTTTCATTGTGCAGGCGCGCCCCGAAACGGTTCACGCGATGGAGAGTAAGAAAATCTACCGTGAGTACCGGCTCGCGGATAAAGTCCTTCGACAGGCCCAGGATAAAATTCTCGCGGAAGGTGTCGCGGTCGGGACAAAGATAGGCGCGGGGAAGGCGCGGGTGATACAAAGCGTGAGGAGCATCGGTGCCTTCAAGCCCGGCGAGGTGCTCGTGACCGAGGTCACCGACCCTGACTGGGAACCCATCATGAAGATTGCCGCGGCCATTGTCACCGACAAGGGCGGGCGCACGTCGCATGCAGCCATCGTCTCGCGCGAGCTCGGGATTCCCTGCATCGTGGGCGCGGGGAACGCCACGCGGAAATTGAAGACGGGCCAGGTCATCACCGTGGATTGCAGCGGCGGCGAAACCGGCCATGTGTACCAGGGGAAACTGCCGTTTGAAATAAAAGAGCATCACCTGGACAAGCTCCCGAAGCCAAAGGTAAAAATAATGGTCAATATCGGCGCACCCGATGAGGCGTTCAAGAACCACTACCTCCCCGTAGACGGTGTTGGTCTCGGGCGGCTGGAGTTCATCATCGCCTCCCATATCAAGATCCACCCGAATGCGCTTTTGGAGTACCAAAAACTAAAAACCGAAAACTTTAAACTTAAAACAGCGACCGAGAGGTTAGAACGGCAGAAACTAATTCGAAAAATTGACGAACTGACGCCGGGCTATAAGGATAAGATAAAATTCTACGTGGACGAGCTCGCCGAGGGCATCGCGAAGATAGCGGCGGCGTTCTACCCGCGCGAGGTCATCATCCGCTTCTCGGATTTCAAGACGAACGAGTACCGGAAGCTCGTGGGCGGTGAACTTTATGAACCGGTGGAGGAGAATCCCATGCTCGGGTGGCGCGGCGCTTCGCGCTACTACGACTCGAAATTCGAGAAAGCGTTCGGCTTGGAGGTGAAAGCCCTGCGGCGCGTCCGCGAGAAGTTCGGCCTCACGAACGTAGTGCCGATGGTGCCCTTCTGCCGCACGCCGGAGGAAGGGAGGAAGGTAATCGCGGTGATGGAAAAGTATGGACTTCATCCGCATAAATCAGTTGATATCCGCATAAATCCGCGTCTTAATCAGCGTCAATCAGCGTCTAATAATCCGCGTCAATCAGCTCCAAATCCGCGTGAATCAGCGTTACAGATATACGTAATGTGCGAAATCCCCTCAAACATCCTCCTCGCCGATGAGTTCCTGGATGTCTTTGACGGTATGTCTATCGGGTCTAACGATTTGACCCAGCTCGTTCTAGGGCTTGATCGTGACTCCGGCACCGTTTCCCATATCGCGAACGAGAACGACCCGGCGGTAAGAAAGATGATAGCAGAGGTTATCGCGAAGTGCCGCACGCGCAAAAAATACAGCGGCATCTGCGGCCAGGCCCCCTCCGACTATCCCGACTTCGCCACGTTCCTTATAAAGCAGGGGATAGAGAGCATTTCACTCAACCCAGACACGGTCATCAAGACCATCCTCCGCCTCGCTAAGTCCCGCCTGCCCTGAGCGCAGTTGAAGGGCTTGCACCCTCCTCTTCTCCCGACATCGTATGTCCTTCGGGACATCCGATGTCCAAACATTAAACCCATCCCCTCCGCAGGAAGTCGGACTTCCTTTGGGAAGTCCGACTTCCCCAAATTAACCCTTCGGCGCTTCCCTCCAAGGTTTCTGGCGCCTAACGCCTAACGCCTATTCTTTTGCCTTTGGGGTAGGGGAGGGGGTTACCATGAGCCAGTCGAAGGGGTAGGATTTAGGTAAATATGGAATTAAAGACAAGGGAAACACTAGTGAATAAAAACGGTATCCTCGACTATGAGGTACTCGTCAAAAAACATCCGTGGGTCATCCAGAAGAACCAAAATTGTGTTTTGAGTCCTGATAGTGATGGTTTGCTTTGCGGACTTCTCGTGTCGCATTATCTTGGATGGAAAATCCGAGGATTTTATGATGGGAAGATCCTCTTAATTGAAAACGGTTATAAAGAGAGCGACTGCGTTTTCCTAGATATGGAGATTTTCAGAAAAGACGTCAGGAGTATCGGGCAACACATGGTTATGTACGACAAGAATCAGCTGCCTGGGAATTGGGGTAATTTTGAAAATTGTATTTCAGCGAATAATTTAAGAAATTTTGACACAAAGCACGACTTTAAACTTAAATATCCATTTGGTACCGTGCATCTTCTTCTGGGTATAATTGGGAATAAGATTAAGATTAACGTTCCTGAAAGCGGAATATGTCCGCTTCTATACACTGACGGCGTATTCAAAAATTTGTTCAATTACCCGGAAAATTGCTTAGGATGGCTTAATTTCTTAAGTGGAGATATAAAAAATAACTGCCTACATAAAGTTTTCTTCAATGATCATTATTCAATATCGGAATTAATGATTGCGTTACGGGAACTGTTTAAAGAGATAGAGAATATCGGAAGCGGGAAGCGCGGAGGAGATAAAATAAAAATATCAAACATGAAAGGTGAACCCACTAATCTCGAACGAGAGGGTAGTCTCTATAAAATCAACAAAAAAGAACTTGGGAAAGCGGTCCCTTTCCTAAAATTCCTGTCTCAAAAAACAAATTGGAAATATCAAAGTAAGGACTGGACTTGGAATAAATTCAAAATCAAGAAATTCAAGAAGGGATCAGTAAAACCGGGGAAAGCCCGCTATAATATACTTCTCGAAAAGAACCCGCTTTCTCTAGCTGTTATTAGTGGACTTAGTATAGAATACACTCTGGAAAATTAAGACAAGCGCTGAGAATTGGTCTCTAATTTCATTCTCTTTTCCGCTATACCGCAATATTCCTTTGCTATATCGATGCCTATATATTTTCTCCCCAAGTTCTTGGCGGCTACCGCGGTCGTACCACTCCCGACGAACGGATCCAAAACGACTCCGCCAGAAGGACAAAAACACTGAATGAAATCATAGGGTAGTTGGTTGGGAAAGGTTGCTGGGTGCTGGTGTTTTAAACGGCTCCCGTCACCGGCTGTCATATACTCCCAAATGGTGCCCCTGCACTTCATCGGGTTTATTTTGATTGGCCTGGTGTTAATGCGGATGCCGTTGGTAAGCCGAGTACCCCCACCGGTAAGGGTTTTCCCTCCGTGTTTCGATGGGATTTTTAAATGCTCCTTGTTAAAGTATTGAGGCCTGTCACCTTTAAGGAAAATCGGCATGTATTCATGATCAACGCGGAAGCGCTTACTCCACCACGCCCCCTCCGCTCCGTATTTCCTATAAATAACTGTCTCAAATAGCTTGAAGCCGACATTGTCACACCAATCAACGATCGTTTTGAAAGAAGTGAGTGACTTCCCGAAATTCTTCGTCTGATCTTGTATGACCATAACAGCTACGCCACCCTCCTTCAATATCCGATAAATTTCTTTGCCTGCCGCATGCAGGTCGAAAGAGAACCCTTTGTAGTCGCGAATACCATCATAGGGCGGGGAAGTTACGACGATGTCGACCGAATTATCTGGGAATTTCTTCATTATCTCGACTGCATCCCCGCAAATGATCTTATTCAGCGGCAACGCGCCGAACTTTCGAGGAACAACTTGATAGTTTGTTTTGAACGTAGTAGGTGTAGTAGCACTTTCATTTCTTATCACATCCACAAAAACCCCCCGTATCGCAAATTCTCGTTCTCCTTTTTTGATAATAATGGGCGCCATTGTTTTATTGGCCGGTTGCAAGCGTATTTGCCCACGCTCGTTATAAAACTTCTTGATAGTTGTCTCACTGTTGTCTATAAGTGCAACTACCTTTTGGCCATTTTCTGCAACCGATTGCGGTTTCACGAGAATAATATCTCCATCGTTGATATTTTCTTCAATCATGCTTTCGCCTTGAACGCGAAGCGCGTATACATCGCCCGACTGGGGGATTCTGGCGGCTGGCACTGCAATTGTTTCCGTCGGCGCTTCAAATAAGGTCATGGGTTGTCCGGCGGTAATAGTGCCGAGTAGGGGAACTTGGACCATAGAAACGGCCTCCGGTATTTCTATCCCTCTATGCCGATTTTTATTCAAACGAATTTCCCCGCGCTCTTCTAATTTTTGCAGGCGCTCGTTTATGGAGCTGAGGGAGCGGCGAAAATGCTTTGCCATTTCTTCTTGGGTGGGGGAGTAGCTGTTTTTCCGAAGATAACTCTTTATGAAATCCAGCGTTCCTTTTTGAATTTTGGTAACCATAGTTTCGGTTTTCTTTTGGTATATATAATTATACCAAATTGACCCGAAAGAAACCCGAAAGTTATCCACAGTTGCGATCAGCGCCGCCAGTACTATAGTGATTACAAAAGGAGACTAGCGAGGTCCCGACCTGAAAGCCGTTTGACTTCCA
>Ga0210057_1003599_pt1 | contig 21278 bp, 25 predicted proteins | sample CryGeyCG2114_010_2_FD_183968 | JGI IMG/M metagenome (GOLD analysis project Ga0210057, IMG submission 183968) | Groundwater microbial communities from aquifer - Crystal Geyser CG10_big_fil_rev_8/21/14_0.10 (SPAdes) (version 2) | ecosystem: Environmental > Aquatic > Deep subsurface > Groundwater ...
TCTTCTCGATTAATGAACAAGACATGAGTATTTTTATAAATTCTTCCTATCTTTTCTAATCCTAGTTTCATTTGAAAAGTTCCAGGATTAAAACCCATCTTTACATTTGGATGAGCCTCTAGGTGGTCTGCAATCTTCTGATGAAGCTCCTCTGTATTCTCCCCGATTGAAGAAAAGTATAGCCAGTTAACGTCATCAACTAGCTCTGGAGAATGATACTTGTATGGGTGGTGCTTAACCAGAATCGTCCTCTCAGCCTGAAAGCCCAAGACAAAGTGATAATTAGTCTGCATACCAGTGTTTATCTTTACAAACTCAGTACCAACCCCCTCTTTATCATATACATCTAAGACATCCTTCCCAAACTGGTCATCGCCGATTGAACAAAAAGATGCACTCCTTAACCCCAACCTAGCTATTCCAACAGCCACATTAGAGGCGTTACCAACAGCTGGAACAATCTCAAGCTCCTCATAGGGAACCTTGTCAGCAAAGGACATAGTTAAAGTACACTTATGAGTATCTAAAGCACAATTAACTGTTGCATCATGAAGCTTTATAAATGCATCAATTGTCACATCCCCAATGGAGATTAAGTCATATTTATTTTTCATACCTATATTCTACCATAAAGTGGAGGACGCCCACCCGGGAGTTAACCTTGGGGTGGGCGCTCTGCTCAGAGAGAAACGGTTTTGCGACCGCTCTCCCTCTTTCTGACTACCTTAGCCGGTCCCTATACGAGGCGAAAATCCTTCTCGGCTCGTCTATCTGGATTTTCACCCCAGAATTCCTCCGAGAGACCCTTGGGCTCTCTCGTGACGAAGTCGCTGGCGACACGGACATGCCAGCGAATTCTTTTTCCGGCCTACCAGTGATCATGCTCCGAAGCTCGGCTTCGGTAACGTCCTCGATTACCGGTATTCCATAAGGCGCTTTTCTCATAGCGCCTTCTTCTGCCTCGCGCCTGATGCCCCGCATTAGGAATACGCAGAGACAGTGAGGTGAAAACCTTTCTCTGGCTTTCAGCCTATAATCATCGTCTGGTATGACGATGAATCTTCCCCGGGACTGGATATCCTGAAGATCATCGTGACTAGCTGTCACGATTATCGCTCTCCTTGGCCCCTCGGCCGCAAGAGCGTCCTCAACAAGAACCCTAAGGTCTTCCCTCACTCCTTCTCCTTCCGTGGGTTGTACTCCTATACAGGAGCAACTGATGTGCTCCCTTTAATATACCTCATTCTCAGGATTTGCGAAGAAGTACTTTTTTTACGGCTTTAGCGATACTTTTTGGATCCATTTTGTACTTCTTTATGAGTTGATCTGGGTCGGCTGATTCTCCAAAGGTATCTTGCATTCCAATAAACTCAACTGGTACTGGATATTTTCTTGCTAGGAGTTCTGATAATGCTCCTCCTAAACCCCCGAGTACTTGATGCTCCTCTACTGTAACAACTGCTCCTGCTTTTTTTACGTAGGTTAGAATTGTTTTTTCGTCTAGGGGTTTAATTGTGTGATTATTTAAAACTAAGACTTGAATTTTTTCTTCCTTTAAAATCTCTGCGGCTAGGATAGCGTTATAAACTAAAGGACCACAGGCAATTATCACTACCTCTGGATTCTTACTTGTCCAGAAAAGTTCAGCTCTACCTGGAATGAAGGGTGTTTTCTTTGTTGTAAAAACTGGTGTTTTTTCTCTAGTAAATCTTAAGTACATTGGTCCGGATATTTTTGCGGCTGCTTCAGTGGCTTTTTCTGCCTCAATTGAATCACAGGGAACAATAACTTTCATGTTTGGCATGACTCTCATTGTGGCAATATCTTCAATTGCTTGATGAGTTGCTCCGTCAGGACCTACAGAGATTCCGGCGTGATGACCAGCTATCTTAACATTGGAGTTGTTGTAGGCGATAGTGGTTCTTATCTGTTCCCAATTTCTGCCTGGAGAGAAGGTTGCGTAGGAAGCCATGAATGGTATTTTTCCGCTTATTCCAAGACCAGCTGCGATGGTGGCCATGTTCTGCTCTGCTACTCCAACTTGAAAAAATCTTTCTGGAAACTCCTCTTTAAAATCTAAAACTCTGGTTGACTCGGTAAGGTCGGCACAAAGAGCAACTACGTTTTTGTTTTTCCTTCCAGCTGTTACTAATCCTCTACCAAACCCATTTCTAGTTGGTTCTTGAACAAGTTCGTCTTGCTTATTTTGATTGAGATATACTTTTGGATTATTCATGTTCACTTTTTATATTTCCTCCTAAGGTTCTTATATCATGAAGAGCAATCTCTACCTGATACTCTTTAGCTGGCTCTCCTTCCATATTACTTTTCCCTGGGGGCATTCCATGCCACTTATAGTCTTTTTCCATATAACTAACTCCTTTACCAGCTATTGTGTGAGCGATAATTACGGTTGGCTTTTGCATAATTGCTTTTGCTTCGTTCACCGCTCCAATTATATCAACTACGCTGTGACCATTTATCTCCAAAACATGCCAGTTAAATGATTCGTACTTTTCTCTCAAAGAGTTTAATGGCATTATATCCTCAGTGTTACCATCTATCTGAATATTATTCCTGTCAATTATCCCGATTAAGTTGTCCATTCTGTTTTTTCCCGCAAACATAACAGCCTCCCATAAGTTTCCCTCTTGATGCTCGCCGTCAGACATTAGGCAGTAGGTATAGTAATCCATATTATTCAACTTCCCAGCTAGGGCAACACCGATAGCTTGAGAAAGACCGGAACCAAGCGGGCCGGAGGTTGTCTCAATTCCAGGTAGAGATCCTCTATGTGGGTGTCCCTGAAGTCTGGTGTTAAGCTTTCTTAAAGTACTTAACTCCTTGTGAGGAAAGTACCCTGCATGAGCCATAGTTGCATACTGAACTGGACAGATGTGACCGTTAGATAGAATCAATCTATCTCTTTGTGACCAGTTTGGTTTTTTTGGATCATGATTTAGAATATGAAAATACATACAGGTAAAGATATCAGCCATACCTAATGGACCAGCGGAGTGGCCAGAGCCAGCTTCTACCAACATCTTGATGATATCAACTCTAATCTCGTTAGCGGTTTTTTCTAACTTATGAATTTTTGCTGTCGTTAGTGACTGCATACTTAGTAATGATACTATACTTTTAAGAGTTTCTTAAGGGATAGGAGGGTATTTTCCGGATTACTCGTGTTAAAAATATATGAGCCAACAACTAAAATGTTTGCTCCAGCTGATAAGCAAAGTTTTCCTGTAATTTCATTTACTCCGCCATCAATCTCAATGATTAGTTTTGGGTAGTTTTGTTTAATATAGCTTACTCCTTTTAAAACTTTTTCGTTAAACTTCTGACCACTTAGTCCTGGAGAAACTGCTAAAAACTGAACTCCATCAATCATGTCTTTATACTCATTAATAAGGCTGGGATCTGTTTCTGGTAAAAGAGCGATATATATCTCCTTACCTTTAGCTAACTCAATTACCTTATTAAGGTTCTTACTGCTTTCAAGGTGAACTACTACTCTTTGAATCTTACTAGTTAACCAGGGAGATATAGTTTCTTCTGGATTAAGGAGCATATAGTGAAGTTCATATTTTTTATCTGGAAGAAGATTTAAAAACTCTGGGTCTAACCAGGTTTTGTATCCATTTGTAAAACTTCCATCAGCAATATCTAGCTGATACCAGTCAGTATTAACCTGATTAATGGCTTTTATTGCTAACTCTACGCTTTGATAATTAACTGCTGGTATTATTTTTTTCATTGTATTTTAAAAATTTATTATCTTCGCCTCTAGTTAGTGGATTAATCCCTAAGCTTTCAAGCTCCTCTTCTAAGCATAATAGGTTCTCTTCAATTTTCGAGATTGCAGTATTAATAACTATCTTTCTCTCTTCCTCTTTAGTCCGATTAATTCTAAGAAGTTTTTTAATCCAGCTTTTTTTCACACCCTCTTCAAGTTCGTCTTTTTCCGCGCGAAGCCTATCTATCTTCTCCACGAAATAATTCCACTGATTCTGAATACCAAAAACTTTTGCTACCAACTCCATTCTCTTTTCTCCCCTTTGAGGGTTATCATTTCTATATGTAATCTCAATCGGTTTTTTAAAATCACGGTATGATCCGAATTCCTTTTGAAATTCCTCTCTGCCAGCTTTATCTAAGTTATCAAAAACTTCCTGTGGAGTTCTATATGTATTATATCTATCCTGGATTTCTCTTCTTTTTTTTGCATCAGTTCGATCAAACTCTTCCTCTGCGTCTGGTGGTAAACTATCTGGTACTTCCTCTAAAAACCCTCCTTCTATACTCATTTTTTAAAACTGATTAATTCTTCTTATGTGTCTCTCCTCACTTGAAAACTCAGTCTCTAGCCAGAGTTTAACTGCCTGCTTAGCCTGCTCTTCATTAATGAAGCGCGCACCGATTGATAAGATGTTGGCGTTGTTATGCTCCCTAGAAAGGCTGATTATCTCTAGGTTAGGAGAGTAATAGGTTGTGGCTCTTACTCCTTTTTCTCTGTTAGCTACCATTGCTTCTCCCTGCCCTGATCCTCCAAAAACTACGGCTCTACTATCCTGCTCTTTAGAAACAGCTTTAGCTGCAAGAGAGATGTATTTAGGGTAGTCATCTTTCTCATTAAAAACTTCTGCACCAAGATCAACAACTTGATAACCTTCAGTTATGAGGTATTTTTTAACTTCGTTTTTTAACTCAAAACCCGCGTGGTCAGTTGCTAAATATATCTTCATAAGCTTCTTAATGCTGAGGTGGTATGCTCAATTAGAGTTTTTACATATCCCCACTCGTTATCATACCAGGCTAGGACTTTAACCAGGTTTTTATCTACAACCTTTGTATAACCTAAATCAATCACCGCTCCAAACTCTTCACCGATAATATCGCTACTAACTATCTGATCAGTTGTAACCTTAATAAGATTTTTCCAGGTACTGGAGCTAGCGGCCTCAGTTAATATATTGTTAATCTCCTCTGCTGATGTGTTGTTTTTAGAAACAAAGGTTAGGTCCACAATTGATCCAGTTATCACTGGAACTCTCATTGCAATTCCGTCAAACTTATTCTCTAGATGAGGAAGAACCCTGGTTACGGCAATGGCTGCTCCAGTTGTTGATGGAATTATATTCATCGCCGCTGCTCTGGTTTTTCTAAAGTCACTGCTTCTAGAGGGAGAGTCTACTATACTCTGAGTTGCAGTATATCCGTGAATAGTTGTGAGCATCGCCTTTTCAATTCCTGGGCTTAAGGAGAGAATTGCAATTAAAGGACTGGTAGCATTGGTAGTACAAGAGCCGTTAGAGGAGATATTACAGCTAGCTAACTGATCATGATTAACGCCCATTAAGACAGTTTTTCCTCCTTTAACTCCTTCTTCGTCTTTAGCTGGAGCAGTTATTACTACTTTTTTAGCTCCAGCAACCTCGGTATGAACAGAGGCCTTTTCAAAAGTATTATAGACACCAGTAGCCTCAACTACTAGATCAATATCTAGGCTCTTCCAAGGCAAGTTTGCTGCATCTCTTTCTTGAAATATCTTAATCTCTCTATCATCAACAAAAAGATTATTCTCTTTAACCTCAATCTTATTTGAAATCTTCCTATATGAGCTGTCGTACTTAAGGAGGTAGGCGAGGTTATTTATATCTCCAAGATCATTAATGGCGATAACTTGGAAGTCTTTGTTCTCTAGGGCTTGTCGGAAGAAGAGTCTACCAATTCTTCCAAAGCCATTAATGGCTACTTTTTTCATATGTATTTAGTATATCACTAGTTTAGCTTGAGTTCTCTAGGCTTAGTGTGATGCCGTTTTTTTGTTTATGGTCTGGTATAATGGAGATTAAAATGTATTTCTTATTGTCAAATGAAAAATGAATATGAAGCTACCTTTTTAGAGGTTGATGAAAAAGAGTTAAAAAGTAAGTTGCTTTCTTTGGGGGCAAAGCTTTCAAAGCCTAAAACCTTAATGAAGCGCTTTATTTTTAATAGTCCCCATCTTAGAAAGAAGAATGCTTGGGTTAGGTTGAGAGATGAGGGTGATAATATTACTCTAACATTAAAGCAGGTTAGTGATAGTAGTAATATTAGCGGGACTAAAGAGATAGAATTTATTGTTAATGATTTAAATTCTTCTAAAGATTTCTGCCTAGGAGTTGGTTTAGAGATGTGTAACTATCAAGAGAATTATAGAGAAGAGTGGATTTTGGGTGATATTAAATATGACTTTGACTCGTGGCCTGACATACCAACTTTTTTAGAAATTGAGGGTCCAGATGAAATCTCTGTTAAAAGGGCTGTTACTGAGCTAGGTTTATTATTTGAAGATGCCTGGTTTGGTAGTATTGATAAGATTTATTTAGAAAAATATAGGCGAGATATTCTTCAAGAGAAAAATCTTTTGTTTAAGTAGTATGGCTTATTAATTAAGCTTCAAAATATCCCCTACTCTGATATTATCCTTCTTTACTACTCCTGCATTTAACTCTAGAACCATATCTGATAGAGAGTTGGACTGGTAGATGGTTGGAATGGTAGTGGTTGCTGGTAAAAGGTTTTCAGTAAAGCCGATTACTTTGTTATCGTTTAACCAGACTATATCTATTGAAAAGTTCATATCCTTCATCCAGAAAGATTGAATCTTTGCTCTATCAAAGATAAATAGCATTCCCTTCCCTTCTTCTAAAAGCTCTCTATTAGAAAGGCCGTTAACCTGCTCCTGAGGAGTTTTAGCTACCTCCACTTGATAGGTGTTTTCTCCTAAAACTATCTCAACCTCTCCAATAACTTTTTTGATAAAGACACCCTTGTACCAGAAAAAGTATAGGATAGCTAAGATTACTAATAAGGAGATTATAATTACTGTTTTATTTTCTAAAAGATAGTTCATAGGTTGCTATACCAAAAGCTATGGATACGTTTAATGATTTTTTTCTTCCAAGCATTGGTATCTTTATTACTTTATCGCATTTTTTTAAAATTGTAGATGGTAGCCCCTTAACCTCAGAGCCAAAGACAAGCACCACCTTCTTACTCCTCATCTTATACTTATATATATCTTCTGCGTTTTTATTTTCCTCAATAGCTAGGATGGTGTAGCCCTGCTTTTTTAACTTGTTAATTAATCCACCTGTACTCTTAACATTCTCATAAGTAACTGTTTTTTCTGCTCCAAGAGCAGTTTTTTCAATATGACTCCTAAGTACTCCTGCTCTATCTAGGGGAGATGGGGTAATACCAGCTAGATACAGTTTTTCTAGGCCTACTCCATCACTGGTTCTTAAAATTGAGCCTACATTGTATAGGCTTCGGACATTGTGGATAATTGCAATCATCCTCTAAGTATAGTTGACCGCTTCACAAAATCAAAACTTTGGTGTAAAATATAGGAAATTTGCCTCCATAGCTCAATTGGTTAGAGCAGCTCCCTCTTAAGGAGAAGGTTCCAGGTTCGATTCCTGGTGGGGGTACTTCATTCTATGTCTACCAAGTTAATTACTTTTGAGACGGAGTTAGAAGGGGTTAAGTCTATTCCGCCAGCTATCCTAAAAAAGTTTAAGAAACTTGGGATTGAAACTGTTCGTGATCTCTTGTGGCATATTCCTTCTCGGTACGAGGACTTTTCTAAGGTTAGTAAGATTAAGGATCTTAAGCCAGGTGAACTAGTAACGATTAGAGCTGAGGTTAAGAAGGTTAACTCTAGAAGATCTTTTAGGTCTAGACTCTTTGTGACTGATGTTTTAGTAACTGATGAGACTGGTGGGGTTAACCTAGTTTGGTTTAACCAGCCATATATTACTAATGTATTAAAAGAGGGAATGTGGGTTAACTTTGCTGGGAAGGTATTTTATAACAAGATGGGTCTGCATATCTCTAATCCTAGCTATGAGCTTCTAAGAGGAACAGCAGTAACTACTCATACTGCTTGCTTAGTGCCTGTGTATCCGGAAACTAGAGGCCTTAACTCAAAAACTATTCGCCAGTACATTAAAACCTTCTTAGATGTTTTAAAGGATTTAGATGACTTTCTACCTAGTGAGGTTTTAAAAAAGCAGAAGATCCCTGTCTTATTCACGGCTTTGAATAATCTTCACTTTCCAAAAACAGCCGAGCAGGCCAAGGCAGCAAAAAGAAGATTTGCCTTTGATTATATCTTTTTAATTCAACTGAGTAACTTAAAAGCAAGGCAGGCACTTAGTAAGGAGAAGGCCCCTTCATTAAAGCTAACAAAAACTAAGTTGAACGAGCTTCTTTCTGAGTTACCCTTTAAGCTAACTACCAGTCAAGACATGAGCTTAACTGAGATACTTAGTGACCTAAAAAACACTCACCCAATGAACAGACTACTTCAAGGAGATGTTGGCTCTGGAAAGACTGCAGTGGCAGCTCTAGCAGCCCTAGTTTGTGTTCATAGCGATAAGCAGGCTGTATTTATGGCCCCTACCGAGGTACTAACCAGACAACACTACCAAACTCTCACTGGAATGTTTTCTAATATTCCTGGTGGTGTTGCTCTATTAACTGGAAGTGAGTCTCGCGTCTATTATGAAAAAAATCTTGAACAGAAGAAGACAAAGGTTTCTTTAAAAAGCTTGATTGAATCTGGAAAAGTTAAAACCATTATTGGAACTCATGCCTTGATCTCTGGTGGATTAAAAATTCCTGATCTTGGCCTAGTTATAATTGATGAGCAACATAGATTTGGAGTTAGGCAACGATCAGCCCTTATTGGGGCAAAGAAAAAGATTCTTCCTCACTTTTTATCAATGAGCGCTACACCAATTCCTAGAACCTTATCTCTAGCTATCTTTGGAGATTTAGATGTATCAACCATTAACGAGCTTCCAAAAGGAAGAAAGCCAATTATCACTAAAATAGTTGACCCAGAAAACAGAATGAAAGCCTATGGCTTTATTAAGCAACAGATAGAGAAAGGGAGACAGGTGTTTTTTATCTATCCAAGAATAAATGCAAGTGAGCAGAAGGATACTGAGGATAAAAGGAGCTCTGCCTGGGTTGGTGTTAAAAACGTTACTGAGGAGTTTGAGTTGCTTCAAAAAATCTTTCCAAAATTTAAGGTAGATATGCTTCACGGAAAACTTAAACCAAAAGAAAAAGAACTGGTAATGAAGAAGTTTAAGGATGGTAAAACTAATATCTTAGTTTCTACCTCTGTTATTGAAGTTGGAGTTGATATTCCTAACGCAACAATTATGGTCATTGAGGGAGCGGAGAGATTCGGTCTAGCTCAGCTATATCAGTTTAGGGGTAGAGTTGGTCGTGGTGAACACCAGTCTTTTTGTTTTCTTTTTACTGACTCTCACTCAGTAACTACCCATCAGAGACTTCAGGCCCTAATTAAGGCGAAAAACGGTTTTGAGTTAGCTGAGAAGGATCTTGAGATTAGGGGGCCTGGACAGTTTTTAGGTGACAAGCAGACTGGTTTACCGGACTTAGCTATGAACTCCCTAAATGATATCAGGCTAGTTAAATCAGCTAGAGACACTGCTTTAATGATTCTTGAAAAAGATCCAGAACTTGAAAACTATCCATTGTTACTGAATAAGTTAAATGGTTTAGGTAGTGAGATTCACTTAGAGTAGATTAACGAAGATAGATTCCAAAGAAGTTGTCTAGGGAGAGTGCTCCGGTTCCTATCGTAGATAGAAGAATTAAGCTGGCAAGTAGAAGAATATCTAGCTCATATCCAGGAACAAATGGATTCTTTTTGTAGATGTTGAATATGGTAGCTACAACCATATTGATAGCTAGAGCAATCGTGGCAAAGTGAGTTAAAAAACCAATTAAGATAAATACTCCTCCAACTAACTCAGTTATTGTTACTATACTTCCCCAGAACCAACCAGGTTTAAATCCCTCAGAATGAAACCATTTAAGGCTTGCTTTAAAGTTTTTAATCTTTGAGTAACCATGAACTATAAATATAGCTCCTACTGCTAATCGTAAGACTAGTACTGCCCAGTCATTAAAAATTAATAGATCTTGTATCATAGTATTGAAAGTATACCAAAAATAAGGTATTTTGAGTAAATCCTAGCTCCCATCGTCTAATGGTTAGGACGTCAGGTTTTCATCCTGGAAACAGGGGTTCAATTCCCCTTGGGAGCACTGATCTGTACCCTATTGAGTAAGATATGTAGACAAAGTGTCTGCGGTTTTCTTTTGTTTTTACATGTTAATAAGTTAACTATTGGCTTTTAGTAACAGCTCGCTATACTATATATACAGTATCGAAAAAGGGCGTCGACCGTTAGGTCGATAGCCCTTTTTCATTTCCCTCAATATCATTATCCTGCTCCACAAAAAAGGTTATGGTTATTGATTTTTGGTAGTAATTTCTATACACTTTAATTATACCTGCCCGAGGTTAATTCGGGAAAACTATCCACAAGAACCTGACTAGATCAGGTTCTTGTTTTACTCTCTTCACTATATATCTTTTGATATTTTGGTCGTCAATTACCAAATTACGTAATTCCCTTGATTTGGTAAAATATAACCTTCTTTCTTAGAATTTAATACTGAACTTCTTTAAATACTTCCCTACCTTTTTATTTTTCTGCTTTCTCACTATTTTCATCAATCTTTAATCTCTGAATCCCATACTTTGCAAGCTCTTCTGCCCAGACTTCCTCACATTCCATACTATTTATGAAGTACTCCTTGCTGGTCATATTTTTAATCTCTTCTAAAGAATATTTTCTAAAAAAATCACGCTCTCCAAGCCATGAAGCGATCTCATCCCAGGTTAAATACTCATCATATCGTTCTATTAATTGTCGTGTGGATGGCTCCTCATCCATATCAGCTGTTGCGTAGTATTTTCCAAGCTCATCATCATATTTCGTATAATCTTCAAATCCCATTTCCTTGGCAAATGAAAAAATATAATTTCTGATTTCCTTAATCTTTTTATCTTGCTTCATATCCGCATCACAGATTGCATTTGCCATCCAATCCGCCATATAGACTGCCCGCATTAGATTCCAATATTGTTCTTTTGTGATATTTATTTTCATAGTTTTTTTGTTTAATATTCTCCTTACGTTTTCTATATTATCATATATTTCAACATTTTTTACGAGTTCCTATGATTTGATGGGTTTAGACTATTATTTACTAATCTAGGCTAAAAATGGTTATTTATACCAAAAAATGACTCTAATTAACCTCTTTCAGGTTTACTAAACTGAAACTATTTGAATAACTTCAATTGAAAACTAACTTCTAGTTTTTAGAAATAACTATAGACAGAGGATATCTTCCTATTTTCTCGTAATCTTCATTCCTTATTTCTTTTACTGACACTACAAATTCATACTCTCCCTCTTTTTCAACGATAATATTCTTTATATTATTCACTATTCTTAGATTGGTTATATCCTTTTGTGATATAGTGAACTCTTTTTCAAAAGATAGTTTTGATTCTTTTTTGGGACTGAGAAAATCTACCTTAATATAGATATTTTTTATACCTTTAGTTACACCAAGTGGTCTTTTAATTCTTGTTACTAGTTGTAAATTTACGTCTACAGAAAGACTCTTAAACTGCTTCTTTTCTGGATTTAAAGTAAGTGTTTCAATTAAGTTAAAAAGACTTATGTTGTTTGTTTCTTTATCAATAACTGATTTATCGCAAAGAATTGTCCAGACGTGTTCAATATTTTTCATATTATATGGTTATTAATCCTGCTTTACTGTTTTTAATTTCAAACTCTTTATAGCTTTCTTCTTTTAGATTCTCTGAATTTATGGCTGGATTCTTAAATACGGTTGTTAGAGTATCATCATACATCTCAACTACTTGAAACGTTGGAGGATTGATTTCTGTTTTACATGCTTGAGCGATTTTGAATAAGAAGGATAGACTAGGTAAACTAGCTCCGTTTTCAACTCTTGCTATACTAGACTGCTTGGTATTAATCTTCTTAGCAAGCTCGCTCTGAGTTAGTGATCTTAAAATTCTAAGCTTGCTAATCATAATACCAATATCAACAGCTAACTCTTCGTTTCTAGGTAGTCTTTTTATTTCTAGGTTTTTGAGTTTAATGGTTTTCATACTCTTCTAAGTCTATTAATCCTATTCTTTCTAGGGATTCCTCAGAAAGATTCTTTATCTCCCTTACCCTTTGATATACATTTCTTATAATCTTTTGAGGCGTTTTATTGGATTTTTTAACAAAGCACTTTACAACTATACCTGTATTCTCCTTATAGATCAGAAAGAATAATCGGCAAGTCTTATCTTTTAAGCTTATTTTTAACTCATGAGCCTTATCTGGGTTTTGACCTTTAAGTTTTTTAATGAACTCAGCTTTCATTAAATCTTGATAACTAAAACCCTTTAGTCCACATAGCTTCTTTACGATTCTAGTCTTGGAGTTAGAGTCTAGTTTTAAAAACTCCTCCCCTGCCCAGTGCTTAATAAGATACAACTTCATTAAAAGTACTTTAATTAATATAACAATATTGTTATATTAATGCAAGTGGATATCTTTTGTCAATTATTTCCTACCTCTTATTTCCCTAAAATCCTCTTTCTGGCAATCTGTAGAGCTGCTTTTCTTGGAGTTATTTTCTTAGCTCTGGATGTTTTAAGAATCTCTTTAACGTTAGGAATTATCTTTTTCTCAACAAGGTTAAACATCTGTTTTTCATTCATTCCTACATACTCTGCGTAGGAGGAGATGACTCCTCCGGCGTTTGCGATTATATCAGGAACGATAATGGTTTTTCTGTCGTGTAGATACTTCTCCTCTTCATCAGCCATTGGTATATTTGCTCCTTGGATAATTATCTCTGCTTTTATCTTTTTAATGTTTTCTTTGTTTATGACATCTGAGCCAGCAGCAGGAATCAATATATCAGTAGTTAGGGTATAGATTACATTACTGGTTAGCTTGGTAGCATCTTTATAGTTATTCACTGAGCCAGTTTTAGTTTTTACCTTGATAAGGTCTTCGTAGTCTATACCGTCTCGGTTAAAGATTGTTCCACTTGAATCAGATACGGCGATTATCTTAGCTCCTTTTTCCTGTAAGAACTTATGAGCAAAGGTTCCAACATTACCATATCCGGCAATTGAAACTCTCATATCCTTAATTTCTTTACCGATAAACTCAGCAGCCACTATGGCACTTAGAGCAACTCCATAACCTGTACTTCCAAGCTCATGAGGAAGACCACATCGCTTCTTACCCTTTTTAACTGCATTAGTTGGAGACTTTTCTACCGAGCAGAAGTCTGCTGGTTTTCCCGTGATTGACTCCCACTCCCCTGTTGCCTCAACAAACCACTTCATCTCATTTTCTCCCATATTTATATCTGGAGCAGCGATATATTTGTGTGGTACAAATGGTTTAATAGCTTTAGCAAAGCTCTGAACTATCTTCTTTTTATTTTCCTTTGTTAGGTTTTTCCCATCAATAGTTATTCCACTTTTAGCACCTCCAAAGGGAAGATTGGCTAGAGCATTCTTATAGGTCATGGCTCTGGCTAGCCTAGAAACCTCTACTGAGTCGGCGCTAAGGCTCATTCTGATTCCCCCTTTTCCCATGCCTCTTTTAGTGTTATCAATCACTAAAACTCCTTTAAAGCCTAGTTTTGGATCATGGGTTTCTATTACCAGCTCTGGTCCGATATCATCATAGTTTATTGAATTCTCCTGCTTTTCTTGCTTTTTCATAAATTTGTGTATAATGAATTGTATTACTTATATTATAACACCCTGTGTCAAGTATGAACTGGTTAGAAGATCACTTAAATAGGTTAAAAGAGATTCAGAGCCTAGAAGAGATGTTAAGCCTCGCTTTTGAGGTTATTGATAGGATTTCAATACCAATTACTCAGGTTTGTGGCCCTATCTCTACCGGAGGACTTGGCTCTATGGAGGCGAATATCTCTTTGTTTAAGAAGACTACAAAAAGACTGCACAATGAGGGTTTTAATATTTTTGATCAAATTCCTTTTGAAAGTGCAATTTTGAAGATAAATAAGGATTTTAGAGATAAGGATGAGTACGTACTCCTAAATAACTTCTACCTTCCCATCTTTGAATCTAGGAAAATACATACTCTTGCCTTCTTACCTGATTGGCAGTCTTCCTTGGGCTCTACCTGGGAACATGAAACCGGGAAAAAACTAAATCTGAATATTATATATCTTTAGCCAGATTGTTTATATCCCCTGCTCCCATTAAGATGATTATATTTTTGTCTTTTTTCTCTTCACTCAAAAACACCCTTGCCTTATCAAATCCTTCTAGATAAACTGTGTTGCCATGCTCTTTCTCTACTAAGGAATAAAACTGCTTTGAGGTTATTCCCTTTTGTTTTTCTCTAGCTGATCCATAGATTGGTAATATACCAACTAGATCTGCTTGAAAGAATGAACTGGCAAACTCATCAGCTAGTTTTTTAGTTCTAGAGTAGGTATGAGGCTGAAAAACTGCAACTATCTTTCTATCTGGATAAAAGTGTCTTAATCCTTTAAGAGTCATTTGAATTTCTGTTGGATGGTGAGCATAGTCATCAATCAGGGTGTAGTTTGGAGTTTTTTCTCTTATATCAAACCTTCTGGTAGTTCCTGGAAAACTTGGAAGTAGGTCAGAGGACTTAGATATAGATAAATTTAACTGATTAACTACGGCTATCGCACCAGTTGCGTTAAGGGCATAGTGATCTCCTGGAAATCTAAAGGAGACTTTAAAGCTTTGATTTTTTTTATTGATATAGAATGTCTGCCTACCTTGAGAGTTTTTTAAGTCAAGACAGCGATAGTCTGCATCAGGGCTAAATCCATAGGTATAGGTTTTTTTAACTCTTTTTTTTGCAAATTTAACTATTTTCTTTGAGTTTTCATCATCTGAGTTTAGGATTACGAAGCCATTTTTCTTGGTCTTGTTAATTAACTTTTTAAAGGCATTGTAATATGAGGCTTCTGTTAAGTAGTAGTCTGGGTGATCATAATCAATGTTAGTGATTATCAGTCCATATGGCTCATAATTTAAAAATGCTTCTCTATACTCATCAGCTTCAATTACCAGATATTTACTTGAGCCGATTAAGGAGTTAGAGTTCCATTTTTTTACCTTTGTTCCAACAATAACTGTTGGTTTTTTATTGGCTTTATCTAATAGCCAACCAGTTATGGCGGTTGTGGTTGATTTGCCATGGCTTCCAGCTATAGCAATTACCTTATACTTCTTACTTAACTCACCAACAGCTTCTGGGTAGGTATAGATTGGAATGTTTTGACTTAAAACCTCTTTTACCTCCGCATGATTGTTCTGCGCCTTCTTGTTAAAGTAGTAGGCTCCTGAAGTTATAACTGTATCTATATTGCCAGTGATGTTCTCGCTTGAAAACGGAAAAACTGGAATTTTATATCGCGCTAAAACCTCATCGGTAAAGAAGACTTCCTGAGAGTCAGAGCCAGTAACGACTACTCCCTTTTTTTTAAGAAGTACGGCTAAGGCGGTCATTCCAACTCCTTTTATTCCAATAAGGTGAATATGTTTATTTTTTTCAAACATTTTAATTAGTTCTTATCTTTGAGAATCTTCTTGGTCCAACCTGAACAATCATATTGTCCTCAAGCTGGATAACTTCAGCCTCGTCAGTCTTCTTCTCGTTATTAATCTTAACGGCACCTTGAGTAATCATTCTTCTAGCATCACCTTTTGACACGACCAGTCCTGAGCTAAATACAAGATTAAGGAGAGATAACTTATCCTCCAAAATCTTTACTTCGGAGATCTCAGTTGGTAGATCCTTCTTTGAGTAGACCTTATTAAACTCCTCACTAGCTTTTTCAGCTTTATCTTTTGAGTGATATAAGGTTACTATCTCTTTTGCTAGGCGAATCTTTCTGTCCTTCGGAGATCCAGAGATTAAAGCTACCTCTTCTTTAGTTAGATCTGTGCAAAGGATGAAGTACTTATCAATTAGCTCATCTTTTAAAGACATTACTTTACCAAACATATCATTTGAGTCATCAGTAATGTTAATTACATTGCCCCAGCTTGTACTCATCTTTCTACCATCAGTTCCCTCTAGCATTTCTGTTGCTAGTATATTTTGAGGTTTCTTATTGTAATGCTTTTGAATTACCCTGCCAGACTGAAGATTAAACAACTGATCAAAGCCACCAATCTCAATATCAGCGTTTATATGGACGCTATCGTAACCCTGCATGATTGGGTAGAGAAACTCTTTTAAGCTTATCTCCTGATCGTTTTTAAATCTATCCTTGAAGTTTCTTCTGGCTAACATCTGTTGAACAGTAAAGCTCTCTGCTAAAACTGCTACTTCTTGAAAGTTAAGTTTCTTAAGCCACTTTGAGTTAAATTTAAACTCTGCTTTCCTAAGATCGATTATCTTCCCAACCTGAGCCTTGTAGTTTTTCAGGTTTTTGTTTATCTCAGCAATTGTTAATACTGGCCTCTTGTCCAACTTGTCTGATGGGTCACCAATCTGAGCGGTAAAGTCTCCAACGATAAAGATTACTTTATGACCAAGGTCTTGAAAAGCTTTAAGCTTTCTAAGGATGATGGCTCTACCAATATGGATGTTTGGTCCAGTTGGGTCAAACCCCAATTTAACTCTAAGCTGTTTACCAGAGGCTAACTCTTTCCTTAGGTTGTCTATTTCAACTACCTCGGTTACTCCTCTAGTTAGAATATCCTCAATCTTCTCTTTTGATGTATCTATTTTTGGCATAGTTTAATTGTACTAAATTTTTTAATAAAAAGATAAAAGCCCTGAAGATCAGGGCTTTTTCTTTATTTCTTGAGAGTTTTTTTACTGTCTTTTATAACCTCGTCAATCAGCCCATAATCTTTTGCTTCTTTTGAACTCATATAATAGTCTCTGTCAGTATCTTTTTCTATTTTTGAGATAGACTGACCGGTATTTTTAGCTAGAACCTCGTTAAGAACAGCCTTCATTTTAAGAATCTGCTTAGCAGCGATTTCAATTTCAGTTGCCTGCCCCTGAGCTCCACCTAAAACCTGGTGAATCAAGATCTGAGAGTTTGGTAGTGCAAACCTTTTTCCTTTTGTTCCTGCAGATAACAGGACTGCACCCATTGAGGCAGCCATACCAACACAGATAGTTGAGACGTCGGACTTAACGTGCTGAATCGTATCATAGATGGCCATACCGGCAGTTACTGAGCCACCTGGGCTGTTGATGTATAGCTTAATGTCCTTACCTGGCTCCGTATGCTCTAGGAATAACAGCTGAGCAACTACTAGATTAGCGACCATATCGTTAATCGGCCCGGCTAGAAAAATTATTCTATCCTTTAGTAGCCTTGAGTATATATCATAGGCTCTTTCTCCGTATTGAGTTTTCTCTAGTACGGTTGGCACTAGATATTGATTATTTATTTCATCCATATCTTTATTTTACTAAACTTTCTATAAATTGGAAAACCTTTTCATTCTGAAGCTTGTCATATAGATAACCATAATCTTTTTCTGGATCTAGGCCTACTCCTTTAGCTTCAGCCTCAATCTCCTCTTGAGTTGGCTTGATGTTCTCCTGCTTAGCAATGGCATAAAGAACTAGGTGACCTCTTACGTTTTTCTCTGCCTGCGCTCTTAGTTGTTTTTCTGCTTCTTTGTGATCCAGGTTACTACTAGGATTTGATTGAATATACTGCTGGGTTAAGCTAATGAGCATTCTGTTAACTAAGACCTCTGGTAAATCAACCTCCATCTGTTTACTTACTTCTTCAATAAAGTTTATCTTCTTCTTATCATTAACTCTTTGAGTCTTCTCCATCTGTATCCCCTCTCTAATACTTTTTCTCATATCCTCAATGTTTTTAAAGCTTGTTGATAGATTAGCTGCAAACTCATCAGTTAGTTCTGGAACTTCTCTTTCAAAAACCTCATTAACGGTTAAGGTGAAGTCTAGTTTTTTTCCTTGAATTTCTTTTTGCCAAAAGTCTTTCGGAGCGGTTAAGGAAAACTCAAAAGTTTCTTTGGTTTTTTTCCCAATTATCTCTTCATCAAATCCCTGGATAAACTTACTGTCTCCTAAGATAAATCTATCTCCTGTTACCTTTGCATTTTCTAGATCCTTTCCATCTACTGTGATATTAAAATCAATATCAACAAGGTCTCCTAACTTAGCTCCTCTATCTACATTGATTGTTTTTGCTCTAGAGTTTAAAAGCCAGTCAATAGTTTGATCTTCCTCTTCTTTGGTTATAGCTACTACCTCCTCCTTAGAAAAAACATCTTTAGCTATTTTAGTGTAATCACCGATATTTATCTTTGGGAATAAGCTTAGAGTTACCTTATAGGTCACTCCATCTTTTGCATCAGTTACCTCTACTTGAGGCTGGTCAATTATTGTCCATTCATTTTCCTGACTTAACTCCTCAATGTTTTTTCCAGCTGCCTTAGTTACAGCTGAATTAAATACCTTGTCCTGATTAACTGCCTGAATAGCCATCTCTCTTGGAGCTGATCCTTTTCTAAATCCCTTTAACTCAACCTCAGCTAAAGCTGTATCAAGAACCGGCTCGTAAAATACTTTAAACTCTTCATCAGAAAGGGTTATCTCTACCTCGAGCTTAGAGCCAGGTAGTTTTTTTATTTTATTCTTCATATTAACTATTAAATTTCTTAGTATAAGCAACCATAGACTCTTTAATTAACTCATAAGCCTTTTCTAATCCATGAAACTCCCCCACCTTAACTGTATCAGGTCCGGTCTGAGCAATTTTATAAATCTCAAAAAATGTCTTTAAGTCCTTCATCTCATATGGGGTTAGATCTTTAAATGTTTTCACGTGATCATATCTTGGGTCTTTATCATTCACGCAAAGAATTTTGTGATCCTGCTCCCCGTTATCAATCATCTCCATAACACCAACTACTCTACCTCTAACTAACACACCTGGAAGAATTTCAGTTGAGTTAAAGACAACAGCGTCCAAAGGATCATTATCATACTCATTCCAGGTATTTGGTACATCACAGTAGTTTACTGGAAAAACAGTAGGACCATGTAGAACTCTATCAAGCTCTAAAAGACCAAGGTCCTTATTATACTCATATTTATTTCTCTCTCCTTTAGTTATCTCAACAATCAGATTAAGATACTCCGGAGCCTTTTCCTGTTTAATTGTATGAAAGTGATTATTCATATTTTTTTATGATTAATTTTATTCCTCTAATTTTTCTTCCTCAACTACTGTCTCTTTTGAGTCAGTGGATTCTTCAACTACCTTCTCTTCCTCAGGCAAGTCAGTTGATTCTTCATCTTCTTCAACTAACTCTTCTTCTGGCTCTTCATTTGATCTAACATCAATTTTCCAACCAGTTAATCTGGCGGCTAAACGAACATTCTGCCCACCTCTACCAATGGCTAAAGAAAGCTGGTCATTATCAACGAAGATTCTAGCCTCATTGTCTGGAAGAATCTCTACCTCGTTAACTGTTGCTGGCGAAAGAGAGCTGGCAATAAATCTTGCAGGGTCTTCTGACCACTCAATAATATCAATCTTCTCTTGACCAAGCTCATTAGAAACAGCCATAACTCTAGTACCTCTTTGACCAACGCATGAACCAACAGGATCTACTCCCTCCATATTAGAGACAACGGCAATCTTTGTCCTACTTCCCGCTTCTCTAGCAACACCTTTAATTTCAATTGTCTTGTCAGTTATCTCCGGAATCTCTAACTCGAATAAGCGGCTAACAAACTGAGGGTGAGATCGTGATAGAATAATGCTGGCCATTCTAGTATCATCAGCAACTTTTACAATGTAAAACTTAAGTCTCTCCCCGATTTTATAATGCTCACCAGGAATGGCTTCGTTACTAAACATAATTCCAGTTGCTCTGCCAAGATCAATATACACATTCCCTCTTTCAATTCTCTGAACAAGACCACTAATTATCTCTCCTTCCTTATTCTTAAACTCACCTAAAACAGAATCTCTTTCTGCTTCTCTTAGTCGTTGTAAGATAACCTGCTTAGCAGCCTGAGCAGCAATTCTCCCAAACTCCTCAGTGCTTTCCAGTGGATACAAAATCTCTTCACCTATAGCAATGTCTGAATTTTCATTTACAGCTTCTTCAATTAATATATGTCTACTTGGATTATATCGCGGAAGTTTTTCCTCACCATCATCAATAAGCTTTTCAGAGTTTTCAGATGAATGAGCTACTTGATCTAACTCACCTGCCTCTTCTTCTGGATCTGGCATTCTAACAGTTGATTCATCAACAACTATTTTAGCCTGCCAAAACTTTAACTCACCAGTCTTTATGTCAAACTTGGCTTTAATCAACTCTCCTTTTTTCTCATACTCTTTTTTGTATGCAGCTGCAATTGAACCTTCAATTGCTTCAATTACTTTAGCTGAGTCAATTCCCTTTTCCTCGGATACCTGCTCAACTGCTTTTTTGATTGCTTTTAAATCAAATACCATTTTTATTTAATGATTAATTTTCTTAAAGATGTTTAAAGGCCACTCTTAATGAGTGACCTTAAATTTATCTTATTTATATTCTATCCTAATTATCAAATTTGTCAACTCTACGCACCCGAATTCAAATCTGAACTGCACCACCAAAACTTGGCCTTTTTAGAGTTATGCACTTTCAGGGGATAAGATGAGGAAAACTTGTTTCACACATCCGGCAAACAATATTTTGCCGAATAACAACATTGAAAAAAAAGTATAACTGTTATACACTTAAAATATATGAGTAATCCTACAGAGGAATATGTAGCCGGACTAGTTAACTGTATTGGGCGTTTCACGTTTTACACTACGTATAGGAAGGGAGTAAAACTTAAAACTCCTGCCTTCCTTGTATCTATTCCAGCCTCAAACAAATATATACTAGAAGTCATAGTAGCGACCCTTGATCTTAAAGAGAGGATATATACTCACAAAAATATTCAATCTGATCATGTTTCACGTGAAAAGAGGTGCATTCTGATAATACGGAAATACGGAAGTCTTCGTAAAATAATTGATTTTAGCTACAAATACCTATTGCCAGAAAAGATTCTAGAAATGGAGTCATGGCTAGCTGAGATTGATACAGGCACGAATGTAGTTGATCGCTTCAAGACCCTGGCCCAATAAATGTTTCACACTTTGTTTTACACCCAAATTCAGGTATTTTAAGCGCGTTGAGTGTTTAACGTTAAACAATTGATATACATAAATTGTTTCACACTTTGTTTTACACCCAAATTCAGGTATTTTAAGCG
>Ga0210057_1003600_pt1 | contig 21277 bp, 21 predicted proteins | sample CryGeyCG2114_010_2_FD_183968 | JGI IMG/M metagenome (GOLD analysis project Ga0210057, IMG submission 183968) | Groundwater microbial communities from aquifer - Crystal Geyser CG10_big_fil_rev_8/21/14_0.10 (SPAdes) (version 2) | ecosystem: Environmental > Aquatic > Deep subsurface > Groundwater ...
TCACACACGTGAAGAAGAAAGTGGGGCTGCATGGAGGTCTGAGAATCCATCAGAAACAACCGATGATTGAGGAGTTCCTACGAGGCGAGTGATCTGTGTTTCAGCCTGCAAAAATGTCCACTTTACCAAAATTCACGTGCAAGTTGATCTAACTCATCTTTTTCTGCACCAGAAAGACCATCTCTAGCTATATTCAGACCTCTCAGTTCGTCAAAGCGTTCCTTTTTTTCTTGGGTCCATGTCTCCGTATCTGCACCCGTAGGCTGTAATGATTGAAATTGAGTTTCCATAGGAGATTCCTGGTACCTTACTTCACTCTGCAGACAACGCTTTTCTGTATTTTTTCAACCACCCAATTTCTCCAGCAGCTGCCTGTACTGCACTGCCTCTATGTTCTTTTGGGGGATAGGTGAAGAAGGATCCAGTTCGGCAGAGCGTTTGAATGCGGCTACGGCGTCGTCCCAGCGGCCCATACGTGTGTAGGCAACGCCTATGTTCAGGTACACACCTGCATGTAAAGGATTAAACTCCAGAGACTTCGTAAGTGCCTCCACTGCTTCTTCCAGCTTTCCGCTATCTAAGTATGTTTGACCGAGTTGAATATACACACGACCTGTGGGGCGTATAGCAAGTGCTGCCGTGTAGGATTCTATAGCCTCTTTCAGCAAACCACGTTCACGGAACCCGTCTCCGAGAATTTTGTAAGCAAACCGGGCATTTGGCTCGTAACGGATCACGTGGTTAAAGAGTGTACGCTCACTGCGCCACTGACTGCCGTACTGCAACGTAAGCACCCCGAAGAAGGCTATGGTTGCAGCACTAAAAACTGCAAGAATCTTCCGGCCATTGTGCTTTTGAAGGATGCGCTCGTACACGGGCTGCACAGCCACAATAAAAAGGAGCAGTATGCCAATGGAAGCCAGGTAGGCGTAGCGGTCGGAAGTGAGAACAAGATCTCCAAAGTTCTCTCCTTTCCGTACATTCAGGGAACTGGGCGCAACCAGCAGAAAGAACCAAACCACACCTACAAACAATGCCGGTACTTCTCTCCTCTTTCGCCAGGCAAATACAAGGAGAAGAAGAATGAACAGCAGCGGAAGAACAAACCCGGGGGACAAGAATCCTATGTGCTCTGTGTAGGGATAGATGATGGAAAGTGGCCTAGGCCAAACCATCCTCCTAAGGAGCATAAGGCTGCCACGGGCACCCGTGAGCAAACTCTCTCCAAAGGAACCGGCCTCCACCGTTTGCACCTTTCCTATAAGGCCAACAATGCCAAACGCCACACTTAGCAGGAAGAATGGAATTTTTTCTATAAAGAGCGCCGGCCCCCACTTCCTGCGGTTCCAGAAATCTGTGAGAAGAAAGATGAAGGGGAGTAAAAGCACCGTGGGCTTACTAAACAGACCGCACAGAAATAGAAGTAAGCTACCGTAATACTTTTTCCTGCGCTCTGTTTCTGCAAAGGAAAGGTACGCGAGCAGGCTGGCCAGAAAAAAGAATGCCGAAAGGAGGTCCTTCTGCGCACTCGCCCACACCACTGCCTCGGTGTGGAGCGGATGCACAAGGAACAGGAGACCGGCAAACAATGAGAGCTGTGGGGCTTTTGTAAGCTTGCCAAGCAGCACATACACAAGAAACGCATTCACAATGTGCATCAGGAGACTGACGAGATGGAAGGTAAACGGATGCGGTCCGCTGAACGCATACTGCAACTGGTACGCCAAAAATGTAAACGGCATGTACAGCTCCGGGTCGAACCGGGAAAAAATGGATTTGAGTGTTTCTGCTGAAATGGATTGTACGTCCAGGTTCTCTGTTATGAGCAACGGATCGTCCACAGAGATGAAAGGATTGCGTAGGCTTCCTCCGTAGACAGCTAAACCAACTACAAAAAAGAAAAGTAAAATGAGCTGCATCTTTCTCCTGTGTGGCAGTGCATGGAATGTTTGCATCACAGAGAGTGTAGACAATTTTGTGGGGCTTGCGAATAGAGAATGTCATGACGTCTCACCTTCCACTTCAACTGTCCCTAGCCCTAACTACCCTCCAAAAATATTCCCCAAAAATCCCTTCCCCTGTGACCGCTCGGGCATACGGAGGAACGGATTCAGAGTTTCTGCAAAGGTACGGAGATTGCGTGTCTGCATGTATACGGTTCCGGGCCCCTCGTACTCACACACCAATCCTTCCCCGGTAATGACCATACCAAGAATGGTATCGCCCGATTTGTGAATGCTGTACTTCATATCTGCAGGGAACGCAACAATATGCCCGTTATCCACTATAAAGGTCTCACCGGCCGCAACTTCCTTTTTGATAATACCTCCGAAGCTGGAAGCAAACACCTTGCCCGTTCCGGATACTTTAATCATAAAGATGCCCTCTCCGCTGAAGAGTCCCTTCCAACCGGTAAAATTGGCATCGAAGTCTACGGTGCTCTCCGATGCAAGAAATGAGCCACCCTGCACAATGTATTCGCTGTTGTTCAGCTCCAGAACCTCTATATCCCCCACCGCACGCGGTGCAAGGTATACCTCAGTATTTGGCCCTGTAGCACGAATAGTGGTAAGGAAGAACGTTTCACTTGTCAGAACAGTCCGCTTAATGGCCTTCCAGGCACCCCCCTGCATCTTTCCCTCTATCTTCGCCGTTTTATCCATCGCGAGCATAGCCCCGGTTTCCACACGGACTTCTTCGTTGGTATTTAAAACGCATTTGAGTGCGGAGTAGCTGGGCCGCATGAGTATTTCGTGTTGCATAGGTATGCTGGGTAACAATTCTGCTCAGTAGGGTAGCACCGACTGCCGGAATTAGGAATTGAGAATTGGGAAGAGAGAAATCTTCTTGCTTCTTCGCACTTTATTCATAATTCTTCCTTTACAGAGATGATTCTTCTTCTCTGTTCCATTAGAATACGTTCCTCGTTGGGGAGTCGCCAAGTGGTAAGGCACTTGCCTCTGGAGCAAGCATTCGGGGGTTCGAATCCCTCCTCCCCAGCCAACACGTGCGCGTGTTTATAGACCCGCTTTCTTTGGCTTACTATAGCCAAAAAATACGATCTCAAATTTTGTTCTAGACCCGCCTGCCCCAGACAAAAGTCGAGGCTCGAAAATTACCAAAATGTGATTCTAGGCCCGCGTGTGTTTTGCCTCCCTCAGACAAATGCAATCCGGTAGTGTATGTGGCATGAACATTGATCAGCTGGAAAAGAACCTTGAACGGGTCCAGAGTTGGATAAAGAACGCAGACGATAAAGTCTCCATCTTATTGGCTTTCGATGGCCTATATTTCATTTTTCTCGTTGAGAAGGTCGTCAGTAAGATTCGCGATGCGGCTAACCAGAAGGCCGAGATCACGATGATGCTTTATGGAGCCGCTATTTTCTTCTTCCTATGGTCTTTGCTGAAGGCCCTTAGTGCGGTATATCCGCGCTTAAAGCATAACCACGCTGATCGATCACTACTTTACTTCACTGACATAGCAGCACAGACATTTGAGGAATTTTCGAAGGCAATGACCAAGTCAACTGCGGCGAAGTACAAAGAAGATCTCACGAGGCAAATTCATAGTTCTTCAATCATCGCAGCGAAGAAATTTACTGCTTTCAAAGATGCTTTATTTTTGACACTGTTATCTCTTACTCTTCTCGGTCTTACAGCAATATGCCAGCGAGGTCTGAATTTATAGCACAGGTGAATGATTTCTTTGAAGGCAATTACACTGTTGCTGACGGAACAGTCATTCCTGATGTGGAAGATGTGGAATTTGGCAAAAAGGGGAAAAGATTGGAGCTTGCGATGTTGTTTATCGATATTCGAGAATCTACGAAAATCGTTGATGGCTTTCGACGAGTTACGGCAGCAAAGATGTACAAATCATTTCTCTGGGGAGTTGCACACATCGCCCGTATGAATGGAGGTGAGCTTCGGAGTTTTAATGGCGATGGCGTCCTGATCGCATTCATTGGCGATTCAAAATGCACACACGCTGCAAAGGCTGCAATGCAAATGAGTTGGTTCGCTCAAAAAGTCTTGCAACCGAAATTGGCGACATATTTTGCAGCCAATCAACAACTGGAAGATTTGACATTCGATTTCGGAATCGGCATTGATTTGGGAACTGTACTCGTGGTTCGTGGAGGAATCAGAGGTGAGAATAATAATGATCTTGTTTGGGTAGGGAATGCGACCAACTTTGCCGTGAAATTGTCCGGGCTTTCAGAAGATGGATATCACATTTATATTACCGAGGAGGTCTACAAAAAAATGAATGAAAGCAGCAAGTTGAGTGTCAACGAGAGGAGAGAAATGTGGGAATCACGATTATGGACTGCCATGGATAACATGAGCATTTATCGCACCAGTTGGCATTGGGCAGTTGATGATTAAAGCGAAGCACTAATCAAGTCGGCCGGAGGATTCTCCGGCCGACAATCGAGTTTTGAATCAACAGTTCCCCGCCTTTCTCCACCCTGCAGCGACCGCCTCTTGCTCGGAGCAGAACCACCGCTCTCCCGCAGATTCATCGATCACTGTTTTCTCGTAGCTCCCGCACCCGAGCAAGTGGTAAATCTTCTCATCGCTGCTCGAGATGTTGCCCTTGATCTTGCAGGAATCACTCACAGTCTCCTCCTCTGGCCCGGGTGATGGCTCGGATTCGGATACATCGCTGCCCTCCAGTAGCTTCCACACGATCCACACCACGTCCTTGCGACTCATCCCTGTACCGACGTCCACGTTGTTGCTGAAGAGCACTCCATTGCTTCTCGCATGACTTAGGTACGGCTCATACCATGCTCCGCTTGCCGATGCATCGCCCGAAATTCCGAGCGCGACATAGGCCATTTTTAATGCTTCGGCGAAGTTCACCGCCTGTTCCGGCTTGAACGACCCATCCGGATATCCCTGCACGATGCCCTGTCGCTTGGCGTAGCGGATGTACGGCGCGTACCAAGCACTCTCATTCACATCCCGAAAACCCGTGGGATCGGAAGCGGAAGCGACATCCGTGTCATCGGCTGCCAGCACGATCTTCAGGAATTCGGCTCGGTTCACAGTCCTGTCCGGCTGGAAAGTTCCATCGGGATAGCCGCTCAGAATGCCGCTTTCCTTTCCCCAGCGGATAGCAGCAACATACGGATGCGAGGAAGAAACATCACCGAACTCTCCTGCATTGCCATTGCAGCTGCCCCAAAGACCACGACTCTCCTGTCGCGCTGCCTTCTCCAGCACGTTGTATTCCTCCAACCTCGGATGCGGGTACTGCTTGTAGCTGTAGGCGAAGCCCTCTTCGATCATCGATGCCCCGATATCCACGCCATCAATATTCACGTAGCGCAGTAGCCGTCCATACTTGTCCCTCTCTTCGGCAGGATTCTTTTCAAGTGTCACTTCTTCTCCCTCGAGAACTTCCTTCAATGCATTACTCGCTTCTTTTCCAAAGCACTGGACGGGCTTGCTCGGATGCACAGTCTCTGGCGTATCGATCCCGATGATGCGGACAGTCTCAACCGATCCATTGATCTCGATCTTGAATGTATCCCCGTCAACGACGCTGGTGACCGTGCCTTGCTCTTGAGCGAAGGTGATAACCGGAAGAAAGAGAAAGCTGATCGAGAGGATCGCGCCTGCGATCATTTTTCTGCCGGTGGTGTGCCAGGTAGTTCGCATGAGAAAAGGGGTAAGGAGTAGATATGCCAAGGGATGCCATGAATGTGGATGAATGCCAGCGAGGGTGCGCCAGATTGGGTCGGAGTCCAGCGAATGCGGTAGATCATTTACCAACAGTTATACACCAACAGTCATTGGTACTCAATCATGGGTGTTCACACCAAAATCATTGCCATGAAGCAAGATGTCGTATCAAATCTCGGCAAACACATCCGTATCCTTCGCCGGAAACATAAGCTGACTCAGGAGGAATTGGCAGGGCGCGCGCATATCAGCCTCAAGTACGTTCAGAACCTTGAGGGAAAAACGCCGCAGAACCCGAGCCTCGTGATTCTGCAGAAACTGGCTGACGGCTTCGGTGTGCCGCTCTGGAAGCTGCTCCGGTTCGATGACTGACGGTCAGCGTTTCGCGCTCTTCTTTTTCTCCTCAAGGTCGATAGCCCCATCTTTTAACATGAGCTTGCTCTTCAGGCATCCAAGCAGTTCGTGTTTTTCGTCCTTCGTTCCTTCTCGCAGGATGTATTTGGCATACTGCCTCACATCGACTCTGTTGACCTCTGCAGTCCGATCGGTAGTTTGTCTCAGGACTCCGTAGGAGAATTTCTTGAACCGTGATACTTCCTCTTCCAGCTTTCCCCGCATACCCAGCTCATCAAGGTCGATCTGATCGATGAGTTCAGTCAGCTGCTCGATCAGATGATCTTCCCTGATCGACGGCTCCTTACACATGAGGTTCCGGCTGTGCGTACAGCGATAGTAAATATAGCGCTTGATGCTGCCGTCCTTGAGTGATTTATGTTTCTCTTCCGCCGTCACGCCCGACCCGCATCCGCCGCACGTGAACATCCGTACGAAATGGAAGTCATTTGTGCCCCACTCCTTCTTCGGTGCAAGGTCGAGAACCTTCTGTACGTCATCGAAGAGCTTTTTTGAAAATAGCGGTTCATATTCTCCGTCGTAGAAATTGCCGCTCTCCAGCGGATACTCGAATCGCCCGGTGTAGTAGGTGTTCCTGAGCATCCGATAGATCATGCTCAGTGTTATCTTCTTGCCTTTGCGGGTCGTGAAATGAACCTCTTTATTGAGCCATTGCTGCAGCACCCGACCGCTCGCTCCTTGTGCGACATGCTCGAACATCTGTCGGACGATCGGTCCGCGGATCGGATCGATCACGACTCTACTTCGGGCATTGCCTGTTTGCTTCTCCTGCAAATATCCAAGCGGTGTCAGGCAAGGCCGGTAGCCCATCTCCACTCTCGTTTTCTGTCCGCGTTTCACATTGATTCCTCGGTTATCGTTTTCCAGCTTCGCCTGTGAGCAAAGAATCATTAGCAGAAATTTCTCGTTGGGATTGTTTGTGAATCGCTGACTATGAGTACGGATGTCGATGAGGAGCTTTTGGTCCATGAGATCAACGACCGTTCCGAGGTCACCTGCGTTTCTGCTCAAGCGATCAGGTGCCCACGTCAGAATCCCCGTGAATTTCCCTGTCGCAATGTCAGTCAAAAGTTGTTTGAAAACGGGACGGGCACCCGATGCCTTCGCCGAATGGCTCTCCTTCCGAACTTCTGCAATCTCAAGATTCTCTCGCTTCGCAACGGCGAGCATTTCTTTGATTTGTGAATCGATGGAAAGCGCCTGTCGTTCATCTTCCTCGCTGCTTTTTCTTGCGTACAAGCAGTAGACGGCCGCCCCCGCCGCCCTTGGTGGTGAGGGCGTGAGGTCGATATAGGACGGCTCTGGTATAGCCGCTTTTCGGCTCAGTGTGGCGGTTGCCATAAGGGATTGGGGTAGGAAATATGCTACCCACAGCAATGCCGCAACACCCTCTTGGTATCCAGGCGAAAGACCAGCTTGCCTTCGCTCAAAACCCATCAAATCCTCATACCGGCTTAGAAATTGAAAGGAGTCCATTAAAGTCGTCATTCAATGTCAGAATCGCATATTCAGAATATTCCTTCTGTTGCCACTCATTCCGCCGCCATCCCAGAATCGATCATCGTCATTTCCACCAATCCACATGATTCCAAAACTTGAACCTACTCCTTCTTCCAATATATGGGCGAGGAGGATGGCGAAGGCATCGGCAAGGTCATCATGCGTCTCAGTTCCAAAGTTCACCAGTTGGTTGATAAGATCATCACAGCCGTATCTGGGGAAAAATACACGTCCCGATTGCAGGAGATGTGAAGTCATCGCAAGCCGTGCGCGTTTGTCCTGATTTTTTACCTTCATTCCCTTTGCATCGTAGCCGTCCCTATCGAGCGTTTCGATCAGCATTCCCTGATAGCCTACTTCTTCAATGCATAGCTTCGTTTTCTCGCCGCCTCCGACTGCTACGGAAACCTGTTTTGCACGTTCCAATGTTTCCAGAGACGTGAGATGTTCATTCACCGGATTCGGAAGAATATAGATGAGGGCCTTCTCATCCTCCCGATATACCTTTGCTGAAACCATCGCGGTGAAATCCGCGCTCTCGTTTTGCGAGATTGCAAGATCAATACCTGTGACCGCGTAACGGAAATCGATTTCCTTATCTTTCTCTGGGGGAAACTCATCATAGTATCGAATCCAATCGCGATGAATGACGCGATCGGCATCTGCAAGAATCCGCAGAAGATACTCTCGATACCAAGCACTATCGCTGCCGATGCGTTGCCGTTCAGCTTCGATCGCTTCGTTCGTCGGATATTTCCCAGGCCACAGACAAACTCCCTCTTCGGTAAGAAGCGGGAATTCCTTATAGATACCCTGCAGTTGCTTCGCAGTGATTTCTTTCTGCAATCTTTTCAGGAGACAATCCTCATGGAGAAGGTTCCCGATAAACACAGTGCGTGTAGTCGTGTCTCCGGCTGACATCAACTCGCTTTTTACCCATTGGTACGTCTTATCCCGTCCGTCCCTCGTTTTGGCTGACTGGATGTCCTCGATATCATCGCAGATGATAAGGTCTGGACGGTGGGGTCCGTGCCGAAGTCCGCGAACGGATTGGTCGATGCTCACGGCCATAATTTTCGCTTTGTAGCTGCTGACCACAAGGCAAGAGTTTCTCCATTCGTCGTCTTCTTCGTGAAACGGCCAAAGGTCAGCCTTGAGGATTTTATTATTCTCCAATTCCTCTTTAATGTTTTTCAGGTGCTGTCGTGCCTGCGTCTGCGTCTGTCCAACGAGAATGATAAACTTCTTCTGTGGCGTTCCGAGAATTGACCAAAGCACATACGAAAGATTCATGATGGTTGATTTCGCGGACCCACGGAATGCTGTGATGACAATCGTCCGGTGTTTGTTATTCTCCGTCATCGCCAGCATTTCTTTCTGGAAAGGAGCCGTTTTGAATTTCACGTAATGCCAGAAGTAAAAATGAAAGAACCAATTATGACTGGCTCTTACTGTCTGCTTCCGAAAGACGCTGTCTTTCAGCATCCGCATGCGCAGTTCATCAGCTCTGATTTTCTTATGCGGCTTCTTCACGTTGAGCGGGGGAAGCAGTTAATGAATCAGAGGACTCCTCCTCCGTAAAAGATGCCAGTTTGAGTGCCTCGGTAATCGCTGCTTCCTGCTCGGGGGTCAGCACCTCGTTGTCCTGCTTGATGCGTGCGGTCACCTCGAGCTTGTTGTTGTAGTTGCTATTCCTGTGCTTCAACCAGTACATGATGGCACCGAGATTGTTATCGCGAATTTGCGACAGCAGTTGACTCTCGGCCATATCGCTTACGAGTGTGACGCCGTCTTGCAATGCTTCGTTGGCAGCTTCGGCAAATTTTTCATCCTCTTTTTTCCATCGGTAATAGGTGGCGCGGGACACACCGGCCTTCTCGCATGCGATCTGGACGATCGGCATTTTCCGCAGTTGCTCCAGTAGCATCGCCTGTTCGCGGGCTTTACGCGCGTCGATAACGTTTTTGTTCTTTCTCATGGGTGGGGTGGGAAAGGAATCAGCTCGGCCTTGATGCCGGTGAGTTTTTCAAAACGGTCGATCACAACGCGGCAATAGTCAGGCGAAAGTTCGACTCCGATGCAGCGCCGCTTCGTCTGCTCGGCGGCCAAGAGCGTGGAGCCGGAACCAAGGAACGGGTCGTAGATGGTCTCACCGATCCGAGAGCTATTGAGTAGCAGATGGCGCAGCAGGCCTATCGGCTTCTCGGTTGGGTGATAGCGACTGCGTGATGGCTTGGGGTACACGATCACGCTCTTGTCTTTGGACTTATGGAATTCGTGTGCGCCGTACCAGCCGTATGCCAGCAGTTCGTGCTGGGGCATGTAGTCCAGCCGACCGAGGATCGCTTGGTTCTTGATCCACACGATGAGCTGGCCGAAATGCCAACCTGCATCCTGCATGCCCTCACGAAGGGCAAAGATCATTTTGTCGCTATTGAAGCAGTAGAGCGTGTTCTTTCGTGTGAGGAATGGCCGGACGGCATCCATCCATTTACGGGTGAAAGCGCGGTACTCGTCATCTCCCTGTGCGTGGTCATTGACGATTGCAATGTGCTTGGTCTTGCTCTTGTGGAATTCTTCTTTGCCTTCGACGTAGGCGACGCCGTAGGGAACATCGGTCAGGATCAGATTGATTTTGGCTTTTGCAATGACACGCGAAACAAACGCGGCGTCCGTGCTGTCGCCGCAGCCGAGTATATGGTCTCCCAACCGGAAGACTGAGCCGATGGTGATGGGCTTGGCGTTCATGGTTTGAGAAGGGAAGCCTTCTCGCCGGAGACGGCCTCGAAGCGGCGGATAATGAGATCACAAAAAATCGGCTCGATTTCACAGAGGAAGGCCCGGCGCTTCATCTGGTGTGCGGCGATCAATGTGGAACCGCTCCCGCCAAACAAATCGAGAATGGCGTCTCCGGGCTTGGTGCACCGGCGAATGGCTTTCTCGTGCAAGGTCGGCGGCTTGGCTGTGGGGTGCTCATATTCGACCGTCGGCAGCCGCTTACAGAGCCATAGATCGAGATGATCTTGGATGTCATCGATGAGGCGATTGCCATTGCCGACTTCCTTATTCGCCACCTCGTTCAAGTTCTGGATACTCGGCGACAGGTAGGGCTTTCCTCGAACGCCGTAGACGCAGGGCTCATAACATTTGTTGAACGCGACCTGTGGGGTCATATTCTGGTTGTTCTTGATCCAGAGACACACACGCCGGAAGTCGACGCCGAGGGTCGGATAGAGGCTTTGTAGGAGACCTATGAATTTCTGGTCACACCAGCAGAAAACGTGCGTATCGGTCTTGGCGACAGCAAGCGCGTTGCCAAGTGTTGTACTTAAAAACTCCCGATATTCTTGCTCCGTCTTATTGTCCTTCGTTTTCCCGCCGTAGCGCATCTTGTTGCTGATGCCTTTGTCGTAGGACAAATCGATATTGTACGGTGGATCGCAGTAGATCATCTCGATCTTGGTTTTGCCGACGAGCCTCTGTACGTCCTTTGCATTCGTCGCATCATCGCAAAGGAGAATGTGGGAGCCAAGCTGATACCGATCGCCGCGTTTCGTCTTGGGCTTCCCGATCTTCTCCAACTCTTTCTCCACATCGAAGCCGTCATCTTCAGTCTCGAGCGCCCCGTCCCAGAACTGCGCGAGTTCACCGGCGTCGAAGCCGACATCTTTCAAGAAATCAGTATCAAATTCCTTGAGTGCCTCCCAGTCCCAGTCGCCGGTATTTTTGTTGAGACGGAGATTGAGTTCCTTTTCCCGCTCTATGCTCGGGATATTCACGTAGACGACCGGCACGGTCTTGTATCCGAGCTTGCGAAATACCTTGAGGCGGAAATGCCCGCCGATAACGACATTCAGGCGATTTCTTGCGCCATTCAGTACAAGCGGTTCCACCGCACCGAAGGTATCGATGCTTGCAGTCAGCTGCGTCTCCTGCGCTTCGCTGTGAGCGCGTGGATTGTAGAGCGCTTCACGGGGTAACTTGATGTCGACCCAGACGATCTTGATGTCGGGCGGGTGCTTATTTTGAGTAGCAATTCTGGGATGGGTTCGGCGCACAGACATATAAATGAGGGGAAGTATTAAAACCCTCATGGTGTTTGCCACACCTGCTTTCAGGTCAACGATTTAAAGCAACCCGACATAGAGATGAGTTTGGTAGAAATTTGGAAAATGGTTGCCATATTCATTTTATGCGCATTAAGAAAAGACTTGCGATTTATAGAAGCATGCTCGAATACCACTTCAAAACGCCCTCTCTTCCAGTCCAAGTGAATGGCTGGGTGAATGGAATTTGTCACATCCAGCTTCCTTCGAAGCAGCCAATCTGCCGCGAAAGACACCAACGATCCTCACCGACCTTTTGGAGAAGATTCTGGATTTTGAGTTGATCGCACATATCATTCAGCTCACCAATCCGGTTGGAGATTGATCCCTTGCTGGAATCAAGTGCCTCGGCAATCGTATCGAGTTTTTGCGCGTAGGTATGCGCACGGAAGCCAACGTCGTAGAGGTAGTGGAGAAGACGAGCCGGGAGTTGATTCAATTCTTCAAAATTCCACTTCCCACCTTTGAGGTAGTAGAGTCCATATTTCTTGTCTTCTCGTTTATCGCAAAGATAGAAATACGGATCGAGTTCGATGCAATCTGCCTCAGGGACGGCGACCGCCGGACGACCGTCGCGATGCAGGATCATCTTCTCGATATGAACGTTGACATGGATGTGCTGGACAGGAGGATCCCGATGGATAGGCGGCGCGGGGCTGTAAACCTGAGTCTCATAGAGTGTGTCCACTAGCGAGGACGCGTTGAAGAGAGTCCGGTTCATAGCCATCTCTTTCATCATGTCCTGATAGCGGATGGACACATCCATCGCTGATCTGATGACATCGAGGAAAGATGGCCGCATGACTGTGTCACATATAGTTCCGATGGCCCCCTTCTGAAGCTCAAGGGCGGATGAGACGGGCGCAACCAATTTCCGTACTGATTCATAGGCGGCGTTCGCGGAGTCCAGATACAGGGCAGACACGCCTTGCATAACTTCCCGCATTCCAAGAAGCCGCTCTGCCATCGGAGCGTATGCTTCCTTTAAAGGGACGAGCGCTTTGCTCATTTCTTTCATGTGATCCTGCAGCTCTTGTCTCTCAGCAGGACTCATGGGCAACGCTGGGAGATTCCCTTGAGGAATGCCAGTCGTGTCATCATCTTGTGCCATGTCATAAGTATAATTGTTATAGGTTTTTTATTCCATCCGAACACGCAATCGGACATCGCTTCCTCATAACTGCAGAACACGCGACCATTCTTTCATTGAATGATCAGTTTGCAATCCCCATACATGCGAGTAGCGCAACACCGCGAACTGCCGCATCTTCAAGTATGCCGCATGCGAGCTTTGGCGGACTCACTCCCGGCAATAACCATTTTTGTAGCTCCCGCTCGATTGCGGATAAGTGAGGCTTCAGCGCCCTCCCTGTACTGCCGCCGAAAATGATAATGGATGGATCGATGAAGTGCAGAGCGTTCACGATGAACCACGCGACCTCGCGCATCACCTCCGGTTGTAAGAAGCTGCACACGTGTCCTTCCAAATAATCCTGCGGTCTCCTCGCCGCCTCACACCGTTTGCCCATCGCCGTCCCAGACAAGAATTGTTCCACGTCCCCGCGTCGGTCCTCGGTCGGATAGGGAGGCTGACCGGGCACGAGGAGTGCATGCCCCACCTCACCCGCGTAGCCGTGCGTTCCATGGAAAAGTGTGCCATCGATGACGATTCCTCCGCCCACCCCCGTGCCGAGGGTCACGCCCAGCACGATGCGATGTCCCTTCCCAGCGCCGAGCAGGGCTTCTGCATAGGTGAAACAACGAGCATCATTCTCGATTGTCACCGGCAAACCGGTTGCACTGGAAAGCCAGTGACGAACATCCATGCCTTCGAAGCCGGGAATGTTCGGCATGGAAATAACATGTTTTGTCTTTGACTCGATGAATCCCGGTACACCCAGACCGATAGCCACGGTATCGCGAGCGCGAAGCGCTTTGATCGCTCGTAGCAGATGGTCCCGGACTGCAGCAAAACCTTCGGAAGCCTCGGTCGGAAATACCTGAGACGTACGCGCAACCATAGTCGCTGCATCGAAGAGCGACAATGCTGTCTTCGTGCCGCCGAGATCAATACCGAGGATAGAGGTTGATGGTATCAGTGTGGATTGGGAAAAGAGCGTTGCTTTTCAGTGTAGAGGAGCACGGTCTCGACGTAGGTCGCATGACTCCATGTCAATGGGGCAACGGACAGAGGAGCACCAGTGAGCGGACCGATCTGTTCGGGGAGAATCCCTGCGGTCGATGCCCGCTCCCGTGCCCACTCCAGAAGTTTCCTTGCCGCGAGGAGGTCCGAGTCTTTCTTTGCAAGAGCGATATACCACTGCGCGAGCCACAACGTGGTGATGATCCAGGGATTCCCGGGAACGTCAGCACTGGAGGGAACGGCTTGCTGATAGCGGTCATTCGTATAGCGGGCGATGCCGCCGATAGCTGTGCTGACTTTGAGTGTCTTCTCGATGGAACGCATGGTGGAAATGACGCGCTCATCATCGGGCGGCAGTACTCCGAGCATCCAAACCATGGCAAGGCTCGCGTCAACAGTCGCATCGCGCTCAATGGTTTTGCCATCCTTTCGGACGATTTTCTTGAGGAACCGCCCAGTTTTCTCATCGAAGAGATGCGAGATCAATGCTTGCTGCATCTCATCGGCCACTTTCTTATAGCGACCTTCATGCGTGGAATGTCCAAGCGTCGCGCACATTGCCGAGGCGGCACGCAGACCGGCAATCGTACAAGCCGTTGTATAGGTGAACACACCACGCTGCTCCTCCCACAAATCGTAGCTTGGCAGCGGCAAGCCCGTCTCCTGCTCGCGGAACTCACACAGGAATCCCGCAGATTTTTTGAGAAATTTCTCGTAGATGGTGTGGAGGAATTCAAAATCTTTGGTTGTCTGAAAATGCTGCCACATCGCGTAGAGGACGAGCGCCGTCTCATCCTCCTGAATCGGAAGCTGCAATTCGCCATCCTTGTACCAAGGATGCCATGACGAGCCGAGCGAACCGTCTGGATTGTACTTGTGGAGAAGATAGCCATCCGGCGTCTGGAAACGACAACAGAATTCAAAGAATCTGCGAGCCACTTCAGAGTATCCAGCGTGATCCAGCGCAAGCGAAACGAATGCGCCATCGCGAGGCCAGACGTAGGTATAGGTGTCGCGGTTGAATGCCATGATGTCGCTGTCGGCTGCCGCGACGATGCCTCCAGTGTGGTCGACATGAGTACGGATGAGGAGAAGACTGCGCTTGTAGAGCTCAACCAACTCAGGACTCAATGAACCAAAATCCCGGTTGGTTTTGTTCACCCAGCTCTTCCAGTAACTCGCACAGTGTCGGAGGAGACTCCCCGGTGTTTCCTCCAAGACGGCCTGTTGGAGTTCCAGCACCTGATCAAGCGTCTTTCCGATGCAGAGCCAGAGTACGACTTCGGTTTCGCGACTCTTCTCCACCTTCACATGGATGGCGACGGTCGAGTCCACTGATCCCTGCTCGATGGGATTGCGTTGGAGTTCGCCGTCCTCGGCATCCCGCCAAGTACCCTCGAACCCCTGGTAATCGGACTTCCCGACATTGTATGAGGAAATGCCGCATGTCTTGAGTTCTTCCATGCGATGCAGCACGGATGCGTAGCGGTTGCCGCGTACTCCGGTAATACACTCGGACGCATTATCAGCCGTACCGCCGATGAGGAAATAGCGATTCTGGCGGTAATGGATGACGCTATTCGTGTACGGTTCGTAGAATGCCGTGTCCTTCTGCTTGTCGCCGTAGATATGGAAGTCGTGGTTGAAGAAAAGACGGATCGAGTGAGCTTGCTTGTCGATGCTCCGAAGACGAAAGGATCGGAGGAGTACATTGTGAACGGGATGGACACAGTCCTGCGCGATGATAGCGACGCCGAGGCGGTCGTTGCGAAGGGACGAGTTCCCCACAAGCGTCTCCGGCATGTAGTGAGGCTCGATCGTCCATTCGGGATTATCGAGCCATGAGAATCCTTTTCCCTCGACGAATACCCCTACGCGGTGCACATGCCCATATGTCGTATGATCCTCCATGCCCACATGCGGGAAGTAGAGATCGCGCATCTGCAAGCGGTCATCGAAGGTGGCGAGGAGCGACCCGTTGCCGAGAATGAGGGATCGTGGCATGGAGATGTGGGGAAAAAATTACACGCGGACAAGCCGCTTCGATGGGCTCCGATGTTCAATGCTACCCCGTATGTCGCAGAGGGCATGACTGAAGCGGCGGTAGGCCTCATACGGTGAATCGTAGGGGCTGAAATACTTGTGCACGTCACCGTCGTTCCAGTACTTGGTGGACATGTAGTAAAAGTGATCGGAGGTCTGCAGCTTCCGCCAGCGTTCCAAGAGTTCAGGATTCCTTGACCGCTTCACATCGGTTTCGAGTGCGTAGAGCGAGTCGAGTGCCGCCTTCTGTATCCGATTGCCCTGCCATGCCGAGAGATCGCGCTCAGTGTCGGCCCACGAAACGAATGAGTGGGCATCGAATAGTTCTTCCGTATGACCTTCCGCATCCCAGGTATTGATGACCTCCGAAGGTGTCATCGTCCGGATGCCTCGTTTTTGCCAAAGTGCGGGAAGAACCCGAAGGAATTCGAAGATACCGGTGTCCTTCCACTGGTGCTCTCCGAATGTTTCGTAGTCCATGAAGAGATTGATGCAATACCCGCCGCTTTGCAGGAGCCAATCGGTGAACGTATCGGCATGGAGTGGGAATCCTACCCATGAGCGGTCCGAGAAACGGAAGGCGATGTCATCGGAAAGACGGTAGTTCTTGAGAAGAACGTGGATCTTCTTTGATGGTTCAGCCAATGGGCGGTGTCTGCGGACGATGGTGTCGATGTTCTTGGGTAACGTGAACTTCGGCGGCACAAACGGATGATTGGGGCTTCTCTCCAGAAGGATGCGATCTGCCCCTTCCGCGAGTACTCCGCGGAAGCCCATGCCACGGGCGAGCTGAGCAATTTCATTCGAGTAGATCAGTTCCGTATTACGGAACACCGTTGGGGTCTGCCCGAATAAGGATTGCACTCTTCGAACGTGGAGCTGTACCTGACTCACAAACTCTTCAATGGATTTGAGGCAACTGAGCGAGTGATAGTACGTTTCTCCGAGGAACTCGACACGGCCTGTCTTCGCAAGCTTCTGAAAAGATTCGAGAACCTCGGGGCCGTACTCCTCGCATTGGTCCAGGAACATGCCGGAGAGCGAATAGGCGATGCGAAAGCCGGAATGTGTTTTAAGGAGATCCAGCATGAGGGCGTTGGCTGGCAGATAGCACTTTTCTGCAACTTTCCTGAAGATGGCGCGATTTTTCTGGGTGTCGAAATATTCGAGATCCTCACTGCCGATGTCACGTACACGCAGGTCTCTCAGCCGATACGGCTGGTGCACTTGGAAATAGAATGTGACGATGGGGGTCATGCGGGGTTGGGGATGGGAGCAACGGAATGGATGACGGCGTTATACAGGGCGATGATTTTCCGGGCCTGCCTCTCCCATGTCAGCGTTTGCAGGACATGTGAAGCTTCGCTGCCCAACTGCTCGGCAAGCGGTTTTTCCCGCAGAATCGTGAGAATACAGTCTGCCATTTTATCGCTGTCCCAGTAGTCGACGGTCATCGCGTGAGCTACGACTTCGGACACCCCTGATTGCTTGCTCAAGATAACAGGAGTTCCATGTGCAATCGCTTCGAGAGCGACCAGACCAAACGGCTCCGAGGTCGAAGACATAACGAAACAATCGGCTTCGCTGTAGAGCGCCTTTGCTTCCACCGAGTCCACTTTCCCCGTAAAGAGCACGGCATCTTGGATACCGAGTGTGCAGGATCGTTCGATGAGTTCGGGAAGCAGGTAACCGTCACCGGCGACGACGAAGAGCACGTCCGGCCTCCGTTCGAGCACGCGCTTCGCAGCGGAGAGAAATTCATGCGGTCCTTTCTGCACAGTCAATCGACCGAGGAAGAGCACGAGAGGATGTCGAAGTTTGGCATCGCCCTTCGGAAGGTGTTTCGCGGGAGGCATCGGCGCTCCATTGTGGATCACCGTGATCTTCGCCGGAGGAATCGCATACGAGGAGGTCAGGACGTTCTTGGTATAACGGCTCACGGCAATGATGTGGTTTGCATGCTCCATGCCCCATTTTTCATGCCCCTCAATCCACTGATGCGGCTTGCCGTTCGTCCGGTCCATCTCCGTCGAGTGGACATGGGTAATAAACGGGCTCGCAAGCAGCCTTGAAGCCATGACACCGGCCCCGAACGTCATCCAATCGTGACTATGAATGATGTCCGGCCTCAGATGCCTCGTGCTTCTCACGGCGTCGTTGGTAAAGAGACGAACTGCTTCCCCCAAATCTCCTCCGTATAGATCGTGGGGAAGTCTTCCATGACCCATGTTTTGCTTTCCATACTTTCCATGAAGTGCATCGTCGTACGGATGCAGTGTGCTTTTCACACGGAGGGTATCGTCTTCGTCGTCGTTCAGTTCGCCGGGGAGCACGAGAGTCACCTTCACTCCGTGTGAACGTAGTCCCCTCACAAGTCCGGCGCAGGCAACGCCCAGCCCTCCTTCCCCTCGCGGGGGATACTCCCATCCGAACATCAGTACATGGAGATGAGTCGCCGAGTTTGGCATCTCAGCCGACCATAAGGACGCTGTTCGATTCGCCGAAGGGATTTGAACATTGTTCATGAGCATTGGGATCATCTGTCCAGCGGATCCCGTCGATCACGAACCGATACTCATATCGTCCCGGTGAGAGAGAAATCGACGCTTCCCATTTCTTTCCTTTCTTCCGAAGCGGCAGAGCATCGATACTCCAATCATTGAAACTCCCCGCCACGGCGACGGATCGCGCGTTTGGATCCTTGTAGGAGAAGGAAATGCGTTTCTCTTTCATAGGACATGGGGGAAGGATAAAGAAATCTCATGAGGATCACAGAGGACTCTGCATGTTGATCATGAGGAAAGTTTCAGAAGTGACAACGCGCTGTCGAAACCGACGGCTACCTGCTGTTTCGGCGTGCCTTTATCGACCACGGTAACCGGCACGGACATGCCGCCGTTCGTCAGATTCTGCATTTCCGCCAGATCCTCCTCGGATACGGTCACATCATGGTTCGTGAAGGGAATCTTCCTCTCGGTAAGTACGGACTTCAGTTGCTTGCAGTAGCCGCACTGCGGCGTGGAGTAGATGTAGATGGTCATGGGAGAATGTGGTAGAATGAGGAAAACACAGCAAGTATACGCTTATCTTCAACAATTGCAGTAGCCTTGGCTACAGCGCTCTCATCAAAGTAGGACGATACTGAAAACCACACATTCCCATCCCCTATGTACGACGCACTTATCATTGGTCTTGGCTGCGCCGGATATACCGCCGCGATCTATACCGCCCGCTACAAGCTCTCTACCTTCATCGTCGGAGCGGAGGAGGGCGGGCTTTGCATGACGGCTGCCGAAGTCGGCAACTGGCCGGGCACCATCGATATCACTGGCCCCGATCTCATGGAGAACTTCAAGAAGCACGCGCTCAGCTTCGATGCGGTCACACACAAGATCGCGCGGGTGAAATCCATCGAGAAGATTGCGGGCGGCTTCCAACTCACTTTCGATAGCGGAGAAACAGTACAAGGGAAAACGGTGATTTTTGCCATGGGGAGCAACAAGCGGCACCTCGGAGCGCCCGGCGAGAAGGAATTCTCCGGCAAGGGTGTGACGTACTGTGCGACGTGCGACGCGTTCTTCTACAAAGGGAAGGACGTCGCCGTCCTCGGCGGTGGGGATGCGGCCGTGGAGGGCGCTGCGATTGCCGCACAGGTCGCAAAGAAGGTGTACCTCATCCACCGGCGAAACGAATTCCGCGCGGAGCCGTATTGGGTGGATAAAGTGAAGACGAAGGACAATGTCGTTTTTGTGCTGGAACGCAACGTTGTGGAAATTCTGGGCGATACCAAAGTGACCGCGTTGAAGTTGGATAAGCCGTTTGAGGGACAGGAGACGATTTCTCTCCAAGGCGTCTTCATCGAGATCGGCGCGATTCCCGCCACAGAGATCCCCAAGCAGATTGGCTGTGAAGTCGATGAGAAGGGGTTTCTGAAGGTGGATGCGGCGCAACAGACAACCGTGCCCGGGGTGTTCGCTGCGGGTGACATCACGAACGCCAGCAACTATTTCGCGCAGTTTGCGACAGCTGCAGGAGAGGGATCCATCGCGGCAAACAGCGTGTTCAATTTCGTGAGCACCAAAAGCGTATAATCTGATTCACATGCCCGTATACGACACGCTCATCATCCTCGACTTCGACCACACACTCTTCAATACGACGAAGCTGGTGCAGGCGGAAGCGGACTATTTTCGAGAAACGTTCGACATTCCTGAGGCCGTGTTCCGGGAGACGCGGGAGAAGGTGAAGATCTGCTGCGTTGTGGAGGATGTGGATCGGTTCGTCCATCTGTTGCCACATCCGAACAAAGCCATGCTCCATACAGAGCTACTTGCAGTCATTCACAGTATCGCTCCATCCTGTCTGTTTGAGGATGTGTTGCCATTCCTACAGGAGGCCAGTTCCCGATCAGATCTGCTCCTTGCCACGCACGGCGATCCGGAATTGCAGGAAGCGAAAATCCGCTCAAGCGGCATTCCCGTGAATATACCGTTTGCTATTACTCAGACGAAGAAGAGCGAGATTATCGCGCGATACTCCGGCAACTACGCGCATGTTCACTTCGTGGATGATAAGCCTGATTCGCTGAAAGAAGTAAAAGAGGAACACCCATCTGTCGAGACATACCTGATGCAGCGTGCGGACGATCATCCGTACAGCAAGACCGGGCAGGCCTACAACGGCGTTGATCGTACAGTGACCACATTGTTCGATGTGGGGCTGTGAATGTATTCGGGTACACTGTTCTCATGCTCGCGAACACCATGCTGCTACTACCGCTCTTCGCGCTGATCGGAATACTGAAGTTCTCCGAAGACCGATTCTGTCTCGCTTGTCTACGCCATGGGAGGCTCCTTGTCTCCGCAGTGGTTGGCGCGGCATCCGTGAGCGTGTTCACGCAACTCCTCAACGACACATACACCGCGGTCCATACTTCTCATCCACTCACGCTCGTCGGACTTCCCGCCGGTTTCGTGGCGACGATACTTTTCGCTCGCCATATTCATGCGCACGAGGATGCACAGGGACAATCGGAACTTCTGCTGCTCCTGCGAAGCAATGCCATTGCATCGGGAGTTTTGATCGGCATCGTCGCCGCGCTGATGCCGGGGACGGATGCCCTACGGAACCTCATTTTCATCATCGGACTCGTAGCCTACGACTTGCTCGACGACATCTCGATGCATGCATTCCATCGGGAGTTGAGTGTCGGGACAGCGCGTGCATGGATCGCTCGGCTCCTCGCCGGCCTTTCACCCTTCATCGGATGGATGCTGGCATCATTCCTGCCATTTTCGTCGGATGCCCATGCGGTGTTGTTGTCGCTCTTCGCAGGTGTGTACCTTGCCATTCTCGTCCGCGAAATCTTGCCACAG
>Ga0210057_1003601_pt1 | contig 21269 bp, 22 predicted proteins | sample CryGeyCG2114_010_2_FD_183968 | JGI IMG/M metagenome (GOLD analysis project Ga0210057, IMG submission 183968) | Groundwater microbial communities from aquifer - Crystal Geyser CG10_big_fil_rev_8/21/14_0.10 (SPAdes) (version 2) | ecosystem: Environmental > Aquatic > Deep subsurface > Groundwater ...
TCACCGGGTTGAGGTCCATGCTCAAACCACCCCACGTTAGATGCATTATCAGGCACCTCCATAGCTCCTTCTTGCGTAACTCCCCTGTATTCAATAGAAGCGTCAACATTAATTTTTGGGATGATTAGCCGTATTGGCAATCCCTGGGCAGTCTCGGTAACCTCCTGTTTTTGTTGAGATGAGATTGGAAATTCCACCTGTTTGTATACTTTTGAAGCAGAATATAAAAGGAGTACAAGAGAGAGTGCAACAATTAAGGAAAGGAACAAAGGTCGTTGCACCTGCATTTTCAAGAATGGGAGTACCATCTTTGCTTTCTCTGAATTAAAATAAGAAGAGTTGTTACTGCGACAAAAATACCCACCGGAATTTGCAGTGGAAATGTTCTTTGTTGCGGTCCATTCCCTGCGTTTGGAAGCATGGGACTCTTATTAGAATGAGTAGAATTAGATTCTTTACTATTAGACCATCCTCCAGGAGCGCATCCATTTCCTCCTCGAACCTTAAAATAATAGGTTGCGTTTGGATTAAGTTCGTTGATGGTATAGCTTATTACTCCACTGGATAAACCAGATGGGAAAGACACCCCAAATTGTTCATCGCCGGGGCTCAAGCCATACGCGATATAGTAGTAAGACAGATAGTCATTTACGGGAGTGAAATACAATGTCGCTGAACTTCCTGAGCGATCAATTTGGAAAAGGTCTGGATTGTTTGTTGGAGGTGTATCAATACAAACTGGCGTAGAAGTTGATGAAGTGGTTGAAGAGCTAGATGATGAGCTGGAGGAGGATGACGCAGCCGCACAGGTTGATTTTGCAATGGTGGTATTGTTTAATGTAACCGCAGAAATTCTCGCCAAAAATCTCCCAGTGACTGACGAACCACCATTATCAGTAATTGATTGGTCAGCCAGTATGTCACCAATAAAAGATGTGCCCGATCCAAGAACCGCTGAGCTACCAACTTGCCAAAATACATTGCAGGCCTGAGCACCGTTGATGAGTTCAACCTTACTGTTGCTAAATGTAGTTAAAGAAGTACCCATCTTGAAAATGAAAACGGAATCTGCACTTCCCCCACCATCAAGGGTAAGCGTTCCTCCCGAAACAATTTCAAAGGTAGTCGAAGCGGAATCATAAACACCATCGGTTAAGGTTACTCCACCAAGTTCCGTCCCTATGGTTGAAGACACTACTCGTGCGGCGGCGTCATTGTATGCGGTAGTCAAATCACTTTTAGCTGTGGTTAGAACTCCTGCATTAGTTACCCTACAGGTAAGGGGACCAGAACTATCAACTGAGTATATTGTGCCCGTAACTTCTCCACACGTCAATTCGGGAGCAGGTGCCCAGGCTGCTGGACTCAAACCAACGTCTCCCGAAATAACAGAGGGAGTAGTGTCGTTAATGGCCGACCCACCGAGGACGGCAAAATTACCAGCTGTTCCCAGACCTACTTTTGTAGTTGCTGCATGAGCTATGTGAGGAGGTATAAAAACGAACTGAATTAAAATAACAAGAAGCGAAATTATAAGATACTTTGCATAATGTATTTTTTTCATAATTTACTGATGAATGACCAATGAACATTGATTTTTTGTTCTCATTGAATATTGCTAAATGTTTTAATATTTTTATATTTATTTATAAATCGCTCCCTACTAAATAGTACCTAGAGTAATTAAATATAAGATAATATAATTTAAGCTTTTTTAGCAGAAAAAACTGTGATACAGATCACACAATACTTGTGAGGAAATAATTGGATCGGGAATTTAAAAGAATATTCAAATCATGGAAGAGAAGCAGCACTCTTTGGCACTATTGTATTATTCATCCTGCTTCCGGTGAGAATCACAACGTCAAAGCCGCTATCTACATTGGGGTCATTGTTTGGAGACCCATCGGAAATTTCTGGAGTGATCGATTTTAAAACATCTTTGATATGTGTAACTATTGCTTCATAATCAGTATTTGAGGTAATTGTCGTACCCATATCTTCAACCGCTGCAGTCTTGCTTATTTCGATATTTGTAAGACTATATCCTGACTTAACGAGTGCTGTAACTATTTTTTTTCCTTGTTCGTTATTACCTGTGCTATTTATTATGTTTATGGTTACATATTTTTTTATTTTAATTGGGGGATAGCGTGGGACCTCCATAACTTCATCAGAAAGTATTTTTTTTTCGCTCATTTCACTTGAAATACGCTGAGAGATCGATGTGAAAAGTAACCCCCACATTACTATACCCCCAATAAACAAAGCTATACCAATATGCAGCATCTTTCTTTTTTTTCTCCGATACTTCAGAGATCTCTGAGAAAAGCCTGTTTTTTTCATTGGTAGAATAGTTTTAATTATTATTTCTTTAATTTGGTTCTCAAATTTGCAACAGCTACGTTAGTTTTCCCCTTTACTTTACTCATATTTCCCTTCAATTTTTGTCCTGATATAACTTCAGCTTCACCTTTTATCTGTTGAGCAATCCCGGTGACTTTTTGTCCAGCAATATCCAATTTTGTTTTAATATTCATATATTTATTTAATTTTTAATTCAATCAACTCTTTACACTTTTAAACCTAAAAGACGAGCAACAAACACAACGATTGCAATGACAAGAATCAAATGTATGAGTCCACCACCGACGTTCAGTGCAAATCCTCCCAACCATGAAATAACCAGTAGTATTATTACAATATCTAAAAGTCCCATATTATTTTCACCATCCTTTCATTGAGGTCAAATTTGTAAAACATCGTTATTTATACATAACCTATAGACATTGTACGGGCAGGGTACGTTTTAAACAGTCATTTCACTTTCAATTATTCAGTAATCTAACTCACACAAATGAAGCAAGGCTAAATAAATTTTCTCTCCTCAAATATATCCAGTATTACTGAAAGAAAATGGATGAAGATAGAGTCCGTAATATAGATTAATAGAATGATCAAAAGCAGGAAGTTAACAAGATAAATATCAGTGTGTGCAGGGGGAGGGATTCCCTCCTTCGCTCTTTGAGCTACGGCGGGTATACTTCTCATCCCTCCAAAGCTAAAAAAATAGAAGGCGTGATGCCTTCTATTTTTCCAGAGTCCAGGGTGGTTGATTATGTTGGGACTTATTTTGCTTGTTCGATCAATTCATATCCTTCGGGAGGCGTGCCATCTGTAGGATAAATACGTAGTACTTTTTTCCCACTTCTTTCTAATTCTCCAATAGTTGCTTCTGCACTTTCCCTTCCAGCTTCGTTGACAATTATTAATTGCTTATCATCTCCAATTTCCCCTTTTTGAATAGGTCTTCCATCTATTAAATTAACTAAAGTTTTGCCATCTGCACTACTGATCTCACCGATAATAATCCCTGGCAATTCAACTTTTGCAAGAGCTGCGAGCATTGTTGTTTTACCGAATTGAAAAGGAAATCGAACTGCAACTTGGTTTCCACGTTGTAGATTTCCGATAGCAGTAGTTATGGTACTCGCAAATGCATTAAATCTCGCTTCGTCAAAGTGGGGAGGATTTATAGGAGAGGCTTCATTTGTTGAATTTGAATCGACCCAATTCCAATTTGCAGAACCCCACGGAGAACCATATCCTGAATCAAGTTGTTCTTGCCCCTCGGCTGTACGTAAAAGTACTTGTCTATATTCATCTTTATCCAGCTGAGGGATGCCTTGATACATTAGAAAACCTTTTTCTAAAGCGTCTTTCCCATAACCGTCTATTACTAATAGTAATTTTTTCCCATTTCGATAGGCTGTTTGAAGTGTATGATGAAAGTTAGATCCGAAGTAGTCGTTTGTTTTAATTAGTTGATCATTATTTACTTGGGATAAATCTAGTGTTATTTTTCCAGTCCAATCAGCCTTCTCACACTGGTGATAAATGTGTTTTGCTAGAATAGTCCCCTCAGGTTTTGAGTTATTTTCATTCCAATTTAGTGTTTGCAACCTATCATTCTGAGAAAAATTCAGTCTTAATATCATAAGCTCATCAGGAGGAAACATAGACGATAAATGTGACTCCACTTGAGATACTCTGATATTAAATTCCTTTGTCAAATCTCTTGCTTTGGTCGGATCTTGTGGGATTTGAAAGCACGCGTTTCGCCGCAGTTCCCACTCATCTCTATTCTTCTCACTTGCAATACCAGCTAATACTTGATCTTGCCATGAGGCAATACTTGTTGTTACGGCTGTTTGGAAGTCGATCTGAATTGGAGAAATTTCACTATTTGGAATAAGATCCATGCTTTATTATATCATTTCAAATATGTAGATATTGTTTATGTTGTTATGAAGCTCCTTGTCCAGGGGGAGGGATTCGAACCCCCGTAGGGCAAGCCCGATAGATTTACAGTCTATTGCGATTGGCCACTCCGCCACCCCTGGTTTAGATTATTCCTGAAAGTACATTATACCATTCACTCAAGGCGATTCAATTCTTGACCTCCTTCAAAGGTGCACGTTTTCTGCTATCATAACTGTATGACCTTAACCGAAGTAAATTATTATACGCGACGATTTGCACCAGTACTGGTCATCGTTCTCCTCGTTCTATTAATTCTTTTTTTTGGAGTCAAACTTTTATTTACTTATCTGAGCAGTCAAAAGGTGACGACAACTACAACATCTGTGCCGGTTTCGTACGACCCGGTCTTTGATAAAATTAAGCCCCCGCTTACTGGAGATGTTGAGAAATCTGATAAATATACCTTCGTTCTTGACACGCTTGATGGGACGCCAAACTTTGAAGAGGCAACATCAGCGGCCGAAGTTTATTTTTTACCACAAAAAACAGCATCATTTGGATTCCTTTCAAAAATTTATGCAATGGCAAAGGCTGCGGGGTTTGATACTGATATTACTCAACATAGACTGGATGATAAGATAGCAATTTTTGATGATGGAAAGAATAAACTTTCCATTGATATCAAGACGTTCAACTATATTTTTTCATACACCATTACGCGTGACGACAACGTGACCCCTCCAACACTTCCTGTTGCAGAAACTACTCTTTTCAATGAAGCTTCGTCTTTTATTTCTGGCATGGGAAGGTATCCAGAAGAGCTTGCACGGGGCGAACGAAATATTGAATATATGCGTTTGAATCCAGAAACAAACGAAATTATTCCCCTAAAATCACCGGAAAGTGCAAACATAGTTGAAGTAGATTTTTTCCTCCCGGATAGAAACGGACTTCCGGTTGTATCTTCGTCATATTACAATAGCCAGCACTACGTCATGTTTTTAATCGGAGAGAATAAGACAAAGGTGATCAAGGCACAGGTTCAATACTTTGATCGATCTGAAGATCAGGTAGGACTATACCCTCTTCGATCAGCCCAGCAGGCTTGGGAGGACTTGAAAAAGGGGCAGGGAGCTGTTGTTTCTTCTCAAGCTAAATTGGGGGAGATTAAAATTCAGAAGGTCTTTTTGGCATATTATGACCCAGCAGTCTACCAAGAATATGTTCAGCCGGTATATGTTTTTTTAGGAAACAATGAATTTGTAGCGTATGTTTCGGCAGTGAGCGAAGAGTATATTATTCAATAGCTGATTACTAATGAAGTGAGAACGAATTATTATGAGATCCTTTCAAAGGAAGAGGATGAATGAGATTATCACACATCGATACTTAGGTATTTTACTTGATCTTTAATCCAATTTACAAGCATCGTTGTGTCAGCAAATCGATCTTCACTATTCATGACAACTATTAAATAATCATGATCTTCATGCCGGTAAAAACTTACAAGATTTTCGCCAGCATTCTCGGTATATCCCGTTTTTAAACCGCCCAATCCTTGAATTTCTCCGAGCAATTTATTGACATTGGTCAACTTGTGAAAAATTGAGTATTCAGTATCAGAAATTATTATTTCTTTCGTGCCAACCATTTTACGAAGAAATGGATTTTCGATAAGTGCGCGACCAGCAAGAGCAAGGTCAAACGGTGATGATTTTTGTTTGTAATTATCAAGCCCCGCAGGATTAGTAAAGTATGAATTTTTCATTCCCAGTTTCTGGGCTTTGATATTCATAAGCTCAATAAAGGCGTCATATCCGTAGAAATTTGCAAGAGCATACGCTGCATCATTTCCGGAGTGGACTAGAGTTCCATAGAGGAGGTTTTCTGCAGTAATTTGTTCTCCCTCTATAAGATCCATTTTTTGTCCCTCAACCGCAATATTTGATACGGTAATGACATCATCTGGTTGGTATACATCTGCAGCAACAAGAGCGGTAATAATCTTGGTTGTTGATGCCGGAAAAAAATGTTTATAAGGATTTTTTTTGAAAACGGGAGTGTATGAGTTCAGATCCACAATATATGCTCCCTGTGCAGATACGAGAGGGCTAACATCAGAATTTACATAGGGAATGTGATGAATTGTAATTGATGGGGTAGCCTGCTTTTGAAAAAAGAGGTCTCGATTAAATGCGATGGTTTGGAAATATGGATTTTGACCGGGAGAAAATAAAAAAAAGAAGGTTGTAGTAATAAAGAAAAAGTAGAATCGAAATGGCATATTTTTATTATAATCTTAAATCAAAGTGTAGAGAAGCCTATTTCTCAGTAACTGAAATCCCAAGTTCTTCAAGTTGTGCGTCAGTCGCAGGAGATGGAGCATTCATGATAGAAGTTTTTCCACCAGATGTTGCGGGAAACGGAATAATTTCACGAAGAGAAGGCTCTCCTAAAATTGCCATCAATAGCCGATCAATCCCTGGTGCAATGCCACCATGAGGTGGTACGCCATACGTAAATGCCTCAAGCATATGACTAAATTGTCCTTTTTGTTTTTCTGAAAACCCAATGAGTTCGAATATCTTTTTTTGAATCGCTGGATCGTGAATTCTAATACTTCCCCCGCCGACCTCATACCCATTTAATACCAAATCATGTTGTTGTCCGCGAACTTTCCCTGGGTCTGTATCAAGAAGTTTGATATCATCGGGATGAGGTGCGGTAAACATATGATGAGAGGGTGCAAATTTTGACTTTCCTGAGCCATGAAAATAGTCTTCTTCAGATTGTTCGGTAAACAGAGGAAAGTCAATGGTCCAGGCAAATGCAAGCTCGTTTGGATCTTTTTTATCTTTTCTGAGGTCTGGTTTATCGGTTCCATATTTTTTCATTGCGTCTGCGTGATTCAACCGTGGCCAGGGAGATTGAGATATTTTTTTGTCTGGAAAAAGTTCCGAAACCATTTTTGTAAAAAGTTCTTCCGTAAGTTGCATGATATCTTTTTGCGATACAAAGGACATTTCAAGGTCAAGTTGGGTAAATTCTCCATAAGCTCGATCAGATCGTGGATCTTCGTCTCGGAAACATCGTGCGATCTGAAAATATCGCTCGATTCCTGCGACCATTAATAATTGTTTATATTGCTGTGGAGATTGTGGCAATGCGTAAAAAGATCCTTTTTGCAATCGTGATGGGACGAGAAAATCACGGGCTCCCTCAGGCGTTGCTTTTGTGAGAATTGGCGTATCTACTTCAATGAAATCATGATTCATCAAAAATGATCGAATAAAATGCACCGATTGCGAACGAAGTCTCATATTTCGTGCCATTCGTTTTCTACGGAGATCAAGATATCGATACTTCAGTCGTACTTCCTCATCAATTTCATACCCATCAGAGTCAATCGGCATGGGGAGGGCGCTTGCAGCACTCAGTACTTCAAATTTCTGAGCTTCAATCTCTATTTCTCCAGTTGGAATTTTGGGATTAATGAGCTTTTCTGGGCGTTTTTTTACGAGTCCTTTAATCAGCACTACCGATTCAGGTGTCAGAGATTTCATCTGTTCATCGCCAATAACCTGAACAATTCCTGTTCGATCACGGATATCAAGAAATACTATTTTACGATGATCACGTTTGGTTTCGACCCATCCGTAGAGCTCAATTGACTTCCCAATATGCAGGGGAGTATCGATGACTGAAAGTGTCTTCATATGAGAGATTATACCATCATTCTTTTTTGTTTTCGTCAGAGAGGCTTGTATTTTGACCAGTGGCATCTTCTGAAGATTCGCCATCTCCTTCGGCTTCACCAGTGATTTCTGGCTCTTCAGATACTGTTTCTGGTACGAGTTCTTCTTCTTTATGTTCGGTAACGGATACGATAATTCGTTCTAGTTCTTCTTTTATCTCATATGAAGCTGATTTTGGTAAGTCAGAAATTCTGATAACATCGCCGATCTCATTCATATTTGAAATGTCAACGTCGATATTATTTGGAATGTCTGAAGGTAATGCTTCAATGGTGACCTCAGTCATCTGAGTCAAGAGTATGCCGTGTTTCTTTTCGACAGCTTCTGATAAGCCTGAAATAACAAATGGGACTTGTGTTTCAACTTTTTTCTTGAGATCAATCTTTTTAAGATCTACATGTAGGACGCTTTGGTTGGTTGGATGAATCTGAATTTCGCTAAATAACGTTGGAATTTCCTTCCCATCAACTTTTACATACACGACATTTGTTTCACCAGCAGCTCTAAATGTGTCAATAAATTCTTTTTTATCAAGTGAGATTGTTTGAGAAGTAAATTCTTTTCCATAAATATTTGCAGGAACAATTCCATCTTTTCTTAAAGAACGTGTTTGTTTTCCGGTAATTTCTCTGAGTGTTGCATTCATTATGATTTTTTCTTTTTTTTCTTTATGTTCCATGGATATATTCAGTAATAATTAAAATAGGTATTTCATCTTGACTTGAGTTTTATTTAGACCAACAAATCTACTGTTTGTTAAATTCAATGAGAAATATTCTGTCAGATGAAATTGAGGTATTATAGATGATTTCATTATCCTTCGCAAGAGGAGAAAGATTGTGTCGCTCAATAGTCATATTTTTTGGATATGAAAAGGTAAATTTAAAGTCAGAATTTTGAGAACCAATTTGTTTTTGCAGTATGAGTTGATACGTTCCATTTCCCGCCACAATAGTCGTGGGAAGTCTGTATGTAATCTGAACAGTTTTAGATTGTTGCGGGTCAATTGATATCAGAAAGCCAACGGTTTTATTCTCAAAATTTGTTTCATCGTAATCCTCAAAAGAAACACCATCAATCTTTATCGATTCAACAAATGAATTTGGCGGAATAAACAGTTGGAAGTAATTTTTATATGTTCCTCCGGGAAAGACGCCCTTATGAGAGTCGTTTGTGTATTTGACCGTGTATATGTTCGTTATCTTTCCTTTTCCATCAACAAGGACTTTCAGCTCCATGGGGTTACTGGTAAAGAAATTTGCCTTATTTACTCCAAGGTTTGCATCAAGGGGGAATAAATAATCTGGAATACAATGGAGAGCATCAGAAAGTGAACAAGAGGGTTTGAGAATTCGACCCGACCAATAATTTTTTTCAAATAATGATTGAATATCTGGTTCTTTTGAGAATAAAACTAACTGTTTATTATCAAGAGATCGCTCAAGCTCTTTGAGCATGATCGGCAATGAAGCATCGTGAAGACCAAATAACATTTGATTTGCAACACTTGAGAGAAAGCTTTTTTTCTGTTGGGAACCCGGAAAAAAAGCTTCTTCTGCATACAACTGCGCTTTAATATAAAAATTGTCGGAGTTTATTGATTCTTTAAAATCAGGAATGTAGAGAGATTTGACAGATTTTAGAATGTTTTGAACGCCAGTTGTGGTGATCAGCATCCCTCCATCAAAGTTTGATTCTTTGATTTCTTGATCGAGCAAATACTCTGCTTCTTTGAAATTTACGACGAAGTCTCCGGTAAAAGCTGAATCTCTCAAAAACCAGTGGGTTTGATTGAGGAACTTTGATATCGGCTTTGGTGGGTCGATATGAGAGAGCAGCTGACCATCGACATCATATACGTCATACAGTTCTAGTTCTTGTATGGTGAAATTTTTCACTCTGAGTATTGCAAGAGATCCGATAAAGCCACCTCCTGGTCTTAGTTCCATGTTGTTTGCAAAAAGAAGAAGATATTTTTTTTCTGTGTCTTTTGCAAGCAGTTGGTCAAGATGCGGCTGTAGTTCTTGAGCCAATCGAAGAGCCTGTGTTGATTGTTCGAGCGTTTCTTTTGCATTTTTTAGCTCTTTTGACCAGGGGGGGAGTTTATTGACCAGTATTTGAATGTGTTCATTGAGAAGTTTTGTTTCAATTGCGATATTCTTTTTTGCAGAAATCATGTTTTGATATTCTTGTTCAGATTTATTTTTTAACATCAGGCCATCAAAAAATATCACTGCATCAGAGCGAAGTTTTTTTTGAGAAACGAGTACGCGCTGTACCGATTCATTGATTTGGAGAAGATCTTCAATAGGAAGAGCAATAGAAAGAAAGTGATATGACGGTCGAGCAAATTGATACATTCGATTGGCCAAATATAGTGAATTTCTTCCATACGTGGTAAATTTACTTGATTGCACATCATTGGAGATATTTTTTGCAGCGTTAAAATGAAAAAAAGTTGAGGCGATCAGTGGGGGGACAAAGAGTATTTGGGAAAGAAAAATGCAAAATATTCCCGCGATGATCAGCGTCTTTGGTTCTCGAATTCGTTGCCAGAGAGTAACGCGTTGATTTACTGGTTTAACATTTCGTGAATATTTTTTTTGCTGATGATAAATATGCAGATAACTGTCTGATGTTCGCGAAAAAACAAACCAAAGAATTGTATCGATGTCCTTTTCACTCTGCATGGGCGATGATTCAATATTGATAATTTTGACATGATTCAGTTTGTGATCGTACACGTATGAGCTCAGGGTTGTTGCGCGTTCTTTTTGATCGAAGAGAATATAGAGAATCTTTTTATCTGAATCATTTTTAAACTCAGATGGAATGACAAGAGAATAATCGAGAAAAATAATTAAGTTAAACGCTTCATGCTCGTCGCTCATTTTTGAACGTATCGTTGTCACGACGCTCATGCTCTTAAGTTTCTTTGTGAGAAGGGTTAGAAATGCTGTTTTTTTTGGCGAAACGATAAGAGCTGATTGGCTCTGTTCATCTATTTCTGTAGTCAGAATCATAAATTATGAGTATATTAATAGTTTTCAAGAATTGAAGAGGGCCCATCAAATATAAATGAGACCGCATATGCACACTGATATAATTGTAATATGAAAAAGAAAATATGGGAACATGCGGATATTGAGAACGTCATCAATGAGTTTAAAGGAAAAAAAATCGTTTTAGTAGGCGGGTGTTTTGACTTAATTCATTATGGTCATCATACGTTTTTGCAAAAAGCAAAAGAGCAGGGCGACGCTCTCATTGTCGCACTTGAGCCAGATGAACATATCCAACGGAAAAAACATCGCCAACCAGTGCACACACAAAGGGAGCGCGCTGATATTCTCTCCGCTTTGACCTATATTGATGCTATAATTCTTCTTCCGTACATTTCAGATGAAAGAGGATACAAAGAGCTTGTAGAAAAAATTCACCCATTCGTCATCGCAATATCTGAGGGAGATCCACAAAAGGATAAAAAACAAAGTCAGGCGCTTATTATTGGCGCCACCGTAAAAGAAGTAGTTCCTCTCATGCCACGCTTTGCGACGAGTTCTATTATTGAAAATTATTAATAAACACAATATATGAGATTATTTCTTGGAGTAAGTATTCCAAATGAGTCGACAAAACAAATGCGAACTTCGATTGAAGCAATTAAAAATGAGTATCCAGAGTTTGATTGGATTCCAGAGGAGAATTATCATCTCACTATATTTTTCTTTGGTGAACGAAGCGAGGATAAGATTCCTGATATGATTGAGGGAATAGAACAAACGATATTTGATCTTGACCAAACGCAGCTTTCGATGTCTCGATTGGGGTTGTTTGTCAAAAAAGGAATAACAATGCATGTTGCATATGAGAGGAATAAAACAATTGAAATTATTCATGACAGAATTATTTCTATTCTCGGATCACAAACTCCTCAAATGCATGATATATACATTCCTCACACTACGGTAGCAAAGTACAAGCTTCCATCAAAACAACAATATTTCCATCTCAAAAAGAAGATTCAAAAAATCTCTATTGACATAGAATTTCAACTCGATACATTACATTTGTATGAAAGTGTATCTAAAAAACCATTTCCAGAATACCGTATTATTCATACGTTTCATCTTCAATAAACATCATTTCAAAAAATGACTTTACGAGATGTAGTATTCTGGATGGTGGCTTTTATCCTTTAATACTGTCCCAGGTTTCTTTTGAAACAAATTTTGTGAGCTTGACACCATCTTTTACCGCTTTTAGCGCATATCGTATTTGAGTTGCTCCACTTTTTGTCTCTCTTTCATAAGTTACTTTTTCAACCGTTGAAACTGGTACTGAGACTTTCATTTTGTTTTTTACATCGTAAAATTCGACTTGATCCATATATATCCACCCCCTTTCAAATTAATTAAAAACGAATAACTGACGAGATATCAAAGTAATTGCTTTGTGCTGAAATAAACAAGCCAAACTGAATAATAATTAATACCGTTGTGATCATCAAACTCTTGGTGAGTTCTTGTCTAAATACTGTAGAAGATTGTCGAACGTCACCAAATAACGTAGTGTTTTTTTTGAGTTCAGTCGGCATCGTCTCTCTTTCAGAATCAGTAATTTGCTTGGTGTGTGAGGTTGAAATTGCTGTATTCTCTTGAATTGAAGGAACACGAAGCACAAGAGGCTTTCTTCTACCCTTTGCTTGAAGCTTGTGTTTCTTCGTTTTTTTAGGCATGAGGTCATTTAATCATATTGACACCTCATATGCAAGAGGTTACAATGATAAAATTCTTTGTTCAAATTTTTTTTATTGATTGATATAAATAAAGGTTGAAAATAGAGGAGTTAGTTTTTGTAGATTGTCAGAGCGAGATTCATCAATTTTGATTGACGCATCCATCAATAGTAGTCTACAATAAATCAATTATCATTTTTTACGAAACACTTGATATGGATAAAAAAATGCTTATTATTCTCGGCGTCGTGATTTATGCTCTTTCAACGTTTGCATCATATAGTTACTTCAATGCACAAGCTTCAACGAAAAAAGTTGCGTATGAAGCTCCGGTTGGCGAGGATGGGAGTGCTCAAGATGGTGCGCCAAAAACTGAGCCCTGTCCGTTGAATGGACAGTTATATTCAGAAGAACAGCGAGGCAAATGGGAAGCTCGTCGCCCACTGGGAATCATGGTTCAAAATAATATTGAAGCTCGACCACAATCGGGGTTGTCAGGAGCAGACATAATTCATGAGGTAGTGGCAGAAGGTGGTATTACTCGTTTCCTTACGATCTATTATTGTGAAAATCCAGAGATTGTTGGTTCAGTAAGGTCAGCTCGCATGTACTTCATACAATTACTTCAGGGCTTCGGAGAATATCCACTGTATGCCCATGTTGGAGGAGCAAATAAATCCGGTCCTGCAGATGCACTCGGAGAAATAAGAAAGTTAAAATGGTGGAACTATAATGATTTAGACAATTTAGGAAGTGTCGGATTTCCACAGATGTGGCGGGATTACGATCGTCTTCCTGGACGTGCCACCGAACATACTGTATATACTAATCCCGAAAAATTATGGGCATATGCAGCAAAAAATCGAGAACTCACTAATGTTGATGAAGATGGTGTTGAATGGACTGAGGATTGGAAACCGTGGACGTTTCAAGGTGATGCAAAAGCAGAAGATCGAGGTATCGTATCAAAGATTGAATTTGGCTTTTGGGATGATTCATTGGGATCAGATTATCTTGTTGAATGGGATTATGACAAAACGACCAATCGATATTTGAGAGTGAACGGCGGTGAAAAACATATTGATTTAAACACGGATAAACAGCTTTCTGCAAAAAATGTTATTGTCGTTTTTGCTGATGAAAGTGTCGCAAATGATGGATACGAGCATGGGCAGCATCTTTTGTATGATGTGGTAGGAAAAGACAAAGCTATTGTATTTCAAAATGGGAAGGCTATCGAAGGAAGTTGGAAAAAGCCCGATGAAGAGGATATGATGAGATTTTATGATAAAGACGGAGAAGAAATTGAGCTTGTTGCAGGAAAGATTTGGATTGAAGTTCTCCCAACGGGGAATGATGTAACTTATTAGTTTGAGAATATTGAGCCAAAGATTATGTTAGAAAAAATTATTCCATCAAAAGTACGCCGAAAAATACTCGAGCTTTATTTTCATCATGTTGATGACAATTATTATCTACGAGAAATTGTGCGCATGGTTGATGAAGAGGTAAATGCAGTCAAACGAGAGCTTGATATACTTCATGATGCAAAAGTGCTCATAAGAGAGCGGAGAACGAACAAAGTGTTTTATACTTTGAACAAAAATTACCTATTTTTTGATGAGTTTTTGAGGATTTTTACCAAATCTACTTCTCTTTCTCAATTGCTTCTTAAAAATCATAGCCAACTGGGAAAAGTGAAGTACATTTCTTTGTCGATGAAATATGTAAAACGAACGCCGATCAAAGAAGATGAAATCTATGCTCTATTTGTCGGAGTGGTAGTTGTTCCCGAAGTAGAAAGTATTATGAATACTGCAAAGAAAGATTTTGGATGGGAGATAAATTATACGGTAATGACCGAAGATGAGCTAAAGTTTCGAAAGAAAAATAATGATCCCTTTATATGGAAATTTCTTCGTCAACCAAAGGTCATGCTCGTAGGTCAAGAAGAAGATCTGGTAAAATAATTCATCAGGAATAGTCACAATCATTATTAACAGAGAACTTTGATACATAGCATCACATGAAATATATTCTTTACATCCTCATATTCTTCACCTCCATTCTTATTCTTTGGATTGATTTGCCACGTTCTATTCCGATAAAATTTGCGGTGTTTGGGCAAAATGTGGATTCTGAAATAAAGCCGCTCGTCATAAATATTCAGGGAACAAATTTTAGATATTTCAAAGAGTTTAAAACTCAATTAGGACTTGACCTAAAAGGGGGGAGTCATTTGGTATTTGAAGCTGATACTTCCGAAACAAAACAATCTGACCTTGAAGACGCGCTGAACGCTTCACGCGATGTAATTGAACGACGAGTCAATATGTTTGGAGTATCCGAACCAGTCGTTCGTACCATCAAGTCGGGAAGTATTTATCGAATTTCAGTGGATCTTCCTGGAGTATATGATGTGGCACAAGCCTCAGCTCTTATTGGTCAAACAGCCCAGCTTCACTTTAAAACACAACCTAATGAAGATGAAGAACTTCCGATAATTGATAATCCTGAATCAACCGAAGGTGCAGGTCTTGCATTATTTAATCTAACAAAAACGACTGATTTGACGGGGAAAGACGTAAAAAAAGCAACCGTAACGTTTGATCAACAAACTGGCCAACCACAAGTAGCGCTTGAGTTTTCGAAAGAAGGAGGGAAGCTGTTTGCGGCCATCACGAAAGAAAATATTCAAAAACAAGTAGGAATATTTCTGGACGACATATTGATCTCAGCTCCTACTGTACAACAAGAAATTCGAGATGGAAATGCCGTTATTTCTGGAAGCTTTACCACAGAAGATGCAAAACAACTTGCGGTTGCAATAAATTCTGGAGCTCTTCCGCTCTCCATAAATCTCGTCGAGCAAAGAAGTGTTGGGCCGTCACTCGGGACTGTTGAAGTACAACGAAGCGTAACTGCCGGAGTGGTGGGACTTGGAATGGTAATGATCTTTATGGTCGCCTATTATGGTCGCCTTGGTATGATCGCAAACGGAGCCTTGCTCATATATGGTCTGATCACTTTTGCGATATTTCGAGCGGTACCAATTGTATTGACATTGCCCGGTGTCGCTGGATTTGTTCTTTCGATTGGTATGGCAGTGGATTCAAACATTCTCATTTTTGAACGAATCAAAGAAGAGCAAAGAAAAGGAAAGTCATTTGATACAGCTATTCGTCTTGGATTTGGTCGAGCAATCGATGCGATCAAGGATGCCAATGTTACGACGCTTCTTGTTGCGTTCATTTTGTTTAATCCATTGAACTGGGAATTTTTACCTCAGTTTGGATTGGTGCGTGGATTTGCGTTAACTCTGGCAGTAGGTGTTGCAACCAGTTTGTTTACCGGAATTGTGATCACCCGTCGACTGATACAAATTTTTTATAAGAAATAAATTATTTCAAAATAAATCCTTATGATTAACTTTTTAAAATATTGGAAGGTATATCTGACAATATCCCTCTCGGTGATCATCTTTGGGCTGGTTGCAATCTGGCAATGGGGATATATCTACTCAATTGATTTTGTGGGCGGAACGAATCTAGAGTATCGATTTGAGAAAGCTGTTGAGGAACAACCTTTGGCGGATGTTGTCATTCAAAATGAAATTGAAATAATACAAATAGAAAAGCGACCAAGCAATGGGTATTTATTGAGATTGCAAGCCATCGATGAGCAAAAAGAGCTCGCGCTTCGAACCACTTTGGAAAATGAATTTAAAACAAATATTGAAGTTCTTCGCAGTGAGACCGTCGGTCCGGTGATCGGTGCTGAGACCTTGAGAAAAACAGCAATTGCCGCAGCAATTGCAATTGTTGGAATACTCCTTTATGTATCCTATGCATTCCGAAATTTCAATTTTGCTCTCGCTGCAATTGTCGCACTGTTTCACGATGCATTGGTTGTTGTTGGGCTGTATTCAGCCTTGTCCTATTTCTTTGGCGCAGAGCTTGATACACTTTTTGTCACCGCACTGTTGACTACTATGTCATTTTCAGTTCATGATACGATTGTTGTTTTTGATCAGATCCGAGATTATAGAAAACGATTTGGAAAAGGGAACATAGAAGAGTTTGCTAACAAAGCGCTCACCGACACAATGGTCCGCTCTCTCAACAACTCTTTCACCATCATGTTTATGCTTCTCGCGCTTGTTCTCCTTGGCGGCACCACGATACGATTTTTCGCAGTAACCCTGCTTATCGGTACCATCACCGGTACATACTCATCTCCATTTGTTGCAACACCTGTTGCAGTATGGCTTGAGAAGGTAAGGAAGTAACCTGAATCATGAACATTCATCCCTATCCCATTGGACAGATGCAAGCAAACTGTTATCTTCTTGAAAATGAGGGACAAGCACTTCTCATTGATCCCGGAGACTCTGCAGACTTTCTTCTTGAAAAGATTATTACACAACGATTAGAACTTGTAGGAATCATCGCGACACACGGCCATTTTGATCATATTATGGCGGTTGGGGAGATTCAGATGTCGTATCCAAAATTAGCTCTCTCTATTCATCAAAAAGATGCATTTCTTCTGAAGCGCATTGTCGAAACTGCGCGGCATTTCTTAGAGTATGACCCTGTTGTCATACCAGTTCAATCAACACAGAATTTAAAGTCAGGAAAATTTGCAATTCAGAATTTTCAAATATCAATTATTGAAACTCCTGGACATACGCCAGGAAGTTGTTGTATTCATTTCGAAAATGAAAAAGTTCTTTTTTCAGGTGATACATTATTCAAGTCGGGAATTGGAAGATACGACTTTTCCTATAGCAACAAGAATGATTTACACCAATCGATAAAGCAAATACTCGCGTTGCCTGAAGAAACTATAGTATATCCCGGTCATGGTGAAGAGACTTCAATTGACGAAGAAACGAATATTATTCAGCAGTTTTTTTAATTTTCTGTAGTTCTGCAAGAAGTTCTTTTCGTTCATTTTTTAGCTTCTCATCATCAATCATTTCAAAAAGTTGCTTCAGGACTTTACCCACTTGTGGACCCGGTTTGATCTCAAGTTCCTTCATGATATCTCCTCCGGTGATTTTGAGATCATGAATTGAAAAGGGCACATTCTGCACTTCGACTAAGCGTTTTTTGAAAAGCTCTGTGCGCCAGGATGTTTCTTTTGCACCTGATCCCAGCCGATCTCCGATGCGAAGTGCAATCATTTCATCAATATTCTCAACCCCAATTTGCCGAATAAATCGACGAAGCGCCTTGTCAGATTGATCTTCAGACACGGTGAATTGATGATGCCGGACAAGTACGACTAATTGTGTCTTATCTTCCTTTGAAAGCTTGAATCGATCCGCAATTTGTGCTGCTTGTTGCGCTCCTACTACCTCATGATTGTAAAAAGTGACGATGCCGGTTTTGTCATCTTTTTGATAAGTCTCCACTTTTCCAATATCATGGATAAGGGTGGCAAATCTCGTAATTACCTTTTCTGAAGGACAATGTCTGAGTGATTCGACGGAGTGAGTCCCAACATCGAAGATATGATGGCGCTTCGGGCTTTTTTGATCAACATCAAAACCCGCCTCAACTTCAGGGAGAATGCTTTTTAAGATATGGGCACTTCTTAAAAAAAGTATTCCATCTGCTGGATTTTTTGACCCAAGAATTTTGAAAAATTCATCCCGAATACGTTCCCAGGAAATGCTTGTGATAAGATGAGAGTTTTTTTGAATTGAATCCTTCGTATTTTTTTCAATAAGAAATCCAAGTTGTGCAGCTTGTCGTATTGCTCTCATGAGTCTCAATGCATCTTCCTTTAGACGTTTATCAGGATCTCCAACCGCGCGAATAATCCGATCTGTAATATCTTTTTGTCCATTATACGGATCGAATACTGTTTTTCCGTCATATGCGATTGCATTGATCGTAAAATCCCGTCTTGCCAAGTCTTCATTCAAATCTTTTGACCATTCAACTTTATCGGGGTGACGGACGTTGGTGTATTCAGATTCTTTTCGATGAGTGGTGACTTCAAAAACAAGACTTTTTTCACCGTGCTTCATTGGAATCCCAACAGTACCAAACTGATTGTTGTAATAACTATGAGGAAACAGTTTCATGATCTCTTGCGGAGTTGCATCGGTCGTAAAGTCCCAATCATTTACCGGGTGATCCATGATAAGTCCCCGGACCGTTCCGCCAACAAGATATATTTTGTGTCCCGCATCTGAAAATTGCTTCATGAAGTCGCCTACAAAGTTTGGAAGTTTGAGCATGGTATTATTATACCTCTTCTTGAATGAGTTTTTTTAAAATATCTATATTTTTCTTGTCGGGACCTTTGTTATCAAAGCCGGGCGTTTCAATGATAAACGGAATGTTTTTTGTCCGAGGATTATTGATAAAATGATCAAACACTTCTATTCCAACATGACCTTGACCAATATTTTCATGACGATCTCTCAAATTTCCCCGAAGATCTTTACTATCATTCATATGCACAACCGCAAGTTTGTGAAGCCCAATTTTTTGTTCAAATTCATCCAAAAATTTCTCAAATGATTCTTTTGTTGAAAGATCATAACCTGTAGCGTGTAGATGACACGTATCAAGACAGACCCGGATGCGTTCATTTCCAACATCTTCTATGATTTCAGCCAATTGATCAATTGTTTGTCCAATCTTGCGATTGCCCGCATTTTCCAAAATGAGAAGAGATTCTTTTGGCGAATTATCAAGAACGATTTTAATATTTTTCAAAAGTACGGGATAATTTGCTTTATCTCGGCAAGACAATGATTTATCTTTACTTTTAAACGAACCAGTATGGACGATGCTTCCCATGATTGCAAGTTGTGGGGCAAGGGAAAGTTCATGAATCAATGCGTTTATTGATTTTTCTCCTGTTTGACCAGGATCTGCAAGATTTATCAGATACATTGCGTGAAAAAAAATCGGATCAATCTGTAACGAATGTTTCCGCTTAATAAATAATGAGATATCTTCTTTTGAAAGAGTAGCCACTTGCCAGGTACGAGGAGAAGATGAGAAAATTTGCAAACAATTTCCTTCTTTCTTCTTAATACTTTCAAGAGCCTTATGAAAGCCCCCACTTATTGACAGATGTGCTCCAATGTTGTGATGCATTTAATTTTATTTGAACTATAATGATGACTATCATACCATTTTTCATATGATCAAAGATCTAAAAGTCGAGATAATAAAACATAAAATAACCATAGTTTTATTGGTTATTTTTCTTTTTATGGGTGTTATTATTGGTGCATTTACTGTTCGAATAAAAAACAATATTTCAAACATATTTAAACCAAAAGCTGAGCATCTCAATGGATATGATGGAAAATTTACCAATCCGCTACTTGATTGCGAAAATTATGCAAATACTGGCATTGTGAAGCTCAATCCTCTCAAGAACGAAATTGAATCAATTCGTGAAGCGGCGCTCAATGAGGACAAAGCATCAGAAGTATCAGTTTATTATCGCGACTTGAGAAGTGGTACGTGGGTTGGTATTAATTTGGAAGCTAAATTTGCCCCCGCAAGCTTGCTAAAGGTTCCGGTTATGATTGCATATTTAAAAAAAGCAGAAACAGATCCATCAATTTTGCAGAAGAGAATTGTCATTACTGACGATTCTGAAATGTTTGACATGACGCAAGAAATTAATCCTACAGTGTATGCGCGTCCTGGAGAAACATATACTGTCGACGAGTTGATTAATCTCATGATTGCCAACTCGGACAATATTGCCAAGTATGGATTGACTCAAGAGCTTGAACAGAGTTCGCTTGATGAAGTGTTTATTGATTTAGGGTTGATGCTGCCAGAATTTAGTCCTGAAGATGACTTTATGACCGTGAATGAGTATGTCACTTTTTTTCGTGTTCTCTATAATGCGACCTATTTAAACAGAGCAATGTCTGAAAAAGCTCTCGAGTACCTCGTCAAAAGCGAATTTGACAATGGCATTCGATTAGGAGTTCCGTCAGATATTGTTATTGCAAATAAGTTTGGAGAGCGATCATTTGAAGATGATCAAACAGGCAAACTTGTATATCAGCTGCATGATTGTGGCATTGTGTACTATTCTGAAAATCCTTATATTGTGTGTATTATGACTCGAGGGGATTCTTATGACTCAATGAGCGAGGTAATTGGCGATATATCAAAACAGATTTTCAAATATACGGCTCAAAGCCTATCAAGTGAGCAATAGCTTTCTTCATATAAATTAATACTTGACATAAATTAGCAGAGTTGCTATTATATTGCTAATGAGAAGAAAGATGTTTATTCTAATCATATTCTCAAATTTCATTTGAAAATTATTATTGATATCAATAATTCGTAATATGGATGAATTAACACAACGGCAGATTGACATTTTAACTGCAATAATCAGAGAGCATACCGAAACAGGACAGTTAGTTGGTTCGGAGATTATTGAAAAAAAATACAAACTTGGTGTTTCTCCCGCAACAATCCGAAACGAGATGGTAGCCCTCGAAAAAAAGA
>Ga0210057_1003603_pt1 | contig 21265 bp, 20 predicted proteins | sample CryGeyCG2114_010_2_FD_183968 | JGI IMG/M metagenome (GOLD analysis project Ga0210057, IMG submission 183968) | Groundwater microbial communities from aquifer - Crystal Geyser CG10_big_fil_rev_8/21/14_0.10 (SPAdes) (version 2) | ecosystem: Environmental > Aquatic > Deep subsurface > Groundwater ...
GCAGATATCAGCGCCGACAGTACTTCCATCTTTTGGAACACATCGACCACTATCCGCTGGTCGTCAAGTAATACTACTTCCTGTAGTATCAATCACTTTGGCGGAGTGCCCACTTCCGGCTCTCGCTCCACAGGCAACTTAACTTCCTCAAGAACATACGATTTGACTTGCGACGGGCCGGGAGGCAGGGCTACGGATTCCGTGGCTGTTTCCGTCGGCTCGGCTCCAAGTGTTTCAGTCAATCTCTCCGCCTCGCCAACCTCTATTACCTACGGAGGCTCATCGACATTAAGCTGGTCGTCAAACAACGCTTCATCGTGCGCCTTGACTGACTTTGGCAGTGTGGGCACATCCGGTTCGCGCTCGACGGGTAGCCTAACCTCATCAAAGACCTACACTTTTACTTGTACCGGCGTGGCAGGAGATAACGCTTCTGATTCGGTCAGTGTATCAGTCGGACAATCGCCCAAAACTCTCTCCGTCTCTAAATCTGGCACCGGCTCGGGCACCGTTACTTCAAGTCCTTCCGGTATTAGTTGCGGAGGAACTTGCTCGGCTTCATTTGCCCACGGCACCTCGGTGACCCTAACGGCGAGCCCCGTCTCTGGCTCAATGTTTGCCGGCTGGTCCGGCGCTTGTTCCGGCACCGGCTCTTGTCCTGTTTCTATGACGGCAAACAGGAGTGTGACGGCTACGTTTAGCGCAATTGCTCCGACGGTGGACCTTAGTGCCGACAGGACTTCTATCGGATACAATGAATCAACCACCTTACGCTGGACTGTCACGAATGCCACTTCTTGTACCGCCTCCGGGGCCTGGAGTGGCTCCAAGAGCGCTTCGGGAAGTTCGGAAGGTACCGGCAATCTAACCTCATCAAAAACATATAATATATCCTGCTCCGGTCCGGGTGGCACAGCCACCGATTCGGTTACGGTGTCAGTTGGCTCTAGGCCGACAGTCTCCGTCAATCTCTCCGCCTCGCCAACCTCTATTACCTACGGAGGCTCATCGACATTAAGCTGGTCGTCAAACAACGCTTCATCGTGCGCCTTGACTGACTTTGGCAGTGTGGGCACATCCGGTTCGCGCTCGACGGGTAGCCTAACCTCATCAAAGACCTACACTTTTACTTGTACCGGCGTGGCAGGAGATAACGCTTCTGATTCGGTCAGTGTATCAGTCGGACAATCGCCCAAAACTCTCTCCGTCTCTAAATCTGGCACCGGCTCGGGCACCGTTACTTCAAGTCCTTCCGGTATTAGTTGCGGAGGAACTTGCTCGGCTTCATTTGCCCACGGCACCTCGGTGACCCTAACGGCGAGCCCCGTCTCTGGCTCAATGTTTGCCGGCTGGTCCGGCGCTTGTTCCGGCACCGGCTCTTGTCCTGTTTCTATGACGGCAAACAGGAGTGTGACGGCTACGTTTAGCGCAATTGCTCCGACGGTGGACCTTAGTGCCGACAGGACTTCTATCGGATACAATGAATCAACCACCTTACGCTGGACTGTCACGAATGCCACTTCTTGTACCGCCTCCGGGGCCTGGAGTGGCTCCAAGAGCGCTTCGGGAAGTTCGGAAGGTACCGGCAATCTAACCTCATCAAAAACATATAATATATCCTGCTCCGGTCCGGGTGGCACAGCCACCGATTCGGTTACGGTGTCAGTTGGCTCTAGGCCGACAGTCTCCGTCAATCTCTCCGCCTCGCCGTCATCAGTTTCTTACGGAGGTTCATCGACATTGACTTGGACAACATCAAATGCCGCGTCTTGCAGCGCCTCCGGCGATTGGAGCGGTTCCAAGAATAAAAATGGCGGCCGTCAAGGGACGGGGTCTTTGACTTCAAGCAAGACTTACAACATCAGCTGTATTGGCATAACGGGAGACAGCGCTTCCGACTCGGTCAGTGTATCGGTCGGCGCCAGGCCGACCGGAAATATCAATCTTCGCGGCCGCGTGGACGGCTCAAACTGGAACGGCTCCGTCAGTTACCGCATCTTCGGACCCGAGACTCTTTCCGGAAACAGTATCAACTCAAGTATGGAACACCCCAATGTTTATACCGGTACATGGACATTCGCGTATCTCTCCGGCGGTCCTCCAAACTCGGATTACTTGGGCGTAAACGAAGCGAACAGTCAGACTTTGACGAATGGCGGCACGATTACATATACTCTTCTTTTTTCCAACAATCAGCCCGACCTGGATATTGTTTCCGGTCCGGTCACAAATCCGCTTGACATTATCAGAGGAGAAAGCGTTACATTCAGAGCAACGACAAAAAATATCGGAAACTCTTCAGCCGTCAATTCCACCATCAGATTCATTCTTGACGGCGCGACTTTCAGAAACTTGCCGCAGGGCATACTTGCTCCCGGAGAGAGTCGACAGATTGTCACGGACTCCTGGACGGCCTCGGCGGGAGGACATACCATTGAAGTTTGCGCGGATATTTATAATAATATCAGCGAGTCCAACGAGAATAATAACTGCGGGGCCTACAGTTTTAGCGTTGAAGAACTTATAACCGAGTGTAATGACGGCCGAGACAACGACAATGATGGAAATATTGATTATCCCGCAGACGAAGGATGCGCTTGCGGCAACGGCCTTGAGGCCGATTGCCCCGCCTCTCCCTGGACGCCTCCTCCCAAGGAAAATCCGGAGTGTAATGACGGCCGAGACAACGACGGGGATGGTTGGATTGATTACCCCGACGACAAAGGTTGCCTGGGCTCATGGACGGAAAGCGAAGAAGGAAGTGGGGGCACGCAGTGCTCTGATGGCGCAGACAACGACGACGATGGCTTGATAGACGGAAATGACCCCGATTGCTCATCTTCTTCCGACAATACGGAGAAAGCTTTGAAGTTTGATGAATTTTAAATAAAAAGAAACAAAGGATAGAACAATAAAAGGCGGACGAGCAAGATGAAAAAATATTATTTTATTTCGCCTTTTATACTGCAGACTCTAATATGGATACCTTGCTTTGTTATTTTCCGAGTTTTTACATCAATTCGGATAAAGGGCCTGGGCAATCTTAAAGGCTTGAAGAGAGGCCTTATTTTTGCGCCCAATCACACCAGCGAGCTTGACCCTATTCTTGTTCCGGCCAGCCTGCCTTTTTTCTCCCGCTTTATGCCGATGTTTTATACTTCAAGAGAGAAATCTTTTTATGTCAAAAGCGGCTGGCGGCAGATAATCTATGGCGGGCTTTTCTTCAAAGCTTGGGGTTCTTATGCCGTCCGGACCGGAAAAAAAGATTATAAATATGCTTTGAAAAATCATATTCAGATTATCCGCGACAAGGGAAGCGTTTGCATTTTTCCCGAGGGCAAAAGGACGATGGATGGCAATCTAAAAAAAGCCCGAGGAGGGATCGCGTTTTTGTCATACCGTACCAATGTTCCGATAGTTCCGATTGCAATCGGCGGTCTTTATAACTTGAGCCTAAAAAGCTTTCTTTTGAGAAAACACAAATTTACTCTGACTTTTGGAAAACCGATTTACTCTCAAGATTTGATGCTAAACAACGAATCAATCCATTCGGATTTTGAAGAAGCGGCCGAAAAAATTATGGAAGAAATTGCCCGACTCCTTGGAAAGAGAGCCTGATTTCTCTTCAAAGCTTGTCCTTTATAATATATAATTTCCTGAACGAAAAAAAATGAAGATTTCAGTCAGAAAAGATTTGGAAGGGCATAATTTTTTGGTCAAAGGGTTGCGTCTCTTTACGGTTCCTCTGATGAACCATATTCCAAAATCTTTCCTGCAAAAAATTATGATCAAAACAAGCCTTGACGCCGGAACGGTGGTAAAAACCGGAGGCTCTACCATGGCTCTGGAAGTGATGTATACCAGATACCACAGAAGCCTATTTTCCAGAGGTATTTCCCAGGGGCTTTCCGATTTATTCTGGCATCATTTTATATCTCAACCGAAGGCCCTTCGAAACAGGTTGAAAATCGTGGAGGAGGTCGCGGAATCGCGCATCCGGAGTCTCGTCGGGGACGGAGGGAAAAATATCAAGATACTGAATATCGGCGGGGGTTCTTCCAGAGCCTTGATTCACGGCATTAAAAAACTTAAAGAAGAAGGCCTGGAATTCAGTCCCGAGATTGTCAATATAGACAAGGACGAAAGGGCTATTGAAATGGGTAAAAATCTCTCCAAGAATTTGGGCCTGTTAAATATTTTTACCTGGATCAATGGAGATGCCAGAGAGATGGATTCTGAAATCAAGCCTCAATCTTTTGACATTGTCGAAATGGTCGGTTTGATGGATTATTTCAAGGACGAAAGAGCGGTCAAAGTTCTTGAAATTGTTTATAAAAACTTAAAAAAAGGCGGGCTTTTTATCGTAGCCAATGTCGGTTTTAACGACGAGATGAAATTTGTGGAAAAAACAGGTTGGCCTTTCATGCATTACAGAACCGTTAAAGATATCAATGATATTATAGAAAAAGCCGGCTTTGAGAAAGAAACCAATTTTATTTTGGAGCCGCTCGGGGTACATATTGTCGCCATAGTGGAAAAGTAGTATGGAAATTTTTGCTTTCTCCGGCATTATAAACGGAATCGTCGCTCTTGTTTTTGGCGGACTTGTCTTTTTCAAAGATTGGAGGAATCGTCAAAATCAGATTTTCTTTTTGATGACCTTGTCCATCGCTTTGTGGTCTTTCAGCTATTGGCAATGGCTTTCCAGCGGGAACGCGGATGAAAGTCTGAATTGGGTCAGGCTCCTTTCTCTGGGCTCAATGTTTATACCGGTTTTCTTTTTTCATTGGGTTGCCAAACTTTTGGGGATTGCGGACAAGAATGGGAAAATTATCAAGTTGGCTTATTCTCTGGCGATTTTTTTCTCTTTTTTTATCTTTTCTCCTCATTTTATTAAAAGTGTCCAGCCCAAATTATTTTTCAGCTTCTGGCCCAACCCCGGTATTATTTACAGCTTGTATTTCTTTTTAATCTATGTCAGCCTGATTTCTTACACGGCTTTTTTACTTATAAAACACTATCGTCTTTCCTCGGATAATCAGGAAAAAGGAAGGGTTTTATACATCATCATCGGGCTTTTTTTTGGTTTTGGCGGGGGCCTCTCAAATTTTCCTCTTTGGTACGGCATAAACATTCCTCCCTACGGAAATTTTGCCGTCGCTCTTTTCCCGTTTTTGTTGGGCTACGCCGCTCTGAAACACAGCCTCTTCCATATCAAAGTCATTGCCACGGAGCTTCTGATTTTTTCTCTCTGGCTTTTCATTTTGTTCAGGCTGTTGTTGACGGAGACTTTGTCCGACCAAATTACCGATGGAGTTCTTCTTCTGCTCCTTCTTGCCATCGGCGCTCTCTTAATCAAAAGCGTCAGGCAGGAGGTCAGACAAAGGGAAAAACTTGAAAAACTGACGAAAGAGCTTGAAAAAGCCAATGCCAGGCTAAAAGAGCTTGACCAACTTAAAACGGAATTTTTGTCTTTGGCCTCTCACCAGTTCAGAAGCCCTCTTACTGCCATGAAAGGATATTCCTCTCTTATTTTGGAAGGAAGTTACGGAGAAGTTAACCCATCCGTCAAAGAAGCGGTTCAAAACATCTTTTATTCCGCCGATAATTTGTCCGAAGTCGTCCAGGATTTTCTTGATGTCTCGCGCATTGAGCAGGGCAGGATGAAATACGATTTTGTCAAGGTGGATATGAAAAAGTTGATTGAATCCGTAATCAACGAACTCAAACCAAACATTCAAGAAGCCGGTCTTGGCATAAAATTTGAATTTGAACCGGGAGAATATTTTGTCAAAGCCGACCGGGGCAAATTGAATCAAGTTATAATAAACCTTGTGGATAATGCCCAGAAATATACCAAGGAAGGAGAAATAGCCGTCTCTTTAGTTAAAAAAGACAAAAAAGTTCTGACCAAAATCAAAGACAGGGGAATCGGCATCAAAAAAGAAGATCTGCCGAAATTGTTCGGAAAATTTGTAAGAAGCAAAGACGCCAACGAAGTCAATGTCAAAGGCACCGGCCTCGGGCTTTATCTGGTTAAAAAAATAATGGAAGCTCACCAGGGCAGAGTCTGGGCATATTCCGCGGGCATCGGAGGCGGCTCGACTTTCTTTTTGGAGCTGGACGAAGCTTAGAGCATGTTCAAAAAACCCCACCCCGCCTGCGCCGCAGGATTTCTCACGGACCAACACCTCGTTCTTTGTGTGTTTTGATACATTTCGGGCTCCCTGCCTGCCTAGGGCAGGCAGGGAGCCTCTTCGCTGTCCGTCTCTCCGACATCTGTCGGAGGACAGGCAGGCAGAAATCGCGCGACTGGTCCCCGAACTCGGGTTTCAAAAATATACTCTAATATGCTCTAAAAAGTTACTCCAACTATTCTAGTATTCTATAGAATACTAGAATAGTTGGAGTGTTCGTCCCGCGATTTTGAACCGTAGGCGGCCTTCCGAATCCGGGTTATAAAAATATGCGCTAATAAAGCTTTTTCTTTCTTCCAAATGTTGTTAGAATAAGGCCAAATGTCGGGAAAAACCACAATGGAAAAGCTTGTTTCTTTGGCCAAAAGACGGGGCTTTATCTATCCCGGCTCGGAGTTCTACGGCGGTTTAGCCGGCTTTTGGGACTACGGCCCAATGGGCGTTGAATTAAAACGAAACATTGAGAATTTATGGTGGAAAATGTTTGTCCAGAGTGTGCCTAATATCTACGGGCTAGATGCGGCTATTATCATGAACCAAAAGGTCTGGCAGGCTAGCGGCCACGCGGAAGGATTCTCTGATCTGATGGTTGAATGTAAAGAATGTAAAAAAAGATATCGGGCTGACCATATTAAAAGTGATCGGTGCCTTGAATGTGGCGGAGACTTGGGCGAAGCAAGCCTTTTTAATATGATGTTTGAGACCAGGGTTGGCGCTAAACAAGACGAGGATTCAAAGACATATCTAAGACCGGAAACCGCTCAAGGTATCTTCGTCAACTTCAAAAATGTTCTTGATTCGTATAGTCCTAAAATGCCGTTTGGCATTGCTCAAATCGGCAAAGCTTTTAGGAATGAGATTTCTCCGCGAGACTTTGTTTTTAGAAGTAGAGAATTTACCCAAATGGAAATAGAATATTTTGTGGAAGAAAAAAATTGGGAGAAAGAATTTGATAATTGGCTTTTATTTATGCGAGAGTGGAATGAGGCCCTTGGTCTTAAAAATGTGAAGGAAATTGATACGCCAAGAGACAATCTAGCTCACTACTCTAAGAAAACTATTGATTTTGAATATGAATTTCCGTTTGGTCGGTCAGAGCTCTACGGCCTTGCGTATAGGACCGATTATGATTTGAAAAAACATATGGAAGAAAGCGGTGAGGATTTGCGTTATAGGCCGCATGAGGGAGAACCTTTTCTCCCTCATGTTATTGAGCCTACTTTTGGTCTAGATAGGACTATCCTGGCTCTCCTCAATGAACACTATAATGAGAATGGGGAGAGAGGAGTGTGGCTCGCTTTGCCTTATAAACTGGCGCCCGTGAAAGCGGCCGTCTTTCCTCTCTTAAGAAATAAAGAAGAGCTTGTCTCAAAGGCGCGAGAGATTTATTCAAGTTTGAGGAAGGAGATTCCGGGTGTGGCCTGGGACGATAACGGAAATGTCGGCAAAAGATACCGAAGGCAAGATGAGGTGGGCACGCCGTTTTGTGTCACCATAGACTTTGACACTTTGGAAGGGGAAGAAAACTCGAAAGACACGGTAACCGTCCGAAATAGAGACACCATGAAACAGGAAAGAGTGGCAATCGATGATTTAGTGGATTATTTGAAAGAAAAGATAGGTATTTAAGAATTAGCGCTAATTGTTAAACAGATTAAAGAATTAAGATTTAAGAATGAAAAAAGTTTTATTATCTGGAATACAGCCATCGGGCGACCTTCATATCGGCAATTATTTTGGCGCCATGAAGCAGTTTGTTGATATGCAAAATGAATATGATGCTTATATTTCTATTGTTAATTATCATGCTATGACTACCATCCAGACCGGCAGAGAGCTTAGGGAAAATACTCTCAAGTCTGTTATAGATCACTTGGCGGTTGGTCTAGACCCGGAGAAAGCTACTCTTTTTGTCCAATCTGATTTAGAAGGATTAAATGAATTGACATGGATATTCAATACATTAATTACCGCTCCGTATCTGGAAAGAGCGCACGCTTATAAAGACAAAGCAGAGAAGGGCATTGAGCCATCGATGGGCCTTTTTGATTATCCTGTTCTGATGGCTGCTGATATTCTTATCATGAATGCCGATGTTGTGCCTGTTGGAGAGGACCAAAGACAGCATGTGGAAATGACTCGAGAAATCGCCAGGAAATTTAACAACAAATACGGTGATGTTTTCAAAGAACCGAAAGAAATGATAATGAAAGAAGTGGCGGTGGTGCCCGGTATTGATGGCGAGAAGATGTCTAAAAGCTATGGCAACACCATCTCTCTTTTTGCGACAGATACGGAAATCAGAGGGCAGGTGGCAAAAATCGTGACAGACTCTACTCCCGTGGGAGAGAGTATAAATCCGCAGAACGACAATGTCTTTGCTCTGCATAAATTATTTAGCGGGAAGGAGATTGATGAATTAAGACAAAGATATGAAAAAGGAGAGATTGGCCACAAGGAATCAAAAGATATCTTGGCCGAAAACATTATAAAGTACTTGACTCCATTCAGAAAAACAAGAGAAGAGCTTATGAATGATAAAGATTATGTCTATGGCGTCCTCAAAGAAGGGGCCAAAAGAGCAAACGGGAAAGCAAGAGAGATCATTCAAAAAGTCAGAGAAGTAACGGGAATCAAGTATGTGTAAAACTTCCACTCCAAAATCCAAAAATTTAGGTAAAAATAATGTTATTAAAAATCTAATTTTGGTGTAGAGGTAAATATCAGGTATAAAGTATCAAGGATGAATAGGACATTAATTAAAAATTTAAAAGAAAATATCGGACAAGAGGTTTTAGTCAAGGGCTGGGTTCGGAATAAGCGAGACCACGGCAAATTGACTTTTATCGACTTGGTAGATTTTTCAGGCAAGGTTCAGGCCGTGTCCACTCCAAAAGAGGCAGGTCATGAGACGGCGGGTAAATTGCGTAACGAATGGGTTATTGAGGCGAGGGCGCTCGTCAACGAGAGACCGAAAAAGATGCTCAATCCAGATGAAGAAAATGGCCATATTGAAATAAAACTGCTCGAGATTAATATTTTAAATGAAGCCGAAAATCCTCCCTTTGAGATAGATAAAGATACATCCGAAGTAGAGGAGACGGTCAGATTAAAGTATAGATATCTTGATTTACGTACCGATAGGATGCAGAGAAATATCAAAGTCAGAAGTGAATTTGTTAGACGTGTCAGAGAATTTCTCTTCAAGAATGATTTTACGGAAATTGAAACGCCGATGCTTACCAAAGCAACGCCCGAAGGAGCCAGGGACTTTGTGGTGCCGTCGAGACTCTCCCCCGGAAAATTTTACGCCCTGCCGCAGTCACCCCAACAATATAAACAGCTTCTAATGGTGGCGGGTTTTGAAAGATATTTCCAAATAGCCCGAGCTATGAGGGACGAAGACTTGAGAGGGGATAGGGGTTTTGAGCACACCCAAATAGACTTGGAAATGTCTTTTGTCTCACAAAAGGATGTTTTAAACACAATTGAGTCTATGATGATAGAGGTTGTTGAGGGAATGGGCAAGAAAATAAAGGAAAAACCGTTTCCAAGATTTACTTATAAAGAGACGATGGAAAAGTATGGAGATGACAAATTTGACTTAAGGACAAAAGAGGAAAAAAAAGAAGGAGTCCTAGCTTATGCTTGGGTTGTCGATTTCCCATTCTTCGAGAGAACAGAGGGCCCTTCGACAGACTCAAGACAGGCAAGTGCTGTGCGCTCCGAAGCTTTACCGCGTCCGTCCGTAGCCTCTGGCGTAGGAGGAGCCTTTGGCGAAGGCGGAGCGAAGGAGTGGACATTCACCCACAACCCTTTTTCCATGCCCAAAGAAGAATTTATTGAGGATTTACTGGTAGGGAAAAATATAGAAAATATTTTGGCCGCTCAATACGACCTTGTCTGCAACGGTTTTGAAGCCGGGGGAGGAAGCATCAGAAGCCACAAAAAAGAAATTCTTGAAGCTGTTTATAAGATTATGGGATATTCCGTCGAGGAGATTGAAAAAAGCGTCGGACATATACTTGAGGCTTTCAGCTATGGCGTTCCTCCGCACGGGGGAATTGCCCTCGGAGTGGAAAGAAATATCATGAATCTTTCCGGCGAAGAAACGCTCCGGGAAGTCCAGGCTTTTCCCCAGTCCAGAAAGGGCCAGACGTCCGTTATGGACGCTCCGAGCCCCATTGAAAAAAAACAGCTTGATGAATTGGGGCTTTCCATCAAAGAAAAAAAAGAAAAATAAAATGCCGGAAAATTCTTTTATCGTAAAAACAGAAAATTTTGAGGGGCCGTTGGAGCTTCTTTTGAATTTGGTGGAAAAAAGAAAAGTTTTTATCAATGATTTTTCTCTCTCCCAAATTGCGGATGAATACATTTCTTTTATCAAAAAAATAGAACACTTTCCGTTCAGAGACATTTCAAACTTTATTGTTATCGCTTCAACCCTCATCCTCATCAAATCAAAATCGCTTCTGCCCGGCTTGGAGCTGTCTTTGGAAGAAGAAGAAGATATTAGCAATCTTGAGAAAAGACTGGCTGAATACAAACTCATTCGGAGTTTAAGCAGAGGTTTGAAAGACAGGTTCGCCTCCAATATTATTTTCAGTTCTTCGTCAATTCCCATCTCTCCGGTTTTTACTCCCGACAAACATCTAAGTATCGGTTCTCTTTCAAAAAGCATTTGGGAGATTATTCAAAATCTGCCGAAAAACGATAAAGATGAAAACCCCAAAGCTTCCATCAAAAAAGTCGTTTCTCTGGAAGAAATGATAGAGAATTTGAGCGAGAGAATTCGGAAAAATCTCAAAATAACTTTTCGTGAATTTTCCGACGGTATGAGCCGGGGGGAAAAACTAAATACCATTGTCGGGTTTTTAGCCGTTCTTGAGCTTTTCAGAACCGGCCTTATCAATTTAACCCAAAATGCCAATTTCGCGGATATTCACATAGAAAACCAAAGTGTGGAAGTACCCAGGTATTAAAAAATGAATTTAGACTCTTACATAGAATCAATACTTTTTTTCAAAGGCAGTCCTCTGTCTATTTCTTCTTTGTCCAAAATTTTGGGAAAGAGGGAAGACGAAATCGTTGAAGCGCTTTCTTTTTTGGAAAAAAGACTTGAGGGGGGCGGGCTTGTTCTCTCCAGACTTGAAGACAAAGTTTCTCTTGGCACCGCTCCGAAAGCTTCCGGTTTTATTGAAACCCTCATCAAAGAAGACCTGAATAAAGATATCGGCAAAGCCGGTCTGGAGACACTTTCAATTATTCTCTACAGAGGGCCCGTCTCTCGAGGTGAGGTTGACCACATCCGCGGAGTCAATTCATCTTTTATTTTGAGAAATCTTCTGGTCCGAGGACTTGTTGAAAAAGAAAAAGGACGGGAAGACCTGCGAGTGGCTCTGTATAAACCGACAATCAAGCTTCTTTCTTATCTGGGAGTGGATGATATCAGAAAAATGCCCGGATACGAGGAAGCCAGAAAAAAAATAGAAGATTTTGAATCGGATAAAAAAGAGAAAGAAGAAAAATGAATTCGGGAAACCAAAAGTCAAGCAAAAAAGCTCTGTTTGCCTCTCTTGTTGTTTTGGGTTTTTTTGTTCCGGCTATTATTTTTTTTACGGGAGAAAGAGGGGAGAGCATTGTTTCAAAGAAAGACTTTGCTCCGACCAAAATAAATTCCAATAAAATTTTTCAAAATCTTGAGCTTGAAGCAAAAAGCGCCATCGTTTGGGATATAGGCGGACAAAAGGAAATCTTCGGTAAAAATGCTGAAATCCAATTGCCTCTGGCTTCTCTCTCAAAAGTAATGATGGCTCTTGTTTCTCTGGAACATGCGCCGGGCGGGGCGATTATTTCTATCAAGGAAGATGATCTTTTGGAAGAAGGGGATAGCGGGCTTTTTCTCTATGAAAGATGGAGACTTCGGGACTTGATAGATTTCAGTCTGGCCGTTTCTTCCAATGACGGAGCCAAGGCTATCGCCGGCGCCGTTGGTTCGCTTTTTCAAAAAGAAACTCCCCTTGAAGCTTTTGTCGGTCTGATGAACAAGAAAGCCGGAAAACTTGGTTTGGTCCAGACGTATTTCACCAGTCCCTCAGGGTTGGATAAAGACGATATCATTTCCGGAGGAAACGGTTCCGTTCGAGACATGGCTGTTTTGTTTGAATATGTTTTGAAAAATAAACCGGAGATATTCAAAATTACCGCTTATCCTGAATCCGTGTTCAACTCTTTAGACTTCTCGCACGAAGAAGAAAATACCAACTCCGGACTCTTAAAAAAACTTCCCGGTGTTATAGCCTCTAAGACCGGTTTTACGGATTTGGCCGGAGGAAATTTATTTGTCGTTTTTGAGCCGGAACCTATGCGTCAAATCATCCTGGGCGTTTTAGGCTCCTCTCTTCTCGGCAGATTTTCCGATATTGAAAAATTATATCTGACGACCCTTGATTATCTGGAGATTTTTGAGTGAAATTAAAAATAAGATTTTTACTTTACTCATTTCATATTTTTAGAAACCCACGATTTAATGGCTTTATTGAGCTTTATTTTTGACTTTTAATCGGGGTTGATATAGAATCTAAGCCATGATAAGCGATGCCGTTAAAATTCTCGCCCCGACCGTCTTTTCCTTCTTTTTGGGCATTGCCATCACTCCTCTTGTCACTCATTATCTTTACAAACATAAGATGTGGAAGAAAAAGGTTCGCTCTGTGGCAACCGACGGCAGTGAGGCTTCCATGACCAAATCTTTTAATGCTCAAAATGAAATCAGGACGCCGAGAATGGGAGGCATTATCGTCTGGTTTAGCGCTTCTCTTACCGTTCTTGTTTTTTATCTGATAGCAAAATTTATCGGAAACGGAGATTTATCCAAATTAAATCTACTAAGCAGAAATCAGACCTGGTTGCCGCTCTTTACGCTTCTCTTCGGAGCCATCACGGGCTTTGTTGACGATTATTTTGATATCACCAAAAGTGAAAGCCAAAAAGAAGGCCTCTCTTCAAAAAAAAGACTTTTTTTGATTTTTATTATGGGCCTTGTCGGGGCTTGGTGGTTTTTTTTCAAACTTCAGGTCTTTTCCATTCTTATTCCTTTCGCGGGTGAAATCTTTCTGGGCCCGTTTATCATCCCTCTTTTTATTCTGGTTATGTTCGGCATTTACGCGGGCGGGGTTATAGACGGAATGGACGGGCTTTCCGGCGGGGTTTTCAGCATTATTTTTTCGGCTTACGGCCTCATTGCTTTTTATCAGAATCAAATAGACTTGGCCGCTTTTTCTTTTGTTTTGGTCGGAGCAATTCTGGCTTTTCTATGGTTTAACGTCCCTCCCGCCAGATTTTATCTTGGCGAAACCGGTTCTATGGCTTTGACCGTCACGCTTACCGTCATAGCCTTTTTGACGGAACAAGTGGCTGTTTTGCCGATTATCGCCCTGCCTCTGGTTGTCTCCGCCGCCTCAAGCTCCCTCCAGCTTCTTTCAAAAAAGTACAGAGGCAAAAAGATATTTCTTGTGGCCCCGCTCCATTATCATTTTCAGGCTTTAGGCTGGCCGAGTTATAAAGTTGTGATGAGATACTGGATTTTTTCCGTCATCATCGCCACCCTCGGCGTCGTGGTCGCTCTTATCGGCTAGAACAACTCTATAATGCGTCGGTCTTTAGACAAACCTTTTCTTATTATCACTCTCATCCTTTCTTTTGTCGGCTTTTTTCTTTTTATTTCCGCCTCCACCAGTCTTCTGGCTCGGGAAGGAGCCAGACTTTCATCCGTTGTTTTCAACCAGATTGTTTTTGGCCTTCTCTCCGGCCTTTTGGCTATGTATCTTACCTCAAGGCTTGATTACAGGTTTTGGAAAAAATATTCTTTTTTCTTCTTTCTTTTTACTTTTTTTGTAAGTTTGTTGGTTTTTGTTCCCGCCTTGGGTTTTTCTTCGGGCGGAGCCAGACGCTGGATACAAATCGGTTCGCTCCCTTCTTTTCAGCCGGTGGAGCTTCTAAAGCTCGGCTTTGTCGTTTATTTCGCCGCTTGGGTCTCAAATATCAGAGGGAAAATAAAAACCTTTCAATACGGGCTTCTACCTCTCATAATTATTATGGCTCTTATTGCTCTTGTTCTTCTAAGACAGCCGGACACCGGAAGCCTGGTTGTCATTTTTGTGGCCGGTCTTTCAATGTTTTTTACGGCCGGGGGCAGATGGAAAGACATGGCTCTTTCTTTACTCGTCGCTTCGCTTCTTTTCTCCGCTCTGGCTTTTTCCAGACCGTACATTCGTGACAGAATTCTGACCTTTTTCCATCCGGAGGAAAACACCAAAAGCTCTTCTTACCAGATCAACCAATCCCTCATCGCCATCGGCTCCGGCCAATTTTTCGGCCGGGGCTTCGGTCAAAGCATCCAGAAATTCAGTTATTTGCCGGAACCCGTCAGCGACTCCATTTTTGCCGTCATCGCCGAAGAGTGGGGGTTTTTTGGAAGCTCAATTTTAATTGTGCTCTTTTTGGCCTTTGCTCTGCGCGGGCTGAAAATCGCTTCGGCTTCCAAAGATGTTTTTGGTGGACTTCTGGGGACGGGCCTTGTTATACTGATTACGGCCCAATCGTTTTTGAACATTGCCTCCATGCTCGGAGTTTTTCCTCTTACGGGGATGCCTCTCTTGTTTGTGAGCCACGGCGGGACGGCTTTGTTTTTCGCCTTGGCCGAGGCGGGGATTGTCTTGAATATTTCAAAAAGCGGAGATATTTAGCCAATTTAGTCAAGAGCTGTTTTTTGCCGAGATTTCCGCCGGAAGAGACGGCGGAGCTCGGGGACTTTTCCGCAAAAAACACTCCTGTTTTGTGAAAAGGAATTGAAAAAAACTCAAATAGACAAAAAATAATAATTATCTTAAATCCGGAAGTCTTATCGTGAAAATCGTTTTAACAGGCGGAGGTTCGGGCGGACATTTTTACCCCCTTATCTCTGTGGCGGAAAACTTAAGGGAAATTACGAAGAAGGAAAAATTTTTGTCGCCCGTCATTTACTATCTGGCTCCGGAACCTTATGACGAAAGAGCTCTTTTTGACAATGAGATTATTTTCAAAAAAAATATCTCCGGCAAAAAAAGAATTTATTTTTCTTTTAGGAATTTCTTTGATTTTTTTAAGATTTTTTTGGGCGTTTTGACGGCCTTTTGGCAAATTTTTATGATTTTTCCGGATGTTATTTTCGCCAAAGGCGGGTATGCCAGTTTTCCGGTCCTTTTGGCCGCTCGTTTTTTCGGCATTCCCGTCATTATCCATGAGTCAGACTCAATGCCCGGGAGGGTTAATCTTTGGGCCGGCAAGTTTGCCCAAAGAATAGGGGTTTCATTCCCCGAAGCCGTTAAGTTCTTCCCCGAAGAAAAAACCGTTTTGACGGGGAACCCCATCAGAAAAGAGCTCCTGACCCCGGCTGGCGAAGGAGCCAAGGAATTTTTGAATCTGGAAGAAAATCTGCCGATCATTTTTATCTTGGGCGGCTCGCAGGGAGCGGAAAAAATAAACAATGTTATTTTGGAAGCTCTGGAAGTTTTGGTGCAAAAATATCAAATTATTCATCAAACCGGCCCGAATAATATCGGGTATGTCCGCGGGACGGCCAAAGTTATTTTGGGAGAAAATTTTACAGCGCGATACAAACCTTTCGCTTATTTGGATGATTTGGCCATGAAGATGTCGGCCGGCGCGGCAAGCCTTGTTATCTCCCGCGCCGGCTCCGTTCTTTTTGAGATTGCCAATTGGGGATTGCCGAGCATTCTCATTCCCATTCCGGAGTCTATCAGCCGAGACCAGAGAAAAAACGCTTTCTCTTACGCCTCAAGGACCGGCGCCGTTGTTATTGAAGAAGAAAATCTCTCGCCGAACCTTTTGATTTCAGAAATTGAAAGAATCTTGTCAAATCCCGCCCTGATGAAAGAAATGTCCCGGAAAGCCGGAAACTTTTCATCAAATGATGCCGGCCGAAAAATCGCCCGGGAAGTGCTCCGGCTCGGTTTGGAACACGAATCTTGATTTTTCGGACAAAACCCAAAAGTCGCCTTTCTCGGTACGAAAGCGGGTTTCCGAACACGCTCTATGATAATATAAGCCCTATATGAGCAAAGTCAGAACAAGATTTGCGCCGAGTCCGACCGGTTTTTTGCACATCGGAGGCGCCAGGACGGCTTTTTTCAGCTTTCTATACGCCAAGAAACTAGGCGGGGAAATGATTTTAAGGATTGAGGATACGGACAAAGAAAGGTCTGAAAAAAAATACGAAGAAGATATTTTAAGCGGCCTTGACTGGCTCCAAATCGGATACTCCGAAATCTTCAGGCAATCCGAGAGGGCGGACAGGCATTCCTCTCTTCTAAAAAAACTTATAGACGAAAACAAAGCCTATCTTTCCAAAGGGGAGCGGGGAGAGAGAAAAGAGGTTATCAGACTTAGAAACAACGGAGGAGAAGTCGTCTTCAACGATTTAATCAGGGGAGAGATAAAAACCGATGTCCGAGATCTGGGGGATTTTGTTGTTGCCAAATCTTTGGAAGAGCCGGTTTTTCATTTTGCCAATGTCGCGGACGATGGCGATATGAAAATCAGCCATATCATCAGAGGCGAAGACCACATCTCAAACACCCCCAGACAAATTTTGATTTCCGAAGCGCTCGGCTTTGCCCGCCCGCAATATGCTCATATTCCTCTGATTCTGGCCCCGGATAAAAGCAAGCTCTCCAAAAGACATGGAGCCGTTTCCGTCATTCAATACAAAAAAATGGGTTATCTTCCGGAGGCCATGATAAATTACTTGGCTTTTTTGGGCTGGAATCCGGGCGATGACAGAGAAATACTTTCTTTGAAAGAACTGATTGAAGAATTTTCTTTGGAAAAAATTCACAAAGGCGGCGCCGTCTTCAATGTGGAAAAATTAAACTGGGTAAACAAACAATACATAAACAGGCTTTCGGAAAATGAATATCTGAAAATAGCCGAAGACTATGTTCCCGAAAAATACAAAAACAACGCGCCCGATTATTCGCCGTCTCTTAAAAAACTTCTGCTTTTTTACAAAACATCCATCGTTAAATTTGAAGGCCTGAAAGAGCTTTTTGATTCCGGAGAACTCCGGTGGTTCTTCGGTCTGAATGAGAAAGATATCACTTCAGAAAAAATTGTCTGGAAAAATGACGAAAATAAAGCAACCAAACGGCATCTGAAAGAAATAGTCTTTCGTCTCAAAAACCTCGAGGATTTTTCTTCGGAGAATGTCAAAGCCGAAATCCAACCGCTGGCCGACGAAAGGGGACGAGCTTCCGTTCTGCATCCGATGAGATTTTCTTTAAGCGGCAGAGACCGCTCGCCGGATCCTTTTTCCATGGCCGGTCTCTTAGGAAAAGAGGAGACAATAAAAAGGCTTAATAGAGCCATAAAATTGTTATCTTAATGCCAAGGAGCTTTTTTAAAAATTTTTTTTTGTTTTGTCTCGCGCTTTTCTTTTTTCTGCCTTTTCTTTTTTCAGAGGCCGACACCATAGGGGAATTGCGTTCAAAAATTGACGATAGAAACCGCCGGCTTGAAGAAATTCAGGCCGAGATTGCCCGATATGAAAAAGATTTGGAAAAAGTCGGAGCGGAAAAGAGCACTCTTCAGAACGCTATCAAGGAATTAAATCTGACCAGAAGCAAGCTTCTGGCCGAAATCTCAAAAACGCAGACGGAAATCAATAATGAATCTCTCAATATTGAAAGATTGAATTTAGAGATAAAAGAAAAAGAATCCAGAATAAATCAAAACAATAAAGCCATCGCGGAGGCCTTGAGAAAAATCAGGGAAATGGATAACATCTCAATAATAGAAGGAGTTTTATCGGAACAAAAATTATCGGAATTTTGGGAAACTTTTGAGACTCTCCAGCGTTTCCAGATCGGCTTGAAAGAAGATTTGGATATTCTGAAAGAATTAAGAGACGCTCTCTCAAAAAACAGAAAAGAGGTGGAGTCAAGAAAACAAACTCTGATTTATAAAAGAAACGAGCTTGGCGGCAAAAAAGAAGTTGTTGAAGAGAACAAAAAGGAAAAAGATACTTTGTTGGTGGTGACTAAAAACAAAGAAGCCAATTACCAAGGACTTCTTGATGAAAAAATCAGACAAAGAGAGCAGTTTGAGCGAGAACTTTTTGAATATGAATCACAGCTGCAGTTTGTTCTTGACCCCTCAAGGATTCCTCCGGCGGGGGAGGGGATTTTAAGATGGCCCTTGGACCACATCAGAATTACCCAGCAATTCGGAAAAACTTCCGACTCCGGCAGACTTTACGCTTCCGGCACGCACAACGGAGTTGATTTTGGCGCTTCGGTCGGCACGAATGTTTACGCGGCTTTAAGCGGAACCGTTACGGGGCTTGGAAATACGGACCAGTATCGTGGCTGTCTTTCCTATGGCCGCTGGGTTTTAATCAAGCACGACAACGGCCTATCTTCTCTTTACGCTCATCTTTCGGGATTTGCGGTTTCAGGCGGACAGAGAGTGGAAACAGGGCAAATTATCGGCTATAGCGGAAATACGGGTTATTCAACCGGACCGCATTTGCATTTAACCCTTTTTGCAAGTCAGGGAGTTGAACTTACGAAGCTTGGCGATATTCCCGGCCGGCCTATTACCAAATGCTCCTCCGCCACCATTCCCGTGGCTCCAAAAGACGCATATCTTGACCCGCTTGTCTATCTATAGGACTATAAAAAATTTTGAAACGCAAAATTTACCCAATTTATCCAAAGAACAATTTTCTCGGAGAAAATATGGGAATTTGCGATTTTTTTGCTGTTAATATAATTCCTTTCAAGTTTTGGTAAATTTGGTTAATATTTTGATATGTCGCGATTTTCTTCAAAAGGAGGCCTGGTCAAGTTGATAATTCTTATTGTTATCGGAATTATTATTCTGTCTTATTTCGGTTTTGATTTAAGAAGCATTATTGAATCTCCGCCATCCGAGAGTAATCTGGGATATGTCCGGGGCCTCCTTGTTTCGGCTTGGACAAATTATTTGATGCAACCCGTCACTTATTTTTGGAATAACATTTTTATTGACCTTCTTTGGAGAACTTTTGTCTCAAATTTTGAAAGACTTCGAGACGGAGAACAAACCGATTTCGAGCTGAACACGCCGGCGGTTGAACTTAGCAATTAAACGGTTAGACAAACAAAAAATATGAACCTTTTGCTTGGCATAATTATCATCCTCGGATTTTTCTTCTTTCTGGGCCGTTTTATGGGCTTTTTCGGCGAAAACTTTATGGTTATTCTGATGATTGTTTTTGCCCTGATTATATTTGCCGTCTCGGTGGGGTATGCTTTTTTTTAAGTCTTTGCCAAAAGTTTGAGAGGCCGCTCTTTCGGCGCGCGTTTCAAATTACGGCTTTTGGCTGGAATTTTCTGACAATTCCCGTTACCACTCCGGCTATTTTAATATCGTCTTCAATGTAGGCCGAGAGGGGAGGGTAGGCCGGATTTATTGACTGCAGAATTATACCGCTTGCTTCCTTGAAAAACTTTTTGATTTTTGCCGTTTCATTGTGGATGACCACGACGAGTTCCCCGTTTTCCGCCAGGCTTCTTTTATCGGCCAGAACCAGGTCGCCCTCTTCAATCATCGGGCTCATAGAATCGCCGACAGCCTCAACCAGAAAAGAATCTTCGGTTACTCTGAAAGTTTTTGAGGGCAGGGGAAGGCGGTCTAAAATATTCTCTTCCGTAAAATATCCCCCCGGTCCGCATTCCGCCAAACCATAAACATTCAAAAAGACAATATCTTTTACAGGATTTTTCAGGAGGCTTATTTTTTTTGTAACAGAGTCTCTGAAAATATAGCCCTTTTTTTCAAGCTGGGCGATGTGGTGCGACACGGTATTCGGCGAACTCACGCCGACTCTATCGGCGATATATCTAAGACTCATAGAGTCGCTTTCCGGCTCTTTCAAGACATCTAAAAGTTTTTCTTGGGTGGGATGAAGTCTCCCCAACATGCTGTGTTTATTTCCGGTCATATTTTGCCTGCCTTAAAAATAAAAACCTTGTCCTATATTTTATAGGACAAAAATTAAAAAAGCAACAAATTTTTATTGGCGAAGACAAGGCAAGAAAAATGCAAAAATGAAGTTTCTACATTGCGAAGCAGAGAGCAAATCACGGCTAAATACCGACTTACTCGGCCCTCCAAAAGCGTATGGCCGACTAAACGACTCCGGAAACCATTAAAATCTTCTCCGAGGGGAAAATATTTTGTTGATTTTATTGTGTGGATAAGTCAAAACTTTTTGAATTATTCCTCCAACGAGATTGACTCCTTAAACCTTATTGAATCACCGGTTATGTCCGTATGATAGACAAATTCCGCTCCGCCCAAGCGAAGGACCACTCTATATCCCTCCGTCACAACCTGGGCGCAGACTTCATCAACTTCCGTTTCTATGCCAAGGCAAGCGTCGGGCCAGCTGTTTCTTTCTATTGATATAAATTTAGCGTCATCAACCGATGCCAGGCCTTCCCGTCCGCTTACGGCAACTTCCTTGACCTTATTAATGACAGCCTCCTCATCTGTCCCCGTCGTTAGGGGCGATGATTCCTCCGCATTTCCCGTATTCTCTGTCCCTTGTTTTTCTTCGTCTAAGTCTGAAACAACATCGGATTGCTTACCCGAATTTCCGGCGATGTAAAAAACAACGACAAGAATGACCAAAACTAAAATGATTATTGAAGTTTTTTTCATTTTTTTTGTTATTGGTTATCTCCTAATACAAAGTTATCAATATACAAAGTTATCAACATTGTGATTCTACAAAGTTTTGAAATAAAGAACCATAAAAATTGTGGATTACACGGATTTTTGCATACATTTCTATTTTACAGAAGTGTCGCACTTACTTGTTGAACTTACGTTTTAATGTTTTAGGCACGGACATATGGCGGTTTAATTAATTGATAATCTTCTAAAAATTCGTTCGGTGTTTTTCCGTTTAAACCGCAATGTTCTAGGTTGTTGTAATACATATTCCACTTTTTAATTTTCTT
>Ga0210057_1003604_pt1 | contig 21264 bp, 27 predicted proteins | sample CryGeyCG2114_010_2_FD_183968 | JGI IMG/M metagenome (GOLD analysis project Ga0210057, IMG submission 183968) | Groundwater microbial communities from aquifer - Crystal Geyser CG10_big_fil_rev_8/21/14_0.10 (SPAdes) (version 2) | ecosystem: Environmental > Aquatic > Deep subsurface > Groundwater ...
CGACCAACCCACGGAACCTGCGCCAGAAGTGGAAACGACGAAGACTTTCCCTTTCTTGATATGAAGAACGGCACAGGAATGTGTGGAGGGTGCCGAAGCAGAACAGTCTGTGCCGAGGTAGTAAATCTGCGTATTGAAAGGCAGGTCACTATTACCCTCGGCGAGGATGGACTCGGACGGAGAGGAAAGAGGAAGCCGGATAAACGAGAAGGCGACACACTACTACCAGATGATATCCTTACGCTGCAGGAAGTTGCGGAGAAGCAGAAGAAGTTGTGCGAGGATGCAAGGTGGTTTGCCGAACAGCTGGAGCAACCTGCCAGCTCGCTATTTCCCGAGGCAAAAGGCTCCCCGGCAAGCGTAAAGGAATACTTAGCGTCAATGATCGCAGGAGATTCCGTGTATGCTCTTGCTGCCTCAAGGCGACTAAAGATTGAGTCCCAGAGAACTATCCCGCCTCAAACCATCACGGATATGGTGACACATCCCAGAGAACACATCCGCGGAGTAACCATCGACAAAACAGCGACAGGAATAGTAGGACAGGACCCAACAAGCAAGAAGAAAACCAACTGGCGACAGCCTGCCTCGAGCTTCGGCGAGTCGTTCATGCAAGCAGGGTTCCTACGACCAGAAGAGAGCGAAGAACTACTCTCTTATGCGCTCCGAGTCCAGAGCCAAGACAGGAGACCGCCCAACTGGGCCTGCGCCTTCGCCAGCATTATTGGCGCTAAGCCCACCGCTGTCAGGGCAGCATGCAACAGGAAAGTGAAGTGACACCCCTTGGACCAAGCAGCTGCAGACAAAAACAACTTCGGAACTGATCCTTCCCTGTGGCCCAGTGAGTGCTTCCAACGCGGTGCGACATTCTGGTATGTCCCACCCATAATATACAAGCACTTCGAAGGACCGCGTGAAGCTGTCCTTCTGGACTTCTCGAACGAACCCCCAACACTCAGACTTTTCGTCAGCCACCCAAGCAACTTACTCGAGGTATGTATCAGCCCAGCTTCTAACAGGGTCTGGCCTCGAACCCCTACTGACTCATCCCTGACTCTCCCCACCGATTAACCCCGCCTCCGCAGTTCTCCTCGGTCACACTCCAGCCCCTCGCTAACCGGGGGGCTTTCGCTTTTATTATTGACAACTTTATTTTTAGGTTCATACTAAAAATAAATGGAAAAGCCCTTAAGAATCCTGCGAGTTATAGCAAGAATTTGGGGCGGACTAATAATCGTCTTTCTTACAGTAATGTTCCTGGGAAATCTTTTTATGCCTGGCGAAGGCGCAGGTCCAACAACCAAAGAATTTATCGGTTTTTTATTTATTCCCATCGGCCTAATTGCAGGATTAGCGCTTGCTTTCAAATATGAACTTATCGGCGGGACAATCACAGTTGTCAGCTTTATTATATTTTGCCTTTATCAACGCCTTTTCGATGTAAGTGATTTTGCATTTTACCTAAGTCCAATTTTTCTCGCGATGGTTTTTCCCGGCGCTCTTTATGTCATTTACGGATTATTTGCAAGGATAGATTAAAAAACAATTTAATAAAGTTCTGCCAAAAAAAATACTTAGGCAGACAAGGAGGAAAATGGCAAAAAAATATTGGTCTAAGAAGGTAACCGAACATAGCGATGTTTTAAACCTGGAGGAGGATGTTTTCACATGGAAAGATCCTGCGAAGATAGCCAAATCATTGCGCAGAACCGCCGAGAAAGATAAAGGTAAGAAAGGCAATTCATTTCAGTCAGTAATGTCCATGCTGAATTTCTATATAAATAGAGCAGGCAAGAATCTTAAGGCATCGCAAAAGAAGACCCTCGACGATGCTAAAACGGAGTTGAGAAAGCTGTACGATAAAAAGAAAAAATAAGCAAATAGCAGACGGCAGTAAAATCTTTAATTATTTCTGCGCCTAAATCTAAAATGCCAAAAAATAGAAGAATATTTTTTATATTTATTGCAATTTTAATAATTGTAGTTTTTATATTGCTTTTTTACTTTCTTCGTCAAAAATCCCGCCAAAACACCAATGGCGCAATTGTTTCTTCACCAAGCCCTACTACAACTATAACTCCGACAGTTACACCCACTGCAACAAATCAAAGCGGCCAATTTACTTATCCGATCAATGAATTTACCACCAGAATCACCAAGAAGCTATTTGGAATTTACATAACCCCGCAAAATTCGCCAATCCAGCCGGAGCGATTTACCGGCTATCACACCGGAGTTGATATCGAATACCAAGACGTAACTACAGACGTACCGGTTTACGCTTTTACCGATGGAGAGGTCGTAGCATCACAGACAGTTTTGGGTTATGGCGGAGTATTTATCATCAAATTTACGTGGAATGGCAAGGAACATACCGCTTTATACGGCCATATCCGCCCGAGCAGTTTGCCGGCACTCGGCCATGTTAATAAAAGAGATAAAATAGCAGTGCTCGGAACCGGTTATGGCTCGGAAACCGACGGGGAGAGACGGCATCTTCACTTTGCTATACTCTCCGATGCGCGAATTGATTATCGCGGATATGCGCAGACTCAATCCGAACTTTCCAGTTGGATTGACCCACTAACTTTATATAATCCATAGTCAAAATAGAAAATTCGGATAAATGTGGTATTATAACTGAAAATAATAGATTATTATGATCGAACAAGAACATTCTCCAGAAATCGAAAATCACGTAAGGCCGTTCAGGGATATCATTCAACTCCTGCCGGAAACGGAAAGACCAACAGCGCACCAGGTGCAAGAGGATATCAATAAAATTCCGTTTGAAACCAGGATTGAGGACTTTACCGATTTTCTTAAAACGCTCCACGAAGAAAAGGGAGAAGAATTACCAAATCCCAATAAATTTAAATTATTTCATCCGCTAGCGGGGAGTACTCTGAAAATTAGTGCTTGGTTGGAGTTGCCATTTGATACTCCAGACGGTGATTATCAAAGATTCATCCAAAAAGAGCTTACTAAGATAGAAACTAAGGAACAAGAAACTTCACAAAACAGTGAATAATAATTTGGGAAGATAAGAAGATAAAATGAGAAAATTAAACGAAATCTACAAATGCAATATTTGCGGGAATATCATCGAGGTCGTGCATGCTAGTTACGGAGAACTTGTCTGTTGCGGAAAACCAATGGAATTGCAAAAAGAAAAAACTGACGAAGCTAATCTGACCGCAAAACACCGACCAGTGATTGAGAAAACCAAAGATGGATTGCTTATCAAAGTCGGATCCGTGCCGCACCCGATGGAAAAAGAACATCATATTGAATGGATAGAAGTTCTCTCCGGCGATAAAACCTACCGTCAAACACTTAAGCCAGGCGGTAAACCAGAGGCAATATTTTGTCTGAAAGAAGCAAGATCAGCAAGGATTTATTGCAATATCCACGGGCTTTGGAAAAATTAATTAAACAGCGATATGAATAAACTAATTTCGCGACTCAGTATAGTTGGAGCAATTTTCGTGATCGTCGCCGGTACGCTTTTGCATTTTGTTTATGGTTGGAGCGGAGATAATTTCATCGTTGGGCTCTTCGCACCAGTCAATGAAAGTGTCTGGGAACATATGAAATTGGCATTTATCCCGCTCATTATTTTTGGATTCATCGATTATGCATACCTCGGGAGTAAAGTTAAGAATTACTGTTTCGCTTTAATGAAAGAAGTGGGGGTTGCTATTGTATTTATCATTGCCGTATTCTACATCTACACCGCATTCACAGGTGATAGTATTCTCTGGGTTGATATATCATCTTTTATCGTCGGCGTTATTTTAGCCAAGTGGACCGGATATTTGATATTAACCGACCGATTTAAGAAATACGAATTTCGCGGACTCAACACTCTTTCCGCCATAATCTTGGCTGCAATATTTGTTTTCTTCATCTATGCTACTTTGAATCCTCCACATGTCGGTCTCTTTCGAGACCCCGTGAGCGGCGGGTTTGGGATTGAAAATAATATCTAAGGAAATATGAGCGAACAAGAAGACTTTACCAGTGACATTTCGTACGAGGATGCGTTAAATTTATTAGGTGAAGAAAATATGCCGGTTCCAAAAGAGGATTTAGAAATTTTGAGAAATTATGCGAGGGACTGGCATCAAAATTATTACGAGTTATATACCCGCTTAGCTGAGCAATACGGGGATAGTGAGGTAAGGGCAAGAAAACTACACCATATTTTATCCGGAAGCAGCCAGCCAATTTCTAACTGGGAAAGTTTGACAAATGATACGCCGGGGGGAGAGATGGGAATGTTTGTCCAATCGATTATTGATAAATATAAACCGCAAGAAAAAACCAAACCGGAAAAAGCGGCCTAAAAGACAAAGTGCGAGGCGGATTCTACTTAATTTCTCATCGTAAGAAAACTTATAGGGTCTATCAATTTAATACTTATTATAAATAGGTGAGGGGAGAACCGCGATTGCCGAAGCATCGCAACTCTCCCCTGAGGGCCTGGTACCCAGCTATATGATAGCATAGAGGATGCCAGCTATCAAGAGGCCTATGGTTATTTGTAGCTAAAAATCTTGAACCAACTCGGCCGAAGGGATAGAATGCGAATAATGACAAAACCCAAAGAAGATAAAAACATTTTGCACCTTATCCAGCAAGCGGGAACACTGATGCTGATGAACCGAAATCATATTCGAAATCTCGGCAATATCACATTTGATACTATTGCCTCGCATAGTTTTCATGTCGCAATTATTGCCTATTGCATCACGCGTATGGAGGGAAGGGGACATGACGAAGGATTAAAAGCGATGAATATGGGATTAATGCACGACTTGGCCGAGGCGAGAACGGGCGACAACGATTTTGTTTCCAAAAATTACACAATTATGGACGAGCAAAGGGCGGAAAAAGACCAATTTAAAGATATTAAATTTGGCAAAGATCTCTTGCGGGAAACCAAAGAATATAACGAGCGAAAAACCAAAATTGCAAAATGCGTCAAGGATGCGGATACTGTAGCGCAAATGTATATGGAATGGACTCTGTCATGGCAAGGGAATAAGCTGGCAGAAAAATGGTTTAAGGGTGATCTGAAATATCGTGTTCCGCACCTAAAAACAAAATCAGCAAAAACTCTAATAAAGTTAATTAAAACCAGCGATCCGCAAGATTGGTGGTGGGATGAATTTGTCGCCAAGAAGGGTCCGAATCTGAAACATTTAAACGGATAAATTACGAATATTTAAATTGATATTGGAAGGGCCCGCAACCGAGGTTGCGGGCCCTGATGTCTCGGTAGATCCAGCAATCAGTCCCGGTAGAAGGGGGAGTCCTTCTGATCGTTCCAGACAACCTCCTTCTTGTTCCACTTCGCATGGCCGTCCACGAAGACGATGTTGATCCCGCCGTTGTGCTGGTCGGGATAGTAGGTTGTCCAGGTAGCCCAGGCGTAGTCGGACGGTCTATACGCCGTCCAATACATGCTGTCGAAGATCATACCGACCTGCGCCGGGTACTGGATGTCAGCCATACAAGCCCCGACTCCCAGTGAGTAGCCCACTGTCGAGTAAGTGTTGTAACCGTACCCCGTCGGGGTCTGATTGGGTCGGCTGGGGCAGAGTAAGATCTGAGCGTTCTTCATGTACGGTGCAATCACGTTGTACCACGGTAGATTATACACGCCCGGGTCTACAGCACGTCCGGGGAACCTCTCATCATAGTCCTGGACGTAGGACAATAACGCCAGGCCGAGCTGCTTGGTATTGGATAGACAGCTCGATTGGCGTGCCTTCTCGCGAGCCCTGGCGAAGACCGGGAAGAGGATCGCCGCCAAGATCGCGATGATGGCGATCACTACCAGCAACTCAATGAGCGTGAAACCATTGCGCTTGGGCATGAGACTTACCTCCAAGTATGTCCTCCGATTGCTTGTTAAACAAGCTAAATCGGTTGGTTTCGTTCTGGCCAAAAGTTAGCATATTCTTCTGATGAAATCAATAGTTTGCACTCTATTTATACTAATAATATTAGTTTTTTCTTGAATAACCCAAAAGGTGAAGGTATTATTTTATAAGGTGAAGATGGTAAAAAACATTATTTTCGATTGGTCGGGAGTGATTAACAATAATACCGATGACTTTATTCAAGTCATCTCTAATATGTTCAAAGCAAATGGCGGCCGAAAAATTACAAGAAGAGAATTGCGCCAAAAATGGACTCAGCCGTATATGAAATTTTACAACTTATATTTTCCCAAATGGTCGCTTACCGAACAAAGAAAACATTATCTAAATTCGATCCATAAATTTAAACAAAGGAAAATATTTCCCGGCATGCGAACACTTTTATATCAGCTCAAAAGAGAAGAATATAAACTTTATGTGCTTTCAGGCGATTTACCAAGATTTTTTCGCAAAGAAATGAAAGAATACGGACTCGAGAAGGTTTTTGACAAAATCATTTTAGATTTACACGATAAAACCGATGATCTAATCCAACTTATCAAAGACGAAAAACTCAAGTTGAATGAAACTGTCTTCATCGGCGATACCGTCCACGAAATTGAGTGCGCCAAAGCGGCTAATATTAAAAGCATAGCTGTCAGTTGGGGAATGAATACACCATCTATATTAAAAACTGCCCAGCCAACATATTTAGTGCATAGCACAAAAGAACTTAAAAAAATTATTTTTATTTCCTGAAAAGAAATCCAAAATTAAGATCCATTATTGCTTGCTGGTGAGAGTTGACAAGCAAGTAGTTTTTGATTATAATAGATGGTTCAAGCTTGCTTGAACAAAGGGGTTCGGAGAACTGGAGAAAACCATAGGAGGGGACATCCAATGTCCGACCTGCACCGGCTATTGATGGAACACCGGGACAAAGTACAAGCAAGAATCGCGAAGTGCCGTGAGGACCGAGCCACGGCGATCAATGAGATCGCCCATATACTCGGGCTACCAACCCCCGAGTACAACCACGACGAGAGTGAAGGAAGATTCTGTTGCACCGTCACCTTTAAGAACAGGGAGGGGATCATTCTTGAGACGGCCTCTGGCGGTTGGGCCCACAACAAGCCTGGGGCTCGGCGGTTCGCGGCGGCGGCACTACTAACCCAGCTCGGCCTGATCGGGAACACCGATCGTGCCCGAGCCGGTGACTTGCAGCCCAAATGCGCTGCAAGATAGCAGCGCACTATGGTTAGCAGGAGGCTAACCGGATAATTCAGGGCTTCGCCGTTACGGCGAAGCCCTACTTCTTTAATAATCAATTAAAAATGTATTTCGTTTCTTTTTTTACTAAAAAAATATTTAATCCACTCTTGATTTTCTTTTTAAATACCCGATAATTAAATTAACCCCCGGTGGTGGTTTGCCCGCGCCGGGAAAGTCGAGTCCGTAGAACCTGCTAGCGGGGCCGGAGCTTGCTCCGGCCCCTTTTTTACTCTTGAATTTTTTTCCATATTTAGGATAATAAAATAAATCGCTATAAAAAACTAAGGGGGAATATGGCAAAGCCAACAACATACGCAACACCAATTTGTTTGGTACTCACACTAATTGCAGCCATTGGCATTATCGCCGGAATTCTCGAAAAAAATGCTCTCTGGCTAATTTTTTTGCTCTTGCCAACGGTTATTTATGAGGTCTACAGGACCGAGGGTAAATCTACTAAATGGGCATCTTGGTTCTTACTAATCCTTTTGGTTGTTGAACTTATCTTTCTTTTATTTAACATCAAGTTTAATTTAGCAAGTTTTCTCGGGCAAGATTATGCTTATATCGGCTCAACTAACGTTCCGCTTGGCGATCTGACAGTGGTTTTTCCGGCTGCTATGGCAGTTCTGTCAGTCATCCTATTCTTCAGAACTGCAGGAATCTATACAAAATGGCTTTCTGTCATCATCTTCATCTCTATGATTGTTGCCGTTCATATTATCAGTCCCAATAGTTTTCAGGATCTCATCCGCTCATTGTTCAACTCCAATATATAGCAACCGTAAGATTCTAATTTTACATGATAATTGACGATAGAATAAAAAGGGAGCTTGTGTTCGCTCAAGGTTTTGAAAAAACCGAGTATTTTATTTTAAAAAAATTAGCACACAGAACCAAAGAAGGCACAACTAAAAACATACTTAACAAACTCGCCGGCTATTCAGACAAGCATTACAACATATTAAAAAAACACACCGGTAAGGATGCGAACGAAAGCGATTTAACAGTTCTTTACTATGTTATTACGGCAAAAATACTCGGCATTATTTTTTGTATTAAGTTATTGGAAAAGAGAGAGAATAGAGCGGAAAAAATATATGAACGATTGGTAAAAACTCATCCGGATTTTCAAGAGCTGGTTCGCGACGAAAAGGAAAATGAAGAAGATCTTATCAAATTAATCAATGAAGAAATACTAAAATATATCGGCTCGGTGGTGCTTGGATTAAATGATGCATTGGTCGAGCTGACAGGAGCATTGGCGGGATTCACATTAGCGATGCAAAATGGTCGCTTAATTGGAGCGGCGGGACTGATCACCGGCATTGCCGCTTCATTTTCTATGGCCTCAAGCGAATACCTTTCAACTAAAACTGAAGGCGGCAACAAAAGTCCTGCCAAAGCTGCCGTTTATACGGGCGTTGCCTATATCATAACTGTTATATTACTAATTTTCCCATATTTTATCGCGTCAAATTATTTAGTTGCTTTAACAATCATGTTATTCAACGGTACCTTAATCATTCTGTTATTTTCGTATTACGCTTCGGTCTCACAAGGCACGAGCTTTATAAAACGCTTTTCGGAAAACATTATCATTAGCTTTGGCATCACTCTAATTTCATTTCTAATCGGTTATCTCGTTCGAACTTTCCTTCACATCGAGATATAAAAAGACAATTTGTTAGGTTATTTCTATCGAAACAAGCAGAATTTTCTAAACCCGCCCGTATTTTGTAATTTACTCTTGAATTTTTCTAACAATAAGATAATAATATAAGTGCTGGCTGCGGCATCCGCACCGCAGCGGCGCTCCTATCGGAAGCTGTTTCGGGCCAGGGCCCCTGCCTGCCCCCCTTTTTTATAAAATTCATTGCAAAATAAAGAAATGACGAGTATATTGCGAGTTACTCGCAATCAGGTTGGGTTGGTATTAAGGAGGTTCCCATGCCGGTCCTCACGATGCAAGCCGTTCCCGCAAGTCCAAAGCCGTACGCCCAGCTCAACCATTTCCCAACGAATAAAGAAGAGCTGGCGGCGATGATCGCGTTTTGTATTGACCACGGATGTTTTACCTATATCAAAGGCAACCCCTTGTGTCAGTACCGTTTCAAGCCCGTAGGTGAGGTTGACGTCACAGAGACCAACTACTTCGAGCTTGAGCGACGTTTCACAAAGCACACCATCAACACCTGATTGCAGATGTTCCCCGGGCCGGCCTCCGGCCCCTTTTTTTATAAAGTCATAGTGTCTTAGAATAAATCTCTTCATTTACCAAAAGTTGACTTTGCGCTTCGAAAGAAGCTGGAACTGCATACCTCGCTAGCGAGGATAAATTCCAGAGTGTCTTTCAGAAAGCAAAGGCAAGCTTTTGAGCGTGCAGGGTAAGGAATTGTCAGAACCATAGGGGCTGCTTCGCAATTAAGCCCTTTTGGTTCTGACATCCATGGCAAGGTTTACCTTGCCAAGAATGCAAACTTCTGTTCGCAAAAATCTAAATTTACTCTTGAATTTTTTCAACATTAGGATAAAAATATAGTTGCTGGTGGCGATGCTATTCGCGCCAGCAATACTGGTGTAGTCCCTGCGGTGCGGGCTGGTCCCTCCGGGGATCGGCCCTTTTTTCATAAACTCCATACTTCCTTGCTAATCTGTTAATACAGGAGTAGAATGCAGGTGAAAATACTTTAGATTTAAGATTTTTTGAATTAAGAATTTATGCCAATATTCCACATCAACAATCAAAAACTCGAGCAGGATTTTATTGATGAAATAATTGTGAATTAATAGTGTCGGGGATAAAAATAAAATTATGAAAATTAAAGTTAGTAAAAATGGTCCGTACAAAGTCGATGATAAAATTCCGCTCAAGCGGGAAGAAATTGAAGCTGACGAAGAAGGCTTTTCTTGTCGTTGGCGCAAGAAGGAGAAACTGGAGACAGATGGGAATTATCGTCTCTGCCGATGCGGTCAATCAAAAGATAAGCCATTTTGCGATAGAAGCCACATAAGAGAAAAATTTAAAGCAAATGGTGCTGACGAAGCTGAAAAATATACTGATGGCGCAAAAAATTTCGAAGGCGAAAAATATGTTCTCTGCGACAAGGCAAAACTATGCGCTTCAGCTAAATTTTGCCATCGCGCCGGATCAGCCTGGAATTTAGTCGAAAAATCAGACAAAGAATCAGAAAATATTCTGAAAGCGGAAGTTTATAACTGCCCTTCCGGAAGATTGGTTTTAAAAAATAAAAAGACCGGCAAAACCATTGAGAAAAAATACCAGCCTTCAATCAGTATCACTGAAGATAAACCAGCCAATGTCTCCGGTCCTCTTTGGGTCAAAGGTGGGATTAAAATCGAATCTCCGAATGGCAAAATTTATGAAAAACGCAATCGTGTTACACTTTGCCGGTGTGGCAAATCCAAAAATAAACCATTCTGTGACGCCACACATATCGAAGAGGGTTTTAAGGAATAGCCATGCCAATATTCCACATCAACAACCAAAAAATCAAAGCGATCCGCCTGCAACGTCGTAGCAACTTCGAGCAGGTTTCAGAAAAGCGAAATTAGATAGGAAAATTAAACTAATTCCTGACTTGACACTGACTTTTTAGTCAGCCATAATATAGATATGGAGGGGGAAAATATCACAAAACGTCAGAAAGAAATTCTCGAATTTCTTTATCAGTCAATCAGGGAAAATGGCTTTCCACCAACCCTCGAGGAGTTTAACCAACAATTTGGTTTTAGGTCAAATCAAGCAATTATTGATCATCTTGCAGCACTTGAAAAAAAGAAATTGATAAAAAGGGATGGAGGTTCGGCTAGAGGTATATTCATTCGACCATTGGGTTATGAAGCAATCAAGAAAGAACCGCTAATCAGAAATGTTGGAGTTTCTGCTGCTGGTCCGGCTATCCAAGCCATTGAGCAGAATGAGTGGCTATCAATGCCGAGCGGCTTTAAAAAATACGAAGATGTTTTTATTGTCGAGATCAGCGGTAATTCTATGGTTGAAATCGGCATTTACGATGGCGACCATGTTTTAATCAAAAAAGCTAACGAGTACAAGAATGGTGACATTGTCTTGGCCCGCATCGGCGACGAAGTAACTCTTAAAACTTTTACTCATAAAGACGGAAGAGCATATTTAAAACCGGAAAATCCCGCCTGTCGCGACATCGCTATCACTCACGACACCTATTTTCTTGGAAAATTTATCAAAAACTTAAGTTGAGGAGTATAAATGGAAAATAAAACATCAGAAATTATTGCCAAAATTTTCAAGGACCCTGAAGCTCTTTATGGGCTAAAAGAATTTTCCGATCTTAATATCAACGAAATTTTGGAAATTTTTGAAAAGGACAAAAAGTACTATCTAAAATGTTTCAAGCGGGAAAAAACATCCAAGTTTATAATCCGGAAAATAATCAGACGAACTCCGAAGAAATCATTCGTCAACTCTGGCTCTATAAATTACTGAATTATTACAAATATCCAAAAGACCGAATCGAAGTTGAAAAAGATGTGCGTTTCGGTCGCGAAGTTAATGTAAAAGCGGTTGACATTGTAGTTTTTAACAAAAAGAAAGACACGCCCTACATTGTAATTGAAACTAAAAGGCCAAAAGAGGAAGAGGGGTTAGACTAACTTAAAACTTATCTTGCCGCTGAAGGCGCTCTGATTGGCGTCTGGTCAAATGGAAACGCAAAAGTTGTTCTTTATCGCCCATGGCCAAAAGATTACGAAACTCTTCGTGAAATTCCGAAAGTCGATCAGACAGTCGAAGATGTTATTAAAGAAAAATTGACTCTTTCCAAACTTAAAACTGAATATGATCTAAAGAAAATAATTGAAGCTCTTGAAGAACTTGTTCTCGCTGGCTCGGGCGCTGATTCTTTTACTGAAATTTTCAAACTAATTTACGCTAAACTTTACGACGAGAAAGAAGCAAAGAATCGAACAGAACAAGAAGTGCTATTTAGAAAATCAACAGAACACCAAATTACTTATGACACAATAAATCAGTTGTTCTCCGATGCCAAAAAGGAGTGGCCGGGAATTTTTGAACCGCACGAGAAAATAAATCTTACTCCTTACCACCTTTCAATTTGCATCGGCGAACTTGAGCAAATTAAACTTCTCGGCGCCAGTTTGCAAATTATGGACAAGGCATTTGAATATCTTTTGACTTCAATCGCCAAAGGCAGCCGCGGACAATATTTTACTCCACGCAATGTTGTTGATATGGCAGTAAAAATGCTTGGTCCAAAAAGAAATGAAAATGTGATTGATCCGGCTTGCGGCTCAGGCGGATTTTTAATTCACGCTATGTGGTATGTCTGGCAAAATGAACTAGCTGATTCCGACAAAGAAGTGAAAATTGATTATGCCAGAAAACATCTATACGGGATTGATTTTGATGAAAAAGCGGTGAAAATCGCCCGCGCCCTGATGCTTATTTCCGGCGACGGCAGATCTCATGTTTTCAAACTCAATTCACTCGATACCCGCGAATGGCAGGGCGAGGAAGCAGAAAAAGTTCGCGCCCGAGCCGAACTCCAGCCGCTTCTTTACGGATTTGAAGATTATCCAAAAAATAAAGAAAATCAGGAAAAGTTTAAATATTTAAACTTTGACGTTCTTTTGACTAATCCGCCATTTGCCGGAGAAATTCACGACCAAATTCTTTTCAAGGATTACGAGCTGGCAAAAAATGAAAAGGGCAAATACAAAAATAAAATCGAACGGCATATTCTATTTATCGAAAGATGTTTGGAAATGATTCGCCCGGGCGGAAGAATGGCGATTGTTTTGCCGCAAGGAGTTTTTAACAATACAAATATGCAGCAAATCCGCCAGTTTCTTTTTGACAAAGCAAAAATTCTGGCAGTCGTCGGTCTGCAGGTAAATACATTTAAACCGCACACCGGCACAAAAACTTCGGTTTTGTTTTTACAAAAATGGGCAGAAAATGAGAAGCCGAAAAAAGATTATCCGATTTTTATGGCGGTTTCGCAAAAAGCCGGCAAAGATAATTCCGGTGATTATGTTTATCGAAAAGACGGAAAAGGTAATTTTGTTTTCCGCGGCATCGGCAACGAAAAACTTCTCGACGACGACCTCAACGAAATCGCAGAGGAATTCATCAAATTCGCCAAAGAAAATAAATTTGAATTTTGGAGGTAAAATGCCAGTAAAATTACATTTTTTAAATGTTGGTGACGGTGATTGCACTATTATTGATTTTCCGACGAGAACTCAAGGTGAAAATAATCTTGATTCAAGAATTATGGTCGTTGATTTCAAGCATAATGTTGATCATGATGAGTATGAAAATCTTATCAATTATTACAAAAATAATTTTACAGAAAACGGTTTAATAAAACCAATTTTTAGATTTATTGCCACTCATCCGCATAAAGATCATCTTACTGGCATAAAAGAACTTTTTGAAAATAGCGGGGTAGAAATTTTGAATTTTTGGGATTTAGACCATAAATTCAAACCAATACAATATGGCGAAAATTGGGAAAGTTACAAAAATGATTGGGAAAAATATTGCAACTTAAGAAACGAATCTTTTGTTCGTAGATATTGGGATGATCAAAATGAAAAAATTTCATTTTGGGACGAAGATAGGATTACTATTCTATCTCCATCTAAAGAACTTTTTGAATATGCCCATAAAAATGAAAATGGATCCGATAGAAGTCCCGAAGAAATTTTAATTCATAGTATGCCCTATGTTCTCTTGATAAATATCAATGATATTAAAATACTACTAGCCAGCGATTCTGATGATAAGTGCTGGGAATATATTCTGAAGAACCATGGGAACAAAATAGGAAATATTGATATTTTAAAGGCACCCCATCATGGCAAAAAAAGTGGATTTATCGAGAGGATATTAGAAACAATGTGCCCAAAAAATATTATTTTTTCAATTTCACAAGACAGTTATCAAGCCGAAGGAGCAGAAAAAGACTATGCAAGAAAATGCCCCGATGCTAACATACATAGTACTTCCGAGAAAGGAAATATCATTTTTGAATGTACTTATAATCAACCGCAACAAATAAATTTATTATCAAATGGAACAAAAAATATTTTCCAAATTTAACTTTTATGATCAATTGGGCTACCTGATGGTCGGGTCGATAGCAACCATAATTTTTATTTTGGATGTAAGATACTTTTTTAATAAATTAATCCCTGTTTTCAATTTAGATACTTTTCTGGTTTGGTTTGTAATCATTTATTTTATTGGTCATTTTATTCAGGGTCTTGCGAATCTTTTTAACAAAATCCCATTGATCAACTTTTTAATAAAAGAGGATAAAGTAAATTTTTCAGAATCCGAAGAAGAAATTTTAAATGAAGCAAAAAAATATTTCAAAATAAGAAAACAGAACAATAACAAAATTTGGAATTTCTGCTATACCTTGACTTTGGCAAAGGATATCACTGGCAATATTCAATCTTTTAACGCATACTACAGCCTTTATCGTGGGTGGTTGGTCATTTTTCTATTACAATCTTTCTTTTTACTCTATTTTTCTATTTTCAACTATAGCAGAATTAATTTATCTCTTTTGGTTATATCTATACTGCTGAGTTTGGTTTTTTATTTAAGATCAAAACGATTCTGGCAACATCTGAGAAATAAAGTTTTTGAAACTTTTGTAGTAGTAAAAACATTAAATTTATGACTTATTCAATAATCAAAAAATCACAACTCGAGGGGGCTTTGCGACTGGATGCGGAGTATTACCAGCCGGAGTATTTGGATGCCGCAAATAAAATTACAGGGATTAAATACACGACAATCAAAAAATTAGCAGAAAAAGTTTTTAGCGGACCATTTGGGTCAACATTAAAAATGTGAATCATATCAAAATTTTGGTATCCCATTTATTCGAATAGGCGACATCTCGGACATTTTTATTCAAAAGGAAAATTTAATTTTTATTTCAGAAAATGAACACAGGCGAATTTATAGTACACGGCTTAACCCCGGCGATATTGTCTTGTCTAAAATTGGAACGGTGGGACGGCTTTCAGTTATCAGCAATGAACTCGGTGAGGTTAACATTAGCGAAAATAACATTGGGATTAGACTACAAAACCTAGATGAAAATCTTCGTTCATTTATTTTATTTTTCCTGCTTGGCAAATACGGGCAATCACAAATTATTCGTAAAGCAAGTGGAAATATCCAGCTCAAACTCAATGTGATAGATATCGAAAATTTAATACTACCAGTTGCCCAAAGAGACCAAAACGAATTATTTGCAAATTATTTTCGACAAATAACCGAAAGTAGAAACGAATCAATAAACTTTTATCGCGAAGCTGAAAATTTGTTGTTAAAAGAACTAGGGCTGGAAAATTTTAAATCCGAAAAGAAATTATTTTCAATCGTTAATTTTTCCGACTGCCAAAAAGCCAACCGCATAGATCCTGACTTTTACCAGCAAAAATATTTTGATATTCTTTCTGCCATTTCAAAAAACAAATCTGAAAAAATAAAAAATATTGCTAAGCGAATAAATGGCAATCAAAAAATTATTCGAGATAGAGAATATAATTATACCAAAATTAGCGATATTGATATTTCCAGTGGATCAGCTAATTCAAACAAAATTATTGGCAAAGATTTGCCGGCAAATGCAAAAATTAGAATTACTGGTGGTGAATTAGCCATTTCAAAAGTCAGACCAACAAGAGGTGCTATCGCAATTATTCCAGAAAAATTTTCAGAGAATCATATTATTAGCGGCGCATTTTCTGTTTATGAAGTTAATTCGCCTATTAGAGAATATTTACAAGTTGTTTTAAAATCTATTATAGGTAAATTGCAAATGGAACGACCAACAACTGGAACTTCATATCCAACAATTACAGATCAGGACGTAGAAAATTTATTAATACCAATTTTGCCGAAAGCAATTCAGGAAAAAATCGCCGATTTTGTCCGTCTCTCCCACTCCGCCCGCCAAAAATCTAAAGAATTATTAGAATCAGCTAAGAAAAAAGTTGAGGAATTAATAGAAGAAGAAGGTGATTAGAATGGCAAACGAGAATAAAGGGAAAAAATGGACTAATGACGAAATTACGAAATTAAAGAATTTCGCTAGTGGTAATACTCCTACCAGATTAATTGCAATGAAATTAAAAAGAACAAAAGAAGGCATACAAGCAAAGGCACAAGGGTTGAATATTTCTTTGCGACCAATTAATAAATCTCCTTACAACAGAAGAAAAAAGAAATAAAAATCATCAAGGAGTCGGCGGAATGATTTCAATAGTATTGCAAATATTAGGATTGATCTTGCTTTTTACCGGAAACCTTTTAATCTCCGACGCAGTTACTAGATTCGATACAAGAAAAAGTAAGTGGTGGAAATGGGGCAATCGGTTACAGGGAGCTGGTTTCATCCTGGCTTTATTAAGTATTTATATCCAATATGCCGAAAAATAGAATTATCCAAAAGTATCATTATACTTGAGGAGTTTTTTGATTCGGCGCCAGATAAATCAATAGATAAACTGTCACTTGCGACACCTTTACCAAAAGTGATCTTTTGCACATAGTTTTGGGGTGGTACAAAAACTATCCTGAAATCTAAAAGTTTTGTATTCCTTTTTCAGGAAGTAAAAATAATTTAGCGCTTAATTAACAAGTGATTTAATCCCACGACGCAATGTCAGGATAAATTGTAAAGACAAGCTGAAAAGAAAATTACTTTTTATGCTCATAGAAAATCGTGGTAGGGATAGGAAGTTCTGATTTGAGGGGTGGTACCCGAAAAGGGGAGTGCCTTCGTTTCGGGCTTCACTCCCTCAATCTCCCTTTGGTTTCAAAATCCACGGCAAGTGTCACCTTGCCAAAATCACTAAATTTAGTCCGTAAAAAAATTTTATCTAAAAAGGCATGTTTGTTTCTTTTACTCTTCCTCTTCTTTTTCTTTTTTCTTACCGAGAAACTTGCACATCTTGCATCCGCAATCCACGCATACGCCTTTGGCCATAGTTCCGCCGTTTTTCATCGGAACTTCTTCGATATCCTTCATTTCTTTATTTTCCTTGCATCTCATACATCGCGCTGTCATTGGTTCGTCTGACATTATTCTCCTTTTTTTATTGATACAATTAAAATATATATACTTGCTCCTAAAATATCAACCCTGTGCGCCTTTTTAGCCAGAATTTAGTTAAATCCAACGACCAATCGGCACAAAATTTATAATGTCCTCTGTCCAAGCGCATCGGACAAAAAAATGTTAAAATAAAAATGAAATTATTAACACTTATTAAATGAAAATAGAAAAGAAAATTTGGCCGGAATATTTTGACGAAGTTAAATCCGGAAAGAAAAAATTCGAATTTCGTCTTGCAGATTTTAAAGTCAAAGCAGACGATATTCTGGTTTTGCGAGAATGGGATCCAAAAACCAAAGAATATACGGGTAGGAAAATAAGTAAAAAAGTATCCTATGTGCTAAAAACCAAAGATTTAAAATTTTACTCGCAAAAAGATGTCAAAAAATACGGATATCAAATTATTCAATTAAAATAAGTTATGTATAACACCGAAATAGAATTAAAATACAAAACCATTAATTTGCCCCAAATCGAAAAACAACTTAAAGGATTGGGCGTAAAATTTATAAAAGAATTCCGCTGCGTTGATTCATATTTTCTGATTACGGGAAACGATGGACGCCAATATCTAAGAGTACGAGAAAAAGACGGGAGATCAGAGCTCAATTATCATTTTGTTATCTCGCATCAAGAAACCAAAGAGTGGGAAACGGAAGTTGAAAGCGCCGAATTAACTAAAGAAATCCTGCGCAAGATCGGACACAAAGACGATGTTGCAGTCGATAAAACAAGGAAAATATACAAATATAAAAACTCGGAGATATCACTGGACAAGGTAAAAAAATTAGGAAATTTTATCGAGATCGAATCTCCGTCAAAAAAAGAACTGTGCGAAATTGAAAAAGAGTTGGGATTTACCAAACAGCAGAGATCAGACAAAATGGGTTACCCCGATATGATTCGGGGATACCTGATAGGCAAAGAATAAAAGCTTATTTTCTATTCTTCGACTTTCTTTTTGCCGAGAAACTTGCACATCTTGCATCCACAATCCACGCATACGCCTTTGGCCATAGTTCCGCCGTTTTTCATCGGAACTTCTTCGATATCCTTCATTTCTTTATTTTCCTTGCATCTCATACATCGCGCTGTCATTTTTTCGTCTGACATTATTCTCCTTTTTTTATTGATACAATTAAAATATATATACTTGCGCCTAAAATATCAACCCGATAGGCACAATTCACCTCATTCTCAAGGATCAGTTGCGATATACATCGCATCAATGCTTTATATCTAATATTACACTCAAAGTCAAGATAGTTGTAACAAACAAAAAGATCAAACTAACAATTCCTAAGACAAATCCACTGCATCTGTATATAATCAAGAAGATAAATCAGCAGACCAAACTACTCTTGAAAAAATTTTAACTTATGGGAGAATATAGATTATCGCTGACAGGTTGGCAATCTCGGCAAGAGATACAGTCATTGCATGCCGGGCCGCACCTGCCATACCGCATTAAAACACCTTTTGAACTCTGCCGCCAGCCCTGGTCAACGACCCATGGGGTACGCAACGTTCGAACCGTTTGCGTGCCCCTCGGCTTTATCCCCACACCAAACTCTCGACGATGGTACATTTCTACCTTAGTTGGTATGTCAATCAACCCAGTTATTTAAGCAAAAATCTCAGGATTTGGTGTGGGGGTAGACCGTTTGTGATTTGTTCGGTATAATAGAGTTATGGAAAAAGAAATTCTAATACTGCTTATTGCAATTTTCGCCGGGTTAATCATCGCGGCCGGTGTTATCATTTTCTACATCAGCCGAAAACTCCAGGAACTCAGAAACGACCGCCTTAACGACCAATCAATGCAACTTTTAAACCAAAATGTTGTGTCGCTGCAAAATAGTTTTCAGGAAAAATTAGATCGCACCAACCAATCTATAAACGAGCGTCTTGATAATGCAGCGCGCGTCATCGGATTGGTAAACAGGGAATTGGGACAAATGTCGCAGATCGGCACGAGTTTACAGAGTCTGCAAAATTTCCTCAAGAATCCGAAACTGCGCGGCGGACTGGGAGAGCAAGGATTAAAAGACATGCTGGCACAAACATTTCCCAACGAACTCTACAAAATGCAGCATAAATTTAGAAATGGGCAAACCGTTGACGCAGCCATCAAAATCGAAGCGGGAATTGTGCCGGTGGATGCAAAGTTTCCACTTGAGAATTTTAATAGAATTATCAATGCCAAGACCGAAGAAGAGAGGGGAGAGGCGAGACGAAAATTCAGAAGCGACTTTAGAGTGCACGTTAATGCAATCAGTAAAAAATATATCTTGACTGACGAAGGAACGGTCGATTTTGCGTTAATGTATATTCCGTCAGAAACCGTTTATTACGAGCTAATTTCCAATGAGAATGATCTCCATGACTATGCCATCCGAGCCAAAGTAATCCCAACTTCGCCAAATACATTTTTCTATTATCTGCGTTCTATCATGCTTGGGTTACAGGGGAAGAGAATTTCTGAGATGTCAAAACAGATTCTTTCCACTTTAAAGATTATTCAAACACAGAGCAAAAAGTTCGGAGACGGTCTGAGTGTTCTGAACCGACATGTCACAAATGCAAAGAGCACAATGGAGAAAGTTGACTCTGAGTATTCGCAACTCGCTAACAAGATCGACCACGTCAGTACGCTGGAGGCCCAGCAAACCGACTTAATTGAAGAAACGACCGAAGCAAAACCGGATGAACTTATCTAAAGTTTTCGAAAATAAAGATCTTCTGGTTATCGATAAACCGGCGGGTTTAATGGTACATCCCGGGGCAGGGGAGAATGAAACAAATTTGTCGAGGTGGTTTGTCGAAAATTATCCTGATATTAAAAAAGTTAACTGGCCAATACCGGAAAGAGCGGGGATTGTACACCGAATTGACAAAGACACCTCCGGACTTATAATTCTTGCCAAAAATTCTCAAACGCTCGCCAAATTGCAAGAGCAATTTAAAGAGCATCTTATTATAAAAAAGTATACTGCTTTGGTCTACGGCGTTCCGAATCCTGAAGAAGGGGAGATCAGCGGGCTTATTGCGCGCGATCCCAATAACCGCCAAAAACAGAAAGTTCAGTTAGTTGATTTCGGATTGGATGAGAGCAAAAAGAGGGAATCTCTTACTAAATACAAAGTAATAGAAAAATTTATTTTCAAGAAGGAAAAATTATCTTTGGTGGAAGCGCAGATTTTTACCGGTAGAACGCATCAGGTCAGAGTTCATCTAAAGTTTATCGGTTATCCAATTATCGGCGATCAGAAATATTTTACTAAGCCGTCAAGGCGAATATCGAAAAAGTTGGGGGTAGATCGCCAGTTTCTGCACGCAAGATATCTAAAATTTCAAGATCCAAGAACAGGGGACTGGGTTGAATTAAAGTCCGACCTACCAGAAGATCTCAAATCCATAATCAATAAAATTAAAGCCTGGCGCATTTCCGCACTCATCTCCGGATCAGCGGCGGCCGCCGAGAACGAGCAATTGATGAGATCGAGTCCCACCTTGTAGGCAAGGTTAGGAAGGTAGGGAATATAGGCGGCACAAGCGATTCCCTTCGACTCAACAATCAGCCCAGGGTCTCCCGAAGCCGCTCCAACCAGGAGAGAGAACTCGGCAACATTGCGAGTGAACGTTGCTCGCTGGTCGGCTGAGCATGGGACAACCATGCCGAGGACAACCACCAAAACTACGGCCCATCGTATGCACATTAGAAACATCCATCCTTCCAAGGTGCTCAGTCTATTCAACCACAAGGTTGAGTTGCTGCTGGCCACAGGATAACTGAAGATAGGGGAAATCACAATGGATTTAGGCAATCATTTTATGGTATAAATAAATAATGAAAATAAAATGGTTTGAAGAAATAGAAAAACCTATTTTGG
>Ga0210057_1003605_pt1 | contig 21259 bp, 18 predicted proteins | sample CryGeyCG2114_010_2_FD_183968 | JGI IMG/M metagenome (GOLD analysis project Ga0210057, IMG submission 183968) | Groundwater microbial communities from aquifer - Crystal Geyser CG10_big_fil_rev_8/21/14_0.10 (SPAdes) (version 2) | ecosystem: Environmental > Aquatic > Deep subsurface > Groundwater ...
TCTCACGCTTCTCATGTTCCTCGTGCTTCTGAGACATGACAACCCCCCTTCACCCTATTAAAGAGCCACTAAAATAAAGAACCACTAAAAAAATTATATCAAAAAAAGCAAAAAAAGTAAATTTTTTCAGTTATTTTTCAGCTGGCTGGTATAATCTTGGTTACAATGAGAATTTTGGTGGTTGAGGATGAGCACCGGATTGCTAACGCGATCAAAAAGGGTTTGGAGCAGGAGTCCTTTGCGGTCGACGTGGCTTATGATGGAGAACAGGGGTTTGACTTGGCGGCTGGCGAGGCTTATGACGTCATCATTTTGGATTTGCTGTTACCGAAAATGAGCGGGATGACGCTTTGCCGGCGTTTGCGGGAGGAAGAAAAAAACCACACGCCGATTTTGATGCTGACGGCCAAAGACCAGCTGGAAGACAAAGTGAAAGGGTTGAACGCCGGCGCCGATGATTATTTGCCCAAGCCATTTGCCTTTGCCGAGCTTTTGGCTAGAATCAGAGCCTTGTCCCGAAGACCAACAAATAGTTTGCAGCCGATTTTGGCCGTAGCGGATTTGACGTTGAATCCCCACGGTTTTGTCGTGAAGCGGGCGGGTAGAGAAATTAGCTTGTCCAGAAAGGAGTTTGCCCTGTTGGAGTATCTTTTGCATCATCAAGGGGAAATCGTTGACAAGGATCAGCTGATTAATCATGTCTGGAATTATGACGCGGATATTTTGCCCAATACGGTGGAGGTTTACATTGGCTATCTGCGCAAAAAATTAGGCAAGCCGAATTTAATTAAAACCAAAAGAGGCTTTGGATATATAATTAGCTTGTAGCTGTTAGGAGAATGTATATTAAATCGTTTAAACAGTTAATTGTTTGGCAGAAGTCGGTTGAATTAACAACGGAAATTTATAAAATTACTGTTGAATTTCCCAATTTTTTAAAATGTGAATTTTTATTAGAAGAAATTCAGAAGATGTTAGCGGTAATGATCAAAAATTTAAATATTCCTAAAAGCTAAAAGCTATCAGCTATAAGCTAGAGCAATGTTTCAATCGGCCAGGCTTAAACTAACCCTTTGGTATCTGCTGATCATCATGAGTATTAGCCTGTTTTTTAGCGGGATTATTTACCGTAGTGTCAGCTTTGAAGTTCAAAGCAGGTTAAGCAGAATTGAAGAGCGGTTTCCCGAATGGCAGCCCGGCCGGCCGATGCTGCTGTTGGTTGAGGACTTGGCTTTTGTCAAGAGAAGGGTGTTGCTGATGCTATTTTATCTCAACGGGGTGATTTTAGCGGTTGCCGGAGCCGCCGGTTATTTTTTGGCTGGAAAAACTTTAAATCCGATTGAAGCGGCTTTGGAAGAGCAAAAACGATTTGTGGCCGACGCCTCTCATGAGTTGCGTACGCCATTAACCGCCCTCAAAACTTCTATAGAAGTCACTTTAAGGCAAAAAAAGTTAACGGTCCAAGAGGCAAAAGCGGTTTTGCAGGGCAGCCTTGAGGAGGTTGATGGCTTAGAGCTGTTGACCAGCCGGCTTTTGAGTCTGGCCCGTTACCAACAAACTGACCATGGCTTTGCTTTACAACCCGTCGATATCAGCACTGTAATGACGACGGCAGCGAAAAAAGTTGCCCCTTTGGCCCAAGAGAAAAAAATTGATTTAAAAGTAAGCAAGCGGGCACAGCTGGTGACAGTGGATATTAAGAGCGTGGAAGAAATGCTGTTAATTTTTTTGGACAACGCCCTAAAATACACCCCCAGTGGTGGTCAAGTCAGCTTGATAGCCAAAACCAGTAACAAAAATTTGATTTTAGAAATTAAAGACACCGGTATCGGCATTGCCGCTAAAGATTTACCTCATATTTTTGACCGCTTTTATCGGGCTGACCAGTCTCGTTCCAAAGCAATTGTGCCTGGTTTTGGCTTGGGCTTGGCTTTGGCCAAAAAAATTATTGACAAGCATCATGGTGCAGTCAAGGCCAGTAGCCGGCCAGGTCAGGGAACGACTTTCACGGTTAAATTACCCCTTTAGACAACTTGATTTTCTTTTAAGTCTCTTTTCAGGTTGATAGTTTATTCTTCATTGGGAGGACCGCTTGGACTAGGCTGTGAATGACGGTCAAATCAGCCCGGAACAGAAGGGGGCACTGGTTGCTAAAAAAGCGGCCCCTGCCAGCAACTGCTCAGCCTGCACTCTTGATTGGGGTGTGGGCTGCTGGCGAATTTGATAGAATTGGTGGAGTGACTAAAGAGATTTTGGCAATAAAATTTTCAAGGAGAGAATTGCCGCTTTACAGCCTGGCTTTTATAAGGTTACTCGTGTCTTTGCAAAACGGGGAAAGAATAAATAGCTTTAACATTGACAGTGAGAGGCGCAGGGAAGGAGAAGCTGAACAAGCAAACAGGCGAAGAGAAGTTTTGGTAGCAATAGAGCCGGGAGATACTTTAGTTAATATAGCCAAGAGATGGGGCCAGTTGGGTTCAAGCGTGCGGTTGATTAAAGAAGCAAACCAGTTAACGGGCTTTTCGCTTGAGGGCAAGTCTGCTTTGGCGGTGCCGTTTTTTCTTCCCCAGGGAAGAGATTTGACACGGCGACCGCATGAATATCGAAGAGTTGCTGGCGGATTAGGAATGTTTTTTATTAATCTATGCAGCCGGCTCGTGCCAGCCTTGCCCTCTCTTAAAAAGGGGCCAAGGCCGATGCCTTATTTGCCGATAAGTTATGCGCCGAATGGCCAAGCGGCAATCGACTATCGCACCCTGCAAGTTGAAGCGCTTGCTTTGCAGTATCAGACCAAGGCGCTAATTTGCCCCTTGGAATTTGCGGGTTACCAGGGGGAATTATTTTTAGGGAGTCAAAGATTGGGTCAATGTTTCGCAATAATACATTCCTTAACTAGAGGAAAAACAGACAGCTGCCAGCAAGTGGCTTTGACTCTTAAAGCTAACGATGCTTATTTTTCTGCCATGGAGGTAGCCGAGCAGCTTAAAAAGTGGGGGTTTATCAGCGATCGTGTTGGCCAGTCGGCCTAACAAGGTGGTAAACTAATGGTTTATCCCGCCAGAGCTCTGGCCGAAGGCATCGTTGACTTTTTGGGGTTGTAGCAAAGTTAGGGACTTAGGTTGGGGGTCAGGTTGGCCGGGCGGATAGCGGTGTAGCCAGTCGGAAAGGGGCAATCGAGGCAAAACGAGATGCCTAAAGGGTCGGTAATTGCCGGATGAGGTTGGGTTTCGCGGTTTTCCGGCAGGGTTTGACCGGTGGCCAGCTGGCCGGTGGTTTTGTCGATCTCAATAAATTGAACGAGACTTTCCGCTTCGGGCAGAGTGTCCTCAATAAAATATTCAAAACGAGTTTCGCAGGGGGCATCCGGATGGGGCGATTGGCCGGAGAGCCGGCAGACTTGAGTCCCGATCACCCCTTCGGGTTTCAGCGGCCATTCTTGCTGACGATCTTTAAGGACTGCGGTGATGATTTTGTTCCAAATCGGCGCGGCGCCGGTGGTGCCGGAGGCGATGTAAGACATGGGCGAGTTGTCGTTGTTACCCACCCAAGTGACGACCATGGCTGATGGCGTCCAGCCGATTGTCCAGTTGTCCCGCAGGTCGTTGGTGGTGCCGGTTTTGACCGAGACTTCGGGATGATTTTTGATGTTCAGCCACGAGCTGGGGCCAAAAGCCGCGCTGCGGGCGTTGCTGTCCAAAAGGGTGTGGTTAATCAGGTAAGCCGCCTCCATGCTCAAGACCCGCGGTCCCTCCGAATCAGCGGGACGTTCAGCAATTATTTTCCCCTGGTGATCGACGATTTTTTGAATTGACCAGAGGTCCTGGCGGATGCCGGCGTTGGCAAAAACGGAATAAGCTTGGGCTAGGTCATGCATCGTCACTTCGCCGCCGCCCAAGGTGATCGACAGGCCGTAGGCCGCCGGGTCCTTAAACGTGGTGATGCCCATCTGAGTGGCCTGGTCAATAAAGTTTTCCAAACCGTTGAGGGCCAAAATCTTGACGGCCGGGACGTTGTAAGAATTGCCCAAAGCAAAGCGTACCTGCACCGGACCATGAAATTGATTGTCATAGTTGACGGGGCAGTAAGTCTTTTGGCCGGTGACATTAAAGCAAGTCGGCACGTCATTGATGACCGTGGACAAAGTGATCAGTTTTTTTTCCAGCGCCAAGGCGTAGTTAATCGGTTTGATCGAGGAACCGGGCTGGCGGGGGCGCAAGGTGATGTTGACGTTGCCGTCGATGGCCTCGTCAAAGTAATTGCGGGAGCCAACCATGGCCAAAATTTCCCCGGTTTTGGGATTGGTGACCAGCGCTGCGCCATTGGACGCTTTTTCGCGCGTCAGCTTGGCGACTTCGACAGCCACGGTCTGCTGGACAAAATTCTGTAGGTCCAAATCCAGAGTGGTGGTCACTCGCAAGCCGCCCTGCTCGACCATTTTTTCGCCGTATTTTTCGACTAGTTGTTCCTTAACGTGCAGGACAAAATGAGGGGCTTCGATACTCACTGCCGGCGGGGCGTAGGCTAGTTCCTCATTGATTGCCTGCGTCATTGTGTCGCGGTCAAGATAGCCGGACGCCATCATTTGCTCCAGGACTCTTTCCTGACGCTCTTTGGCTAATTCCGGGTGCGCCCCAAAAGGGGAAAAACGGGTGGGGGAAGCCGGCAAGCCGGCCAGCAGGGCCGCTTGGGCCAGACTCAAGCCGCGCGCCGGCTGGTTAAAATAAGTTTGGGCGGCGCTTTCGATTCCCCACGCTGTGCCCCCATAGGGAGCTTGGTTAAGATACATTTCCAAAATTTCGTCTTTACTGTAAATAGCTTCGGTAGCCAAAGTCAGCATGGCCTCCCTGATCTTGCGGCGGACGGTTCGCTGGGGAGTCAGCAGGGCATTTTTGACCAGCTGTTGGGTGATCGTCGAGCCACCCTGCAGGGAGCGGTGAAAAAGAGTGTTGTAAAAAGCACGGGCAATGCCCCTGAAGTCAAAACCGTGGTGCTGGTAAAAATTTTTGTCTTCCGAGGCAATTGTCGCCCACTTAACGTAGTCCGGCAAGTCGGCCAGCTTGATCGGCACGCGATTTTTTTCGGCGTAAATTTCGTACAACAGCCGGCCCTGCCGGTCAAAAATCAGCGTGGAAGCAGGGAAAACATCCGAGTTCAATCGGGTAGGCGAGGGGAGGCCCTGAAAAAGATAAAAAAAGACCAGCAGCCCGCCGGCCAGCAAGACCAAAGCTAGGAATTTAATCTGGGGCAGTCGCCACACCGCTCTATTGATAATTAAGACGTGCTTTCTTTTTGACCTTTGGGGCACAGTGGTGATATTATAATTTAACAAATGATTTTTGGGAAACTCTTTCATCAAGAAAATCTTTCGGTCAAGCATGTTTTGTTCTTATTTTCCTTGATCTTTGTCTGCTGGTCTACCTATCGTTATTTTCCCGAGCCGCCCTTGTGGTTAAGCGAGCTGATTTTAAAGCCGGTGATCTGGCTGCTGCCGACTTTTTGGTTGGTGACGCAAGTGGAAAAGAAATCGCTGGCCTCTTTGGGTCTGACGTCAAAAAACCTGTTGCCGGCGATCTACTGGGGGGTTGGCTTGGGCATCATTTTTGCCTTGGAGGGTCTGATTACCAATATTTTGAAATACCGAGGGGTGAATCTGGTTAATTTGCAATATAACTTCGGCCAGTTTTTGGGCGTGTTGCTGATTTCTTGGATGACGGCTTTTACCGAAGAGGTGGTTTTTCGTGGCTATATTTTCAATCGCTTGAGCGAAATTTGGCACCGGGAGTGGCGGGCGGGCCTGGTTTCGGCGGGCTTGTTCGCGCTGGCTCACCTGCCGATCGGCATTTTTGTTTTGAGTTATAATCCGCTGGCCATGGTGGCTTATCTGCTGTTTGTGTTTGTTTTTGGCTTTGGTTCTGCCTTTGTCTTTGCCCGTTCCGGCAACCTGGTTTCCAGCATCCTGCTCCACTTTTTCTGGGCCTGGCCGATTATCCTGTTCCGATAACGGATAAGGCCTTGAAAACTAAAAAGTAAAAGGGTAAGATGACTATCAAAAGATGTTGAAGAAGGGATTGCTGATTACCGGAGTTTTATTGTTTGCCTTTGGTGTTCTGATGACCTCGCTGTTTTGGGCGTCGGCTGAAAGCAGCTGCTCTTCGTCAGCCAACCAGGTACTGGCAATTGAGTCGGAGACGGTGGATTATTACTTGCCCTATCCGGGAATTTTACCGGATCACTTTCTTTACCCTGTTAAAGTAATTAGGGACAAAATATTGCTCTTTTTGACTACTGATCCAATGAGACGAGCCGAGCGCTTACTGCATTTTGCGGACAAAAGAATTGAAGCGGCGCGGTTGTTGGCCGAAAGCGGCAAAACGGCCCTGGCAGTCAAGACAGCCGTTGCTGCTGAAGACTTTTTGGGACAGGCGATTAATCAAGAAAAGCCCGCCACGGGATTGGCCAAAGCGGTCGCCAAACATGCTGAAGTCCTGCTGAAGATTGAACATAATCTGGCTGGTGCTGAAGCAGCGCAGATTCGCCAATTGCGCCAGGAAACTGAGGAGTGGCACAGTAAATTGCCAATTTAAAAGGCAACTTCTTAAGGGCAGGCCGATTTAAACTTTAGTTTTTGAAGTGGTTTATGGTAACAAAGTTGACCATCAAGAAGATCAAAAAACGCGATGGCCGGATCGTTGTTTTTGATCAAAGAAAAATTACCAGCGCTATTTGGAAAGCCGCGGAGGCGGTGGGTGGCAAAGATCGGCAGCGGGCTCAATACCTTTCCGATAAAGTGGCGGCGATTTTGGAAAGTAGATTTAACAATCACCGTATTGCCACGGTTGAGCAGGTTCAGGACGTCGTCGAGCGGGTGCTGATGCGCCACGGCCACTACACCACGGCCAAAGCCTATATTCTTTACCGCGACCTGCACAACAAGATTCGCGACGTTAAATCATTGGTCGATTCGGACGAGTTGGTGGGGAACTATATTGATGGCAGTGACTGGCGGATTAAAGAAAACAGCAACATGGCTTATTCCCTGCAGGGCCTCAACAACCATGTGGCTTCGGAAATCTCCAAGACCTACTGGCTCAACAAGTTTTATCCCAAAGAAGCCCGTCACGCTCATGTGTCAGGCGATTTGCACATTCATGATTTATCACTTTTGGCCCCTTACTGTGTCGGCTGGGATTTGTATGATCTGCTGGTCAAGGGTTTTCGCGGCGTGGCTGGCAAGATCGCTTGTTCACCCGCCCGGCATCTGCGCACGGCGTTGTCCCAATTGGCGAATTTCTTATATACACTTCAGGGTGAGAGCGCTGGCGCGAACGCCGTTTCCAGCTTTGATACCTTGCTGGCACCCTTTGTTTGGGCAGACAAATTGGCTTATAACGAAGTCAAGCAATGCCTGCAGGAGTTTGTTTTTGGGATGAACGTTCCCACCCGGGTTGGTTTCCAAACCCCCTTTTCTAATATCACGCTGGATTTGACGCCGCATCCAAATTTGGCTGACCAGGCGGCGATTATTGATGGGGAGCCGGCGTCCAAAAAATACGGCGATTTCCGAAAAGAGATGGAGATGATTAACCAGGCTTTTGCTGAAGTGATGCTGGCCGGTGACGCCGAAGGCCGAGTCTTTACTTTTCCGATCCCAACCTACAACATTACCCGCGATTTTGACTGGGACAACCCCACGCTGCAGCCGGTCTGGGACATGACGGCCAAATACGGCATCCCTTATTTTTCCAATTTTATTAATTCGGGCATGAAGCCGGAAGACGCCAGAAGCATGTGCTGCCGGCTCCGCTTGGACAACCGCCAGTTGCAGAAGCGCGGTGGCGGCTTGTTTGGTTCCAATCCCTTAACGGGCTCGATTGGGGTGGTCACGATTAATTTAGGCAGAATCGGCTATTTGGCGAAGAACAAAAAAGAATACCTTGATCGTCTGTCCAAGTTGATGGAGATCGCCCGCAATAGTTTGTTGACCAAAAGACAGGTTTTGGAGCGACTTTCCGAACACGGGCTTTATCCTTATTCTCGTTTTTATCTGGCGATGATTAAGCAGCGTTTTGGCGGCTATTGGAAGAATCACTTTAACACGATTGGTATTTTGGGGATGAACGAAAGCTTGCTTAATTTTTTAAAAACGAACATTGGTACCGTCAAAGGCCAAGCTTTTGCCGGCGAGGTGCTGGATTTTATGCGTGATAGGTTGGGAGAGTTTCAAAAGGAAGATAACGAATTATTTAATCTGGAAGCCACGCCGGCGGAGGGAACGACTTACCGCTTTGCCAGCCTGGACAAAAAGTTCTATCCGAAAATTATCGTTGCCAACGAAGAGCAGCTGCAAAAAAATGGCGCCAAGCCTTATTACACCAACTCGACTCAACTGCCGGTAAACTATACTGACGATATTTTTGCGGCCCTTAATCTGCAGGATAAACTCCAAACCAAATATACCGGGGGAACTGTTTTCCACAGCTTTTTGGGAGAGGCGATTCCTCAAGGCGGTTACGCTAAGCTGCTGATCAAAAAAATTGCCGAAAATTACCATTTGCCTTACTACACTTTGTCGCCGACTTTTAGCGTCTGCCAATCCCACGGCTATTTGCGGGGCGAACAGCCGGTTTGCCCGGAATGTGGGGCCAGTACCGAGGTTTTTTCGCGCGTGGTTGGCTACATTCGGCCCGTGCAGCAGTGGAATCCGGGCAAACAATCGGAATTTGAAGATCGGCAAACGTTTAAAATATAAAGATACTCGAGGCTAAAGACTTGATATCAGAGCAATTTTCGAGTATCGGTGATCAAGTTACGAGTATCTTTTGCATATGAGCATTGGTGGTTTGCAGAAAGTCAGCTTGATCGACTTTCCTGCCCATATCGCCGCGGTCGTGTTTACCAAGGGCTGTAATTTTGTTTGCCCTTTTTGCTTCAATCGCAGTTTGGTGCTGGGGACGGTGCCCACGATTTCCCAACGGACCGTGCTGACCTTTTTGCAACAGCGGCAAAAGCTGCTGGATGGGGTGGTAATCACGGGGGGCGAGCCTTTGCTTCATGATGACCTAAAAATGTTTTTGCTGGCGATAAAAAAAATGGGTTATCCCATTAAACTGGATACCAACGGCTCGTTGCCCGACAGGCTAAAAAAAGTTTTGAAAAAAAGTCTGGTGGACTACTTGGCTTTGGATTTTAAAGCGCCGCTTGATGGTCGCTGGAATGAGGCGGTCGGCCGGTCGGATTTTGATTTTCAAATTTGGCAGCAGAGCTTGAAGCTGTTGTTAGATTCAGGGATTCCTTTTGAGCTAAGAACGACGGTCGTGCCGGGGATTCATGACCAGACCGTCTTGCGAGAGATGGGGCAACAGCTGGCGAAGTTGATCGGAGTTAACCAAGTTAATCGAGTTAACCGAGCAAGTGGCTCCTCGGAGGTGACACGAGTACTGAAGCCAACCTGGTATTGGCAGAATTTTCAGCCCGGGCATTGCCTTGACCCGCAATTTGACAACCACAAACCGTATTCTGCGGCAGTACTGGATGATTTTCTAAAAACGGTCAAGCGTTGCTACTCTCAAATTGAGTTGAGAAAATATTAGTTAAGATACAGCTCCCAAGGTTGGGCATATTAACTCCCAGGGCATTGCATGCCCTGCTTCTACACGCTATACTTTTTGTTAATGCCACCAAAAGAGATTGAGGGCCAGCCTTGGGTAGAAGAGCGGCCGGCGCAGCCGGAGATTCCCCCGGAAACCAGGGGTTATCTGGAACAAGTCGAAACCGGTGAGGAAATCCAGCTGACCCAGCCGGTGACGGATGACGGCGGCGCGCCCTTGGTCAGCCCGACCATGCCGGCCCAAATCGCCATCAGCCTTCCCTTAGATAGTCAGCAAATGGCCCTTGGTCTCAAGGCCAAAGTGACCAGCTCTTTTCGCTGGCTGGCCGAATGGGCCAGGCGATTAATCAAAAAGACAGCGGGGAAATTCGTCTATAAAATAATTACCAATCAGTACCAATAATACCAATCAATGAAGAATGAAAAATAAGCAAATAAAATTCATTGGTATTTATTTGATATTGGTACTTATTTATAATCTTTTTAAAGATGGACTCAGTAGACAATCTTATTAATACTCTGCAGTACTGGCTGTTGTTGACCGCTCTGGTGGCTGTGGCTTTGCTTTGCCTGGGCTTTTTGGGCTACCTATTTTTTGTCTGGTGGAAAAATCGGCAAAGGGAAGAACAGTCTTTAAATTATGTCCTGTTGCAGATTGCGGCGCCGTTTGGCAACGAGATTAAGATTGATGCCGCCGAGCAGATGTTTGCCGGCTTTGCCGCGATGAAAAAAGGTGGTTGGCCGAAGTTTTTGCATCCCCAGCCGCATTTATCTTTTGAGATTGTGGCCCGCCACGAAGACATCCGTTTTTATTTGGCGGTATCACGCGACTTGCGTGACTTTGCCGAAAAGCAGCTTCACGGGGCGTATCCGGATGCGGAAATCATCGAAGTGGAGGAATACAATATTTTTTCCAAAAATGGCAAGGTGGCTTTTGGCGAGTTTCAATTTCGCGGGGCCGCTTATGAACCGATTAAGCCTTACAAAGATTTGCCGACTGACCCCCTGGCTTTACTGACTGCGGCTTTGTCGAAGATGGGGCCTGATGAGGGGGCAGCGATCCAGCTTTTGGTGGCCCCGGCGGATGACCGTTGGCGAACCAGCGGTCACAGCTATATTAGCGCCACCAAAAAAGCGGAGAGCGATCCGGAAAAAGCGAAGTTTAAAGTCAACGCTCAAGATTTGGAAGCAATTGATAACAAATGCAACAAACCGGGCTTTAACGTCAATGTCAGGATGGTCGTCTCGTCAGCGACGACCGCAAGCGCCAAGTCCCATTTAACCAACATTAAGGGTGCTTTTGCTCAATTTAATTCTAACCTCAATGGCTTTAAGACCAAAAAGATTCGTTTGAACAGGCTTTTTATGATTGATTTTCTTTATCGCTACCGGCCTTTGTGGTCTTTTTTTAGCAATCCGATTATCCTTAATTCTGAAGAATTGGCAACGGTCTTTCATCTGCCCAACAAGCAGGTGGAGGTGCCGCACTTGCACTGGATTTATTCCAAACGCGCGCCGGCACCGGCGGGAATTCCCAAGGAGGGGCTTTTTTTGGGCAAGAGTACCTATCGGGGAGTGACACGCCAAGTTTTTTTGAGCGAAAAAGACCGGCGGCGGCACGTTTACATTATTGGCAAGACCGGAACGGGCAAAACCGAGTTAATGAGGGATTTGATTTTGCAGGATATCAATGCCGGCAAGGGAGTGTGCTTGATTGACCCTCACGATTTGGCCGAAGACTTGCTCAATTATATCCCGCCCCAGCGGGCCGAGGACGTGATTTATTTTGACCCTTCGGACACCGAGCGACCGATGGGTCTTAACTTGCTGGAAGCACACACCGAAGAGCAGCAGCATTTTGTCACCACGGCGATCATCAATTTAATGTACAAGCTTTATGACCCTTACAAAACCGGTATTATTGGGCCGCGGTTTGAACACGCCATTCGTAACGCCATGCTGACCGTGATGTCCGAGCCGGGCAGCACTTTTGTAGAAGTGGTCCGCTGCTTGACGGACGCCAGTTTTGTTCAAGAGCTTTTGCCCAAAGTCCAAGACCCGATGGTGCGACGCTACTGGACCGACCAGATTGCCCAGACTTCGGACTTTCACAAATCGGAAGTGCTGGATTACATTGTCTCCAAATTTGGCCGGTTTGTGACCAACAAAATGATGCGCAATATCATCGGTCAGAGCCAGTCGGCTTTTGATTTTCGCCAGGTGATGGATGAAGGCAAGATTTTGATTATTAATCTGGCCAAGGGAAAGATCGGTGAGGAAAATTCCAGCTTTTTGGGTTTGGTGCTGGTGCCCAAAATTTTGATTGCGGCCATGTCCCGGGCAGATGTGCCTGAAGAGCAGCGGCGGGATTTTTATCTTTATGTGGACGAATTTCAAAACTTTGCCACCCCGGATTTTGCCCAAATTCTTTCCGAAGCCAGAAAATATCATCTTAACCTGACGGTTGCTAATCAATTTATCGGTCAGGTGGATGAGGAGATCAAAAATGCGGTTTTTGGCAACGTGGGCTCCCTTATTTCCTTTAACATTGGGGTGACCGACGCCAATTTCCTCCAGCATTGGTTTGCACCGACTTTCGGTGAAGACGACCTGATCAATATTGAGCGCTTCAATGTTTATATCAAAACGATTGTCAACAGCGAACCGGTGCCGCCTTTTTCCATGGATTTGGCCAAAGACATGGCGGTTCAAGAGAAGCTGAAAAACCCCAAAGTGGCGGCGATGATCAAACAGCTGTCACGCCTCAAATATGGCCAGGAGCAAAGGATCGTGGAGGCCGAAATTACGCAGCGAGCTCGCTTGTAAAGCCCGTTTTTGTTAAAATTAGGGCTGGATCCGTAGCTCAACGGTTAGAGCGGTACTCTTATAAAGTACATACGAAGGTTCGATTCCTTCCGGATCCACCAAAGTTTACAGTTCTTCTAGCTTGAGGGCCGGGGTGGCTTTATTTTTGATCAAGTCCAGGTATTTTTCGGTGGTGGAAAGACGTTTGTGGCCGACCAGTTTTTGCAACAGCACCACGGAGGCTCCATTTTCCAGCTGGTGGGTAATAAAAGTGTGGCGTAGGTCGTTGACTTTGGCGTTGCTGACTTTGGCAATTTGAAAATAGCGGTTGACCGAAGCGCGAATATTGCGCACCAAAAGCGGCTTACCAGTTTTGGTGATAAAAATATGGTTATTTTTGGTTTGGGACCGGTGGTTGAGGTAGCTTTCCAAAGCCCGTTTGGCCGCATTGTTGAGGGAAACCATTCTTTGCGAATGAGACTCAAAAGGCCTAATAATCAGGTGGGTGTCTTTGACGTCTTCCAATTCCAAACGAGCCAGTTCACTGATGCGCATGCCAGTTTGCAGCAGCAACTCGATAATGGCGGCGGCCCGTGGATCTTGGCGGGCGGCGTCACGCAGAGCGCGATACTCGGTTTCTGCTAAAATCCGCGGGGGCTTGTTGACGTATTTGGGGTGGGTGACCGCAAGCGTCGGGTTAGTTTTGATGGTTTTGGTTTCTTCCAAGAAACGGAAAAAAGTTTTGATCGAATTAAGCTTGCGGGAGACGGTTTTGGGAATATACCCAAGATCAAAAAGATATTTTTTGAATTCTTCGACCATGTCGACCGTGACTGAAGTGGGTTGGGTGATTTTTTTTTCCGCCAAAAATTGCACCAGCTGAGCGGTGTCTTTGCCATATGCTAAAATAGTCGCGTGGGCTTTGCCGGTTTTTTCCAAAAAAGTAACAAACTTCTTTTGACTGCCAGCCAGCTCAAAATTTACTGGATTCATAATCGTCCCATAATAGCAAAAAAGAGGAGGATTGTCAAAATTTAAACAATGCGGCGTCGTTGGGTTCAATGGTTAATTATTTTGGTGGGTATTAGCCTGATGGTTAATCTTTCGCGGGATATTTTGCGGTTGGTTAAAGTCCGCGATCAGGTACGCTTGGCCCAGGCAGCTTTGGATCAGGCCCGGCAAGAAAACAAGGAGTTAATGGCCCAGAAAGATTACTATACTTCGGAGGAGTTTGCCGAGGAGCAGGCACGCAACAAGCTGAATATGGCTAAGGAAGGGGAGAGTGTGGTGATTTTGCCTGACGATCTCGGTAAGATCACAAAGCAAACGGACTCTTTCCAAAAAACGCCCATCTGGAAGCAGTGGTGGGAATTGTTTTTCTAAACAGTTTTTGGTAGCGGTGACAGGATTCGAACCTGTGGCCTTTGCCTTATGAAGACACTGCTCTACCGCTGAGCTACACCGCCTAAAAAACTTTTGACTGGCAACTAATAACTTGTAACTAAACAAGCTTTCGAAGAGCTTGTTTTTGGGTTGCGGGGCCAGGAGTTGAACCTGGTCTGCAAGATTATGCAACTGTTGACTCCAATTACTTGGAGTGTCGGACTATATCTTCACCCCACCATTTAGTGGGGGCCCGGCGTGTAGTCTCTACGGAGTCCCCTCCGGTTTGGAGGGGTTCCCTCGGTATTGTCCTGGGCTCAAGCTTGCTTATGGCTCAGGATTTCACCGATACAGCCGAGTGCACTCGCGGCAGTTGCCCGCCGGAGGGCCCATTTTGAGCCTTACGTGCAGCCGTACACTACCCCGCGCGTCTTAAAAAGACGAGCTAATTTTAAACAAATTAATTATAACGGCTTTTGTGTTTGCTGTCAATTTTATCGAACCAGCGCTTATGTTATAATATAACCTAAACTTGTGGCTAAATCCCAGGAAAAATTAAAAGCAAGACAATTAAGAAGGGAAGGGGAGAGTATTAAGGTAATTGCTAAAAAGCTGAAAGTTTCTTCTAGTTCAGCCAGCAATTGGTGTCGCGATATCAGGTTAAAAAAGGACCAAGTTAAAAAATTGGAAAGAAGAGCCCACGATCCAAATTATGGAAGACGTCTAAAATATACTTTAAGGCAGCAAAAGAAGAGGATCAAAAAAACCAACAGATTAAAGAAACAGGGGATTAGAGAAATAGGAGAATTATCGAAAAGAGAATTATTTTTAGTTGGAGTGGCACTTTATTGGGCCGAAGGCTATAAAAAAGATAATCAGGTAGGCTTTGGCAGCTCTGACCCGGAGATGGTTAAAACTTTCTTCAGATGGCTTTATGAAAGCTGCGGATGCAAGCCACAGGATTTAATTTTGCGAGTAACAGTTAATATTAGTCACAGGCATCGTATCAGGGAGATTGAAAATTATTGGTCAAAAATAACCGAAGTTCCAGTAGATGAATTTCGCAAACCTTTTTATCAAAGAGTTAAGTGGAAAAAAATTTACGAAAATCCCAATGATTATTTTGGGGTTTTGAGGATTAGAGTGCGAAAAAGTACCGACTTTTTGAGAAAAATTCACGGCTGGATTGAAGGGTTGGCGGGAGCTCAGTAGGATTGTTTGTTTATTTTCAAAAGCTTTTCGAAGCTATCCTGTGAATTAGTGCGGGTGCGGGTGATTTTGTGGCAGGATTGGCAGCGGTGAACGATGTAATACTGGTTTTTTTGGAGTTCGACGCCGATCGGCTCCATCAACCCATGGCAGGCGGCAGCCCGGTCACCGGGGACCTGTTCGTCAAGATGCTTGCTCCACAAACAGTTCGGGCAATGATTGGTATAACCCGTGCCGGTAACTTGAGTCCCGCAGACATCACAAACGAAATTTTCTTGCTTGCGGATAAAATGCTTACGCTTCGCTTTAATTTTCAATTTTCATTGAATTTTCAATGAAATAATTTTTAAACAATTAAGAAATTTAAAATTGATTTAAAATTAAAAATTCAAAATTAGAAATTGTTTCTGGCAATAATTGTAACATTCGGTTAAAATATGATCATGAAGAAACGAGTTTTTTCCGGTTCCCGACCAACGGGGCGGCTGCATTTAGGCAACTATCTGGGCGGTCTTAAGGGTTATTTGGCCCTTCAAGAAAGGCAAGATCTGGATTGCATCTATTCAATTGTTGATCTGCATGGCATCACCACGCCTTATGACCCCAAAACTTATCAAAAGCAAATTCGGGAAGTAGCTTTGGATTATTTATCGGTCGGGCTCGATCCCAAAAAGTGTCATTTGATGGTCCAATCTCAGGTACCCGAGCATGTCCAGCTGGCTTATCTTTTGGCGACGATTTTTCCGGTTTCCCGAATGGAACAATTGCCCACCTATAAGGACAAAAAGAAAGAAAATCCGGATTACATCAACGTGGGCCTATTTTATTATCCAATTTTGATGGCGGCGGACATTTTGCTTTATAAGGCAGAAGTTGTGCCAGTTGGAAAAGACCAAGTCCCGCACATTGAAGTGACGCGGGAAATTGCCAGAAAATTTAATTCCATGTTTGGGCAAGTTTTTCCTGAACCGCAAGCTTACTTAACTCCGGGCGCTTACGTGCCTTCGCTAAAAAGTGAGGGGAAAATGAGCAAGTCAGCTGAAGGCAGTTATATTTTGCTGACCGATAATCTGCAGACGATTAAAGCAAGGCTGGCTGGGGCACCAACAGATACTGGCAGAGGAGAAAAAGTACCAGTTATGGGGGGAGTAGCAAATTTGCTTGCTTTAGTAGAACTTTTTGAGGGAAAAGAAGCAAGAAAGAAATTAGAAGGACAATATGCTGGGAACGGAATTCGATACGGTGAACTGAAAGAAAGGTTGGCGGAGGCTATTTACCAAGAGCTGCAGCCGATTCAAATAAGAAGAAAAAAATTTGAGGAAAAGCCGAAATTAGTGGCGGAGATTTTGGAAGAGGGTAAGCAGTATTGCTCCCAAATTGCTCGGCAAACTCTTGACCAAGTGCGGCGGGCAATGGGATTGGTTTAGGTTCAGAAATATGATAAGATCAGCTTCATGAAACCACCGATTAAAAAAAAGTCTTTGAAGAAGTTTGAATTTAAAGTCAAGTTTAGTTTGAAAAATTTGCTGTTGTGGTTGTTGGTGGCCTGGATTGCCCTTTCGGTGGTCTTTTCTTTTACCTCACAGCTTGACCAGCAGGACGAGGTGCCGCTTTCCCAAGTTTTAACGGACATTCAAGAGGGCAAGATTAAACAGGTCAAAGTCGAGGATAACAAACTCAATCTCACTTACCAGGACGGCCGGCAGGCAGTTTCCCGCAAGGAAGGCCAGGACAGTTTTAACAAAGTGCTGGAATCAGCGGGGATTGACGCCGCCAAGGCAGAAGTAGTGATTAAAGACACTTCTTTGTCCAAAGTTTGGCTGGATATCTTGGCGACGGTTTTGCCGATCGGGCTAATGGCGGCGTTTCTCTTTTTTATTTTTAAACAAGCTCGGGGAGCCCAAGATTCAATTTTTTCTTTTGGCCGTTCTCGGGCCAAGCTGTTTGCTAAAGGCAGGCAGAACATCACTTTTAACGACGTGGCCGGGGTCAGCGAGGCCAAAAAAGAGCTGGAGGAAATTGTGGACTTTTTGAAAAATCCAACCAAATACCACCGCTTGGGGGCGAGAACGCCCAAGGGGGTACTGCTGATCGGTCCGAGCGGAACAGGAAAAACTTTATTGGCCAAGGCAGTGGCGGGGGAAGCCGGGGTGGCTTTTTTCTCCATGGCGGGATCCGAGTTTATGGAAATGCTGGTGGGGGTCGGCGCCAGCCGTGTCAGAGACTTGTTCGATAATGCCAAAAAAGCCGCTCCCTCCATTATTTTCATTGATGAGGTGGAAAGCATTGGCCGTCACCGCGGTGGCGCTTTTGCCGGCGGGCATGGAGAGCAGGAGCAGACTTTGAATCAGATTTTGGTGGAGATGGATGGGTTCACACCCAACGATAACGTTATGGTGCTGGCCGCAACCAACCGCGGTGATTTGCTGGATCCGGCGCTGCTGCGGCCGGGCCGCTTTGACCGCCGGATTACGTTGGATATGCCGGATCTAGATGACCGCCAGGAAATTTTGGCGATTCATGCTCGCGGTAAACCCTTTGTTAAGAATTTGGATTGGGGCAAGGTTGCCCGGCGGACGGTCGGTTTTTCCGGCGCTGATTTGGAAAATATGCTGAATGAAGCCGCAATTTTGGCGGCGCGTAACAGCCGTTTGGTCATCAATATGGAGGATATTGAAGAGGCCGCCACCAAAGTCAAACTTGGCCCGGAGAAAAAACGACTGCAAACCGAGGAGGAGCGCCGGATGACGGCTTATCACGAAGCCGGTCACGCGGTGGTCACTTACAGTCTCCCCCAAATGGATCCGGTGCACCGCATTTCCATTGTTTCTCGCGGTATGGCGATGGGCTTCACGATGGTGCCGCCGCGGCGTGATCGCTATAACGAAACCCAGTCTCACTTGTTGGAAACAGTGGCTTCCCTTTTGGGCGGTCGCGCGGCCGAAGAGCTGATTTTTAAAGAATTCACGACCGGGGCGGCTTCGGATATTGATAAGGCCACCCAGGTTGCCCGCAGCATGGTCATGGATTTTGGCATGAGCAAGCTCGGGCCGATTTATTTGTCCCCGCAGGTAGAAGACAGCGGTTATGGTTTTGCCTTTAGCCAGCCGACCGAAAACAGTCCGACCATGCAGGCCAAAATTGATACGGAAATTAAGCGGATCATTGACGAAGCCTACAAACAGGCCAAGGAGATTTTGAAAAAAAATCAACGCCAATTAGCGCTGGTCGCCGACAAACTAATCAAGCAAGAAACGCTGGACGGTGAAGAGTTTGCAGCATTGATGAAGTCAAAGTGAAAAAATTTTTGCTGGTTGACGGGCATTCACTTTTGTACCGTGCTTATCATGCTTTCCCCAATACTTTAAGAACCCGCCAGGGCGAGATCGTCAACGCCGTTTACGGCTTTACCCGAATGCTTTTGGGGGTGATTGAAGAATTAAAGCCGGATTACCTGGCCGTGGCTTTTGATTTACCCCAACCCAACTTTCGCCACCGGCTTTATGTCGCTTACCAGTACAAGCGGCCGGCAATGGACAGGGAACTGGCCGACCAAGTTAACCGAGTGAAGCAAGTGGTGGAGACTTTGGGCATCCCGATTTTTACGGCGCCTGGTTTCGAAGCGGATGACGTCATCGGCAGTCTGGCCAGGCAGGCGGAAACAGCAGGCGTGGCGACGGTGATTATCACCGGTGACCGGGATATGATGCAGCTGGCCGCTGGTCAAACCAAGCTTTATTTTCCCGAACGGGGTTTGGTTGACAACCAACTTTTGGGAGTCAAGCCGGCTCAAGTGGTGGATTACAAGGCTTTGGTGGGTGATAGTTCCGACAATTATCCCGGCGTGCCGGGGGTTGGGCCCAAAACAGCAGTCAGTCTTTTGCAAAAATACCAAACATTAAATAATGTCTATCGGCATCTGGACAAAATCCGACCGGTGGTGGCGAAAAAACTCAGGGAAGGCCAAGAAAGTGCTTGGCTGTCAAGAAAGTTAGCCAAAATTGATACCCAAGCACCGGCCAAATTGGATTTGGTAGCGGCCCGTGTTCACGATTATGATCAGGAAAAGGCACGACAGTTGTTTGAAGAGCTGCAATTTCGGAGTTTGCTGGCCAAATTGCCGGGGGTGAGTCAAGCCACAATAACCAAAAAGGATCAGCAAATGGAATTGCTATGAAGATTGCCCTAGTTCATGATTATCTAGCCAGTTGCGGCGGAGCCGAGCAGGTGCTGGCGGCCCTGCACGAGCTTTATCCCGAAGCGCCGATCTACACGCTTTTTTCTCGAGTGGACCAAGAGCCGCTACTGAAGCAAAAGTTTGCCAAAGCCAAAATTATCCCAAGCTGGTTTGGTAAGTTGCCCTTTGCCACCAAGATCATCAGCCCGTTGCGCTTTTTAATTCCCTTAATTTGGCGGAGTTTTGATTTTAGCGATGATGATTTGGTGATCAGCTCGGCTAGTTGGGCGATTACCAAGGGTTTTACTTCGGCCAAAACCAAAGAAGTTTGCTACTGCCACACCCCGCCGCGCTATCTTTACGGCTATGAGACTGCCCGTAATTGGCAAAAACACTGGTATATCAGGCTCTATGCCTTGGTCGTCAATCATTTGATGCGGCAGTATGACTGGCGCCAGGCGCAAAAAGTGACTCAATTTGTGGCCAACAGTCGGGAGGTACAAGCCAGAATTAAGAAGTTTTACCGGAGGGAAAGTGTAGTTATAAATCCACCAATAGAAATACCATCCCACTTCGCCAAGGCTTCGCGGGGCAAGCGGGAATATTTTTTGACCGGCGGCCGGCTAGAGGCAGCCAAGAATTTTGGTCTGATTGTCAAAGCTTGCAACCAGTTGAAATTACCGCTAAAAATTTACGGTAGCGGTTCGCAGGAGGGGAATCTGCGGCGTTTAGCCGGGTCGACGATTGAATTTTTGGGAAGAATTAGCGAGCAAGACAAGTTTGGTTTGATGGCCGGCTGCCGGGCTTTTGTTGTGGCCGCCAAAGACGAAGATTTTGGCATCACGCCGGTGGAGGCGATGGCGGTTGGCCGGCCGGTGGTGGCTTACCGCGGCGGCGGGTACCTGGAAACGGTGGTCGAGGGCAAGACCGGGGTATTCTTTGACGAATTGACGGTAAGCTGTTTGGCGCCAACGCTAAAAAGTTTTCAGTCGGGCAAATACCGCTCGCAAGATTGCCGTCGCCAAGCCGAGAAGTTTAACAAGCAAAAATTTCAGCAAAAAATAGGGCAACTGGTATCCAAGCTGGTTTTGGGTTAAAATATACCTATTGCCCCTATTGCCTGGAGAGCATGCCTGAATTACCGGAAGTCGAAACAATCAAAAATGATTTGCAACGATTAGTGGTGGGCAAAAAAATCCTCAATATTAGCACCACCAGCGCCAAGCAAGTTAAGCCTTCCTTAGAAGCAGTCAAGAAAACGATCACGGGTACAAAAATTACCAAAGTTGCCCGACGAGCGAAGTTGCTGCAGATTTTCTTAAATAACAGTTGGATTTTGGCGATCCATTTGAAAATGACCGGCCGGTTGCTGGTGCGCAATCAAGATGATCCTCCGGACGATTGGCAGCGGGTGACGCTTGATCTGTCAGGCGGTAAGCAACTGCGTTTGGCCGATTTGCGCAAATTTGGCTGGGTTAGGTTGATAAGCAAACAAGAGCGGGAAAAAATTCTTCAAGAATTTGGGCCGGAGCCGCTGGCTGACCTTACCTTAGCTAATTTGAAAAAAATTCTTAGCACTACTGGTCAGGCCGTCAAAATCGTTATTATGGACCAGAAAAAGATTGCCGGCGTGGGCAATATTTATGCCTGCGACGCGCTGTTTTTGGCCCGTCTTGACCCCCGCCGGCCAGCCAATAAGCTGGCTGGTGAGGAGGTAAAAAGCCTCTTGGCAGCGATCGAAAAAGTCTTGCGGGCCGGTATCAAAGACCGTGGTGCTTCTGATCAGTATTATTTGGATGCTTTGGGCCATAAGGGTCATTATCAGCAGCATTTTTTGGTCTACAATCGCGAAGGCAAACAATGCTTCGGTTGTCAAGGCAGGGTCAAAAAAATTAAACTCGGGGGTCGAGGTACTTACTTTTGTCCGGATTGTCAACGATGATCATCCAAATTTTAAAACTGCAAAATTTTCGCTCTTATCGGGAAAAAGGGTTTGAGTTTCCGACGGGCACGACTGTCGTGGTCGGGCCGAATGCTTCCGGCAAAACCAACCTTTTGGAGGCGATTCGTTTTTTGGC